>TARA_R110001583_G_scaffold14664_9_pt1 | contig 25400 bp, 21 predicted proteins | sample TARA_R110001583 | Tara Oceans TARA_R110001583 (sample SAMEA4398432) | marine metagenome | biome: Polar Biome; feature: [MES] marine water layer (ENVO:01000295) within the mesopelagic zone...; material: water (ENVO:00002006), including particulate matter (ENVO:01000060) such as...... | reverse complement strand
CCTTTTGCTATTCTTGAAATTAGAAAAGAATGTATTTCTTCTTGACTCTGTCGGCGTGTTTCTGATAAAAGTTCTCATGATATTTGATTTTTAATTGATGATTAATAATTTTCTTATACTAACTAGACGATGGTAAATGTCTTTTGTTACAGTACTATGCATAAAAAGGTACTATTTTTAACATATTTATATTATAAAATAATGTAACTTGTTATTATATAGTTGATTTTCAGTTGCTTATGAAATAAGTGAAAAATTCTCATTTTAACTATAATTCAATAGATTTAAAACAAAAATCAAAATTAGAGTGTAGAAATAGAAGAGATATTCAATTGATGAAACTAAAAACAGCTTGATTTTTAAGCTTAGAATAGTCCTATATATAAAGTAAGACTAAAGAAATAAATAATTCAGGCATAAGATTGATAGTTTGATATGGTGATATACTTCATATTCCGAATACAAATCATATCTTTGTAGAACTTTTAAAGGGGTGCAGATGATTCTTGCAATGACCTTACAGCGAATGGTGTCATAGAGTTTACTCAAAAAACCTACCATTCGTTATACACGTCACCACGTATTTCAATTCCTTTATAGTAAAATAAAGTATTATCATTAAAATTTCGAATGGCAAAATCACAACAGACATTTAATAAAACTGAAAAAGAAAAAAAACGCTTAAAAAAGCGTGAAGAGAAAAAGAAAAAAATGCTTGCTCGTAAAGCTGCAGCAAAAGAAAGTGGTACTTCAGGTATTCCACTTGCTTATGTTGATTACAATGGAAATTTGGTAGACACTCCGCCAGATCCTTCAATGAAAGTTGAAGTAGAAGCTGAAGATATTATTCTTGGTATTCCTAAAAAGGAAGAAGGAGATGTAGAAGAGTTTGATCCAGTAAGAAACGGTAAAGTTTCATTTTTCGATACTTCAAAAGGCTTTGGATTCATTATTGATTCAGAAAACAACGAGAAATATTTTGTTCACGTTAGTGGTCTTATCGATGAGATTATGGAAAATGACAAAGTTGCTTATGAACTAGAGAGAGGCATGAAAGGCATGAATGCTGTTCGTGTTAAGAAGATTTAGTATTTAAAGATTTCCAATGGCAAAAATGCAACGCAACACCATTTTGGTCGTATTGTCATTTTTTGCCATTTACTTCATTTGGGGATCTACGTATTTATGGAATAAAATTGCGGTAACTGAATTACCTGCCTTTATGTTGGCAGGTATTCGTTTTGTAGCTGCCGGTAGTTTAATTTTTGTAATATCAAGATTTTTAAGGTTACCCTTGAAAATTACTAAGAAACAATTTAAGAATACTTTTATTGCTGGATTTCTATTTCTGACTTTCGGAAACGGAGTTGTGGTTTGGGCTTTAAAATATGTAGATAGTAGCTTTGCGGCACTTGAAATTTCAGCACAACCGTTAGTTGTGTTGATAATGATGCGCGTATTACAAGGAAAAAAAATAAAACCTATGTCTATTATAGGAGTAATATTAGGTATATCTGGTATTTTTCTTTTGATTGGCCAACAAGAAATCATTGCTCAAGATGGTGCTATCCTCGGCATGGTTCTAATTTTTATTTGCATGTTAAGCTGGTCTTATGGGAGTCTATTTGTTGGTAAGGCAGACTTACCTAAAAACTTCTTTGTAAATACGGGTTACCAAATGCTCAGTAGTGGCTTATCTTTACTTTTCATAAGTACCTTATTTGGCGAAAGTTGGTCCTCACCTGCAGAATGGAGTACACGGGTTATTTGGTCTATGCTCTTATTAATCATTTTTGGCAGTATTGTAACCTTCACTGCTTTCAACTATTTGTTACGAATAGTATCTCCAGAAAAAGTAGCCACTTCTTCTTACGTAAATCCGATTATCGCAATGATTTTGGGATGGTACTTTTTAAATGAAACAATAACCTTGCAATCGGTTATAGCATCTATAGTTTTACTTACCGGAGTCTACTTCATTAATACGAAAAAGAGCTTAACGATATTTTCACGATTCTCAGGAAAAAGAATTCCTAAATAGATTCAAAGATCAATTGTGTTGATTTTACTTCACCAGGTTTCATTGTACCTAAATTTATTTTTCCAATACGAATTCTAACTAAGCGTACAGTTGGGAAACCAACCGCTGCGGTCATTTTACGAATCTGTCTAAACTTCCCTTCCTTAATTATAATACTTATCCAAGAAGTTGGCCGATGTCTGCCTATTCGCAAAGATGAATGAGCATCTGGTAGGGTAGGGGTTATCTTCAATAATTTCACGATACAAGGTTTAGTAGTATATTTTTCTCCAAAGATACCAATGCTAATACCTTCAGATAATTTCTCTAACCCTACGTTAGTTATTAATCCATCCAATTGTGCTAGATATTCCTTTTCAATACCCGAACTATTTATTGTATCACTCAATTTACCATCGGTGGTCATCAACAAAAGACCTTCAGATTTTTCATCTAATCTACCTATAGGCATTATTCTATCTGGAAAATTATAAAGCTCACTAAGAAATCGTTTTTTTCTTAATTGCCGATCTTCTCCTGAGGTCAATTGACTCAATATTCCGAATGGTTTATTTACAATAAAATGGTGATGTTTCATTTTTATACTATAAACTGTCAATAATCGATTACCAATGGTCGCAAAAGATACCCTTTTTAACCCTTGAATTAGTAATCTACTTTAGAGAATGTTACCTTTGTAGCCTCCAGAAAAGATTTTATGCAAGAGACTGTTTTTGAATTACAGGATAGGAAGACCGATAAAGAACTTTACAGCTACCAACAAGGAGCCATTCAACAAATTTTTGACAAGTTCGATTCTGAAAATGATGATTATCACCTATTATACCAATTACCAACAGGTGGTGGTAAAACAGTTATTTTTTCTGAAATGGTACGGCAATACCTGAAAAATCACAACAAAAAGGTTTTGGTGATGACTCACCGTATTGAACTTTGCAACCAAACTTCAAAAATGCTAACTAGCTTCGGGGTTGTAAATAAGGTTGTTAATAGTAAAGCAAACTTAGACGATCAAGAACGTTATAGTTGTTATGTAGCCATGGTAGAAACCTTAAATAATAGGTTGAACGATGGTCAATTAGATATTTCTGATGTTGGTTTAGTAATTATTGATGAGGCGCATTACAATTCATTTACTAAACTTTTTAAGTTTTTTGAAAACTCATTTGTATTAGGTGTAACGGCTACTCCGTTGAGCTCTAACAAAGATTTGCCAATGAACAAAAACTATAGTGAGCTTATACCAGGTGAAACTATAGAAAATTTGATCGCCAACGATTTCTTGGCTAGGGCAGAAGTTTTTCAATATGATATGGGCCTTACTTCCCTTGAAATTGGTTCTAATGGCGATTATACCGTAAAATCATCCGCAGATCTGTATACCAGTCCTGCCATGCTGAATAAACTTTTGGATGCGTATACAAAGCATTCTAAGGGTAAAAAAACGTTGATTTTCAATAATGGAATTGAGACATCTATACAAGTTTATCATACATTTCAAGCAGTGGGTTTACCTATAATGCACCTTGATAATACTGCAACTAAAAAACAGCGTAAGCAAATATTAAAATGGTTTAGAGAAACGCCAGATGCTATATTAACTTCGGTTAGTATCTTAACAACTGGTTTCGATGAACCTACTATAGATACTATTATTCTAAATAGAGCAACAAAATCACTTACACTTTATTATCAAATGATTGGTAGGGGTTCAAGGGTTTTGAATAACAAATCTAAATTTACAGTTATCGATTTAGGTAACAATCTTTATAGGTTTGGGCCTTGGGGCGCTGATTTAGATTGGGGAGCCATTTTTAAGTCTCCTAATTTCTACATGGATCGTATTCGTGATGATGAAGATATTGAAAGTGATTTTAAACTTGATTTGTCTGAAGAGGTAAAAGAGGAATTTAAAAATTCAAAAGAAACATTTTTTGATATTAAAGAAACCTACGAGACCGCAACTTTCGCAGGTGAATCTTCGAAAGTAGTATTAGAACGCTCTATTGCGCATCATGCTTATATGTGTATAGAGAACAGTGAAGATGTTTATGATGCTCTTGCATTAGCTAAATTATTAAAAGAAGATATTGATAATCGTATTCATGTTTACGGTAAATGTATCAGCAAGAGCACTTACAATTTCTTAAGTTGGTTAAAAGATGATTACCAAAAGAAACTGAATACTTATCTCCGTGAAAATTTTGATACCGTTTTTGAGGATATTCATGGACACCCACCAGAAGATTAATTAATAATTGACTAATCTAAATAGGTTATAATCTCATTTACAGGGTTATTTTTAACGAAAAGTTTGTTACATAAAAAAGGCTTGTTCATCATATGAACAAGCCTTTTTCTATAATAATAGCATACTTATATACTATTCAACAGTTAATGAATATTGAGGAGTAGGGTTTAATGGGCAAAAATATACATACTCTCCTTTGGTTAATTTAGTTTCTTTAGATGGTTCAACGCTATTATTTTTAACAGTAGTTGTTACATAGGCCGTTTGAATATGATTCTCTGGCTTTGAAGCATCTTTACCCTTTGGTACTAAAACCAAACCAACATCTTTACCAACTTCGTTATTTGAAACTTCAAAAATATAAGTTCCTTCACTCACCGTTAGTGACTTCTGTGTAAATTCCCCTGTTGTCTGCTCAAGGGCAATTTTTTTAACAGGTTGCTTCATTTTTTTATCTTGTGCATTGGAATTAAACGTGAATGCCAATACGATTACTAAAATTGATATTATTTTTTTCATTTTTATTAAATTTTATGAGCCTTAGGCTCTAATTATTAGAATTGATTATTTGAATTAAACTGCTGTTGGTTGTAAAGGTTGTGCTACTGGAAAATCAACTGGTACTTGAGTTGTGCTATGCACATAATTGGATATTGTTTTATCGCCAACTAAAGAAATGGTATCAATTAAATTAGCTTTTGTGTAGCCTTGGTCGAAGTAATTTTCTAAAACAGATTCATTAGTTCTACCTCTATTCTCTGTAATGTTCTTTGCTAATCTTGCCAAAGCATCTAATTTTGAATCGAAAGAAGCTTCACCAGCTCTTAATTCTAAAATTTGTTCGTCTGTAAAACCATTCATTTTACCAATGGCAGTATGTGCAGACAAACAATAAATACATTCATTTACTTGACTCACTGCTAAGTTTACTACTTCTTTCTCTTTTGCAGATAATGACGTTTTGGCATTAGCAAAATTTAAATAATTTTCTAAAGCTGTATTACTGTTCGCATAGGTTGCATATAAATTTGGAACAAAACCAACTGCTTTTTCTAAATTATCGAAAATAGCTTGATTCTTTTCGCTTACTTCACTTCTTGTAGGTACATTAAATGTGCTCATAATTTTCTATTTATTAGTAAATATTTTAATTGTTATTTCTTGTACAAAGGTATTGGCATTACAAGCCTTGTTTCATGAAGTTTATTCCTTTTGGCATGTCAATATTTCCCTTATAGATATAAACCGACTGTTTCTGTGATATCATTTTTAATTTCAGTTCTACAATAGAAATCAGATAATTGATTTTTATCACAATGTTCTTTATGGCTAATGGCATTTTCTATAACGGCTCTTTTAGCGGAGAATATTTCTATCAAATTAAAAATAGATTTGTGCTTTAAATTCATGTCTTTGTTGTATTTATTGTTAGGTACAAAGATGAAATTAAAGAGAGTCTTAGAAGGGGTTAGATTACCCGAGGTGTTGTCAATTTTTCCCTAATTGGGTTATTTTAACTGTTTCTTAAATTCGGAAGGTGAAACCTTGGTCTGTTTTTTAAATAAGCGACTTAAATGTGATGCATCGTCGAAACCAATTTCATAAGCAATTTCTTTTGCTGTTTTATCAGAGTAGGTCAACAGTCGTTTTACTTCAAGAGTAATACGTTCGTGAATTAACAACAGCGGACTCGTATTTAATTTAGCAAATGTATTTGAAAGTGTTTTCGGGGACTTAAAAAGTTTGTCGGCATAGAAAGAAACCGAGTGTTCAGATTTGTAATGAGCTTCAACCAACATATTAAAATTCCGTAGTAAATCAATCTTTAAATTTTTTGGCGCCGTACTAAAGCCTTCTTTGGCTTTTAATAACCGCGTGCTTATTATAATAAATCGTGCCATTAGCATACGCAGCATTTCAGCTTGTATGGTATCTGCCGTTTGTAATTCATCTATAAATACTTCGTGCAGCGTATCAAATTTTCGCTGTTCTTCTTTACCTAAATCAATTACTGGTATATGTGCATGGCCAAAGAATAATAACCCTGCGCAACTTACTTCTTGGTCATGGTCTTTAATACAATAGAACTCTCTATTAAATTGATAAACTATTAAATCTCTCCCATTAATAAATTGTAAAAACTGTACTATGGTTAATGCAAGTAAACTATTAGGTGCTATAGTATAGGGTATACCATCTACTACTATTTCTGAAGGATATCTAGTAGTTCTTATAAAGGTATACAGCGTTAATTGTTTTGGCTTTTTATAAAATTCTAAAAGTGATTCATTTCCAATATTAAGTAATCCATCGGTATTAAAATCCTTGAAAATTTCTTTCATGAAATATTTGTCTTAGAAATATCTCAATCATTACAAAAATTAAAGGTTCATAATAATCATAAGAAGGAATTAAACTACAATTGGACGAGAAAAGCTACAAAAAATAAACAAATATGTTAGTTTTAGGGTGCCAACCTTAAGAATTTTTTAATGAGATACCTACTTACCAGTATTTTCTGTTTATTCCTTTCGTTATCATACGCACAATCTGAATTTATTACTACTTGGAAAACCGATAACCCGGGAGTTTCTGAAGATAATCAGATTACAATTCCTTCATATTCTGGAAATTATGGAGAAATTACTATATCGTGGGGTGATGGTACTATTGATACTTATTCCAATAGTTATAATTTAATTCATACTTATGTAAACCCAGGTACGTATAGTGTAGAGATTACAGGCAATTTTCCAGGCTTTTATTTCAAGGATTGGGGTGATAACCAGAAAATAATCTCAGTTGATCAATGGGGAGATATTGAATGGGTAGCGGCTCAAGAGGCATTTAGTGGTTGTGAAAATTTAGATGTCTTGGCAAATGATAGTCCCAACCTTTCCAAAGTCACTTCAACAAACCAAATGTTTAGCGGCTGCTATTCATTAGTAGGAACTCCAGCATTTAATAATTGGGATGTTTCAACGATTACAAATATGGACAGCATGTTCAATTCATGTTCCAGTTTTAATTCTCCAATTGGAAACTGGGATGTGAGTAATGTTGAAAATATGCCAGCAATGTTTTTTAATGCAACTTTATTCAATAAAGATATTAGAAATTGGGATGTAAGTAACGTGAAAATAATGTGGGCCATGTTTGCCGGAAGCCATTCTTTTAATCAAAATATTGACAATTGGGATGTTTCAAATGTTACAAGCATGGGCTGGATGTTTACAAACGCGAGAGCTTTTAATCAACCTTTAGGTAGTTGGGATGTTTCTAAAGCCATAGGCATGGACCTAATGTTCGATAATGCATTGGCTTTTAATCAAAATATATCTAGCTGGGATGTTAGCAATGTTACGAACATGGGATATATGTTTAAAAATGCAAAATCCTTTAATCAACCCGTTGTAGACTGGGATGTAAGCTCCGTGTCCAATATGGGGTCAATGTTCCGAAATGCCGAAACTTTTAATCAACCTTTGAATACTTGGGACATGTCTAATGTTACGAATACTTCAAACATGTTCTATTATGCTTTTGGTTTTAGACAAGATATTTCTTCTTGGGATGTAAGTAATGTAACTGATATGTCCGGCATGTTTAACGGTGCTACTGCTTTCAACCGTCCTATTAACAGCTGGGATGTATCTGCCGTAACGGATATGACCAGAATGTTCCAATATGCATATTCTTTTAATCAAGATTTGAGTAATTGGAATGTTAGTAATGTAACCTTAATGGATAATATGTTCCACCGTGCTGATGGCTTTAAACAAGATATTTCTTCATGGAACATTGCTAATGTCACCAGTATGGAAGATATGTTTCTGGAAATTAGAATGTCTAAGATTATATATGACAACATTTTGACCTCTTGGTCATCATTGCCTCAAATTCAGGAAAGGGTTGTTTTCAATGCGGGATACAGCGAATATTGTGATGGTAGGTTAGGTAAGGAAACTTTGATATACAACAATGGTTGGACCATAACTGATGGAGGAGAGGTTTGTTTTTCACCTAATCAATTTGTTACTAAATGGAAAACGGATAATCTAGGTACTTCAGAAAATAATCAAATAACCATTCCAACATTCCCTGGGGAAACTTATGATTATACCGTAGATTGGGGCGATGGAAATGTTGATAGTAATATTACTGGTAACATCACACATACTTACAATACCACAGGCACCTATTATGTTTCTATTACCGGTATATTTCCGAGAATTTATTTCAATGAAAGTGGGGATAAAGATAAAATTTTGACAATTAAACAATGGGGCACAAATCAGTGGACTTCCATGGAATCGGGATTTGCTTATTGTTCTAATCTGTCAGTAGCCGCAACTGACCCTCCCAATTTGTCAAATGTGACGAGTCTAAAAAAAATGTTTTATCGTTGTGACTACGCGTCTGAAAATTCAAAAACTCGGGAATATACCAGTTTTAATGGCATAGAAAATTTTAATTATTGGGATGTTAGTACAATTACTGATATGTCTCATATGTTCGATAAATCTGCATTTGGTCAAGATATATCCTTTTGGGATGTGAGTAATGTAACGGATATGTCCTACCTCTTTTATAATACCAAGTTTTTTAATCATGCTATTAGAAATTGGAACGTAAGTAATGTTGTGAATATGGAAAGTATGTTTTCTTCATCATATTTTAACCGTGACATTAACGGGTGGGATGTAAGAAAGATTACTAATATGTCCCATATGTTTAATGATGCTATCGATTTCAATCAAAATTTAGAAAATTGGAAAATAGAAAAAGTAGAGAATATGGAGGCTATATTTAATGGCTCTGGCTTGTCCACAACAAATTATGACAAAACGCTTAACGCTTGGAGTGATCTTCCTCTGTTACTGAACAATGTAAAATTAGAAGCTGTCAATATTAACTATTGTAATAGTGTTGAGGGCAGACAATTCCTTATAGACAACTATGGTTGGGAAATTATGGATGCCGGAAATGATTGCACCAGCACATATTTTATTACCACTTGGAAAACCGATAATCCAGGTGCGTCAGGTGACAATCAAATTACTATTCCAACTTTCCCAGAAGAAATATATAATTATACGGTGGATTGGGGTGATGGTGTTATGGACAACAGCATCACCGGCAATATAATTCATACATATGAAAAGCCAGGAACATATCAAGTATCTATAAGTGGAACTTTTCCTAGAATTTATTTTGCAAACCCATTCAATAACAAATCATCCGATGGGGATAAATTAGAATCTATTGATCAATGGGGCGATATCGCTTGGACATCAATGTCAAATGCATTTTCTGGATGTGATAATCTTGATATAACAGCAGTAGACGTACCTGATTTGTATAATGTTTCAGGGCTAAATTTTATGTTCGCTCGCTGCCCTTCCTTAGTCGGAAATATTAGTATGGGAAAATGGGACGTCAGAAATGTAACAAATACTGTTTTAATGTTTTTAGATACACCATTATTTAACCAAGATATAGGTAATTGGGATGTCGGCAATATTGACAATATGAATGGAATGTTTTCAGGTGCTTCGTCCTTTAATCAGGACTTAGGCAATTGGAACGTTAGTAATGTTGAACATTTTGGTTCAATGTTTGCCGGTGCTACAAATTTCAATCAGAATATTGGCTCATGGAATGTTTCTAAGGGTCAAAGGATGGATTCAATGTTTATGGATGCAAAATCATTCAATCAAAATTTGGAAGATTGGGAAGTTACGAATGTGGTAGACTTTCTATTAATGTTCAGTAATGCAGAATCATTTGACCAGAATATTGGTAGATGGAACATTATAAATGCCAGAAATGTCCAGGGAATGTTCAATGGCTCAGGTTTGTCTTTAGAAAACTATGACAATACACTTATTGGTTGGTCCATCCTAACTACATTACAAAACAATGTGAATTTTGATGCTGGCTCTAGCCAATACTGCGAATCTGAGGAAGCACGTCAATTTATCATAGACACGTATGGTTGGGCTATTACTGATGCAGGAAAAGTACTCTTTTGCAATGAAGACAATGATTTAGACGGTGTATTAGACCATTTAGATGATTGTTTAGAGACAAGACCTAATGTAACTGTAAACGACAATGGTTGCGAAATAATAGCATCAGATGCCATTTTAGTTTATGGTGTTACACCAACATGCCCGGGAGAAGCAAATGGAAGTATTTCAATTTCAAGTGCTCTAACTGATTATAACTTTAATATATCTGTGGAAGGTCCAATTTCAACTGACTATAATGAGGTTTCATTAAATGAGAATTTAGAAGTAGCAAATCTTGCAACTGGTCTGTATACGGTTATTATTTCTATTCCAGATATTTCGTATTCTCAAACTTACGGCATTCAAATCAATGAAGTTGGCACTATCTCAGGTAAACGAGAAAGTTTCAATACAACCGCTAAAACGGCTACCTACTTTGTAGAAGGTAGTAATAGATATACCGTTGATGTAAACGGAGAATTGAAAAACTACAACTTTACATCTAACGGAAAGAATGAAATTCAATTATCAGATTTAGCAGAATTCAATGCAATTTCTATTACTGGAGAAAGTGACTGTCAGGGGATGGTTACCGATTCATTTGCCTTTTCAGATGGAGTAATTATGTATCCAACGATTACTACTGGTAAAGTATTTGTTGAGGGCTTCGATGAATCAAGTACCGTGTTGGTTTATGATTTATCGGGTCGACTTATATTATGCCAAACACTTTCAGAACAAGGCTCAAATTTAATCGACTTGCAAGTATTGGAAAATGGTATGTATCCTACGGTAATTCAATCAAAGGGAAATTCAAAAACATTTAAGATTATAAAGAAATGATATATAAAGCATTAAAATATTTTACCGGGATTACATTGGTTTTAGTATGCCTAAATTCTTGCGATAAAAGTACTTCGACAGAAACAGAAAAACAGGTTGAAAAGCCAGTTCCTACTAAAGCAACAGGTACTTTACCTGCTAACGGAGAACCTTGCTCGGAATTTGAACCTATACCAAATGATGACACTAAAGTTTCCATCTTATTTAAATGGGATGCTGCTCAGAATGCCGTTAATTATGAACTGAAGGTTTTGTTAGGCAATGAGCAAGCAGCGACAACTACAATAGGTGCACATGAAGCTACGGTTACTTTGGATAGAGGAAAAACCTATACATGGAGCGTAACTTCTAAAAATGAAGCCGGAAATACTGTAAGTGATACTTATTCTTTTACTACACCTGGTCTTTCAGAAGGCAATTATGCCCCATACGCTGCTGAAATCACAACTGAGTTCGAAACCGTAAATAAATTTCTAAATGTAAGTTGGATAGGTACCGATGAAGATGGCGATGATTTGACTTATGATGTACTAATTACTGAAAATGAAACTATAATTTTGGAAGAAACAGACTTTATAAATACATATATATCCGGAATTGGATATACTGATGATACCAGTTATAACATAAACATTGTCTCTAAAGACGGTACAGGTAATTTTTCAGTATCAGAAGTAACTATAAATTCTCCTGAATAGATTCCTAAAATATCTTAGCGAATTAAGCCAACTACTTTTCCTATTTTTATGCGAATGGAAAAGAAGACTACTGAAATTGCAATAATTGGAGCAGGAATCAGCGGATTGATTGCTGCTTTAAGGTTAGAAAAAGATGGGTATTCACCCATAATTTATGAAAAAAGTGATAGGGCAGGAGGCCGTGTAAAAACGGATATTGTTGATGGTTATCAATTGGACCACGGATTTCAAGTGCTTTTGGATTCTTACCCAAAGGCGAAAGAATATCTTGATTATAATTCTTTAGAACTTCAGGAATTTTTACCGGGAGCACAAATTTTCAACAAAGGAAAAAGCTCAGTGCTTGGTGATCCTTTAAGAGGTCTGCAACTTTTGATTCCTACATTGTTTTCTGCCATAGGTAGTTTTTCCGATAAAATCAAGATTCTCAAATTAAATACCGCTATTAAGAACAAAACAGTAGAGGAAATTTTTAATGAAGAAGAAACTACGACGCTTTCTTTCCTAAAATCTAAAGGGTTTTCTAATGAAATAATTGAGCAGTTTTTCAGACCTTTTTTTTCGGGTATCTTCCTAGAACCTAACTTAGAAACCTCTTCTAGAATGTTTCAATTTGTATATAAAATGTTCGGAACTGGAAATGCCGTACTACCAAAATCTGGTATTGAGGCAATTCCGAAGCAATTGGAACAACAACTTAAACGGACTACCATTAAATTAAATACTGCTGTTGAAAGTGTGACAGATAACGGAATTATATTTGCTGGTGGTCAGGAGATAAAGCCAGACTATGTTATTATTGCTACAGATGCTTCCCCGTTAGTACCTAACTTACGAAAGCAGCAGTTAAATTGGTATTCATCAGATACTTTATACTTTACTTGTAAAACACGGAAAATCGAAAAACCCTTAATTGGTTTAATTTCAGATAAGGAGGCACTAATTAATAATATCTTTTATCATACTTCTATTGACACCGAACTAAGAGGATATGAAGAACTTTTATCCGTTACTGTGGTAAAAGAACACGAGTTAAGTGAGTATGAACTCATACAAAAAGTAAAAGAAGATTTAAAAATATTCTGTGGTATTACTACTGAACGCTATTTAAAGCATTACCCCATTAAAATGGCGTTGCCAAAATTGAATAATCTTCGATATAGTTTAATGCCTTCTGAAACTAGACTTACAGAACGTTTATTTTTAGCCGGCGATTATTTGCTAAACGGGTCTTTGAATGCTGCCATGATTTCCGGTGAAATGGCGGCTATTGGGGTAATTCAAACGATAGAAAAATCATAGTATATTAATTATTTAGCCAATAGGTGAATTTTAAAGTAAGTCCCCAATTACGACTTTGGTATGGCTCTATGAAATAATTGTTGGTGTAGACGATAAACAAATCGGAAGCGGGACTATAGCGCCATTGAAAACGTGAGTTGATATTAAAATTATTGCTTTGTTCATTGTACTGTAGCAAGTTGGCAAAAAAGAGTTTATTGGTAAATGTGATATCTGCCTCGGCACCTATCAACCAAAATTCATTTGTATTCCATGGTGCAGGTAAATTGATGTGATTGTAATTAAGGTTAGCTTTTAAACTGACATATGGTTGAAATCTATAACCTACTTCGCCGGTTAAACTTGTTCTATTACCATCTTGATAATACCCTCCTAATCGACCGTCAAACGCATAGGTAATTAAACTTTGGGGTTTTGAAAGATATTCCCAACCAAATGCATTCCAGTTATGCTTAGTCCCTGTTGCTAAATTCGAAATATTAAGTCCGCTAGGGTCGAACGGGGAAAGCAACTCTACATAATCATCGGCCAAAAAGAACATTAGACTACTTCTATTTCTAAAATCTAATGTATAAGCAAGATATGTTGTATGATCCGTCTCTTTAAATTGTTCATTGAAATAATAGAAACCGTTTAATTCCGGTCCGTGGCTAAGTATTGGTCCTGCTTTCGGGAAAAATAAATGCCCTATTTTTCCAGATATATTTCTATAGCCTCTTCGTCGTACAAAACCAACCTCTGCAGAGTAATCTTTACTAACCCATTCTTCTTGCAAACGTAAATTCCATTTACGACTGGTATACTCTAAATGGGCACCTTGAGTAAACCCGCTATCTTCATCTGTAGGTGCAAACGATTTTAGAAAAAATGCCTTACCATTCCATGCATTATTGGCAGAGGCCAAGTTGTATTCTAAACCTAAGTTTCTATTGTATTTAGAATATATATCAACAATAGAATCATTTTCTTGTGGGTAGTTAATCGATTGTTTATTTACGAACATCATACCTATACTACTACGGCCAAATATTTTTCGCTGTAATGACATTACCCCAAAGTTTTGACTAGGTTGACCAGATTCTTCTATACTTGCTGTTTGCATATCCATTACCCCCAATCGCCATTTATCATTTAAATTCCCACTAATTCGAGCACCTGCTTGGATTGGGACATTTAGTCCAATTCTACGTGAGAAAAATGGTCTAATGGTCTCATATCCGAAATTGGCAAACAAATCGCCGTTCTCTAAAAAGAACTGTCTACGCTCTGGAAAAAATAATTCGAACCGGTCTAGATTGGTTACTTGACGATCAACTTCAACCTGTGAAAAATCGGGATTTACGGTTAAATCAAGATTTAAAGAAGAGGTAAGGCTAAACTTTATATCACCACCAATTTTTCCGTTAGTCTTTACGTCTCCATTAACTTCTAAGTTACGCTTAACGTCTCCTAATACATATGGAATAATAGAGAAATTTGTTCCTGGAGCAGGTGGTGGTGCATCCCATACCAAAGTGCCTGAATAAGCGAGGGATGCTGTTGGAAATTGACGAGGAATGGGTGTCCAACTAGATTTTTCACTCGATTTTAAATCTAAACGACTGAAATTTATTCCCCATTCTTTTACTCCCTCTTCATATCTAATAGATTTAAAAGGTACTGCCATTTCAAAAATCCATTTCTCATCATCACGGGTAACTTTAGATATCCATTTGCTATCCCAATTCAAATCAATTTTAGAACCATCATACATGGTGCCGTCCCATTGTGCACCGTATGCATTCGAACCAAATGAAAAACCGGTAGTTTGATTATTAAAAGGGTCTAAGAAAAGTAGAAAATTATCATTCTTACCAAATGAAAAATCACGCCGTAAAGACTCAACAAAGTAATTGGCTTTAGTTGCATTAAAAAACGTTGCTAAAAGGTATAAGCTAGTATCATCATAGGTCATTTTTATGGTCGTAGGCTCGGTAGCTTTACGGTCATCCATCGGTAATACCATAAAGAAATCTTTGGCTTCTTCTGCTTCTAACCAAGCCTTGTCATCACCAATACCGTCAATTATAATTGAACCCGTGGCTTTATGAATATGTAACCTATAATCTTGATTCTTTTTTTGTGAATTTACTTTAATCGCTAATAGCAAAAGTAATATAGATAGTCGCGAATAGAATTTCATGGTGGTTGATTGATTCACGCAACTTAGTTAAAAAACAAATTGATAACAATCACAGACTACACTTTAATTCAAAGAATAATATATAGTATATAATTTACTCCAAATTACACAAATAGAACAATTAAAAAAGAACAGATATCTTACCTCTCAAGTAAAAAGGAGTACCAGGCGTAAAATGAATTTCTTCTACTGATGAAGCTTCATTGAACAATCTACTTTCGGTGGCAAATTGTGTTTCATTCCATTCTGTATCAAATAAATTCTCTACAATAATACCAACAGTCCAGTTTTCATACTTATAATTGATGTTGAAATCCGTAACAAAATAACCCGCTGCAACAATACTATTATCTTCATTTGCAGCTCTATCACCAAGGTATCTATAATTTAAAGCTCCAGAAAAGTTCCTGATATCGGTAACTGATAGTCCACCTACGGCTGTAAAATCTGGCGCTAACGGTATGTAATCTTGACCATCCGGTTCATCTGTACTTCTACCATAGGTATAGTTGACATCAGTATTTAGGTACAGCCAATCCAATACTTGATAGCGAGCACCTAGTTCTGCGCCTAATCTTCTAGTTTTACCACTTGGTTCTACGATACCCGCATCGCCAACATAAACAAATTCTTGATCTAAAAATAACCCCCATAACGTTGCGTTTAAAACCATCTTATCAATAGGTTTTACAATGGTGCCAAAATCTACACCATAAGCTTTCGGTAAAATATCTCGACCTTCATTTGCGGTAACTACACGAGAGTCATTGGAATGAAACCCTATACCTGTTTTCAAAAACAACTGCCAGTTTCTATTTAGTGCATAAAGTGTATTTAGTTTAGGACTAATAGTAGCTTTACTTTCACTTTTATTATCATAGGTTTCCGATAATTTATTTTCATAATCGAATTTAAAATAATCTAAACGAACGGATGGGTTAAAAGTCCAGTTGCTAGTTTTATATTCCGTATCAACAAAACCATAAATATTTGTTTCGTCAATATCACCAAAAGCATACTGCTCTAAAATAGTTTTTCGATTCAAGGTATGCGCCAATGAAACATCATCTATGTTATCATGTCTAAATCCGAATCCACCAGAATATTTGAATCGGTTGTCTTCACCTATTGAAATATTAATCTGTTCAAAAACTGTTTCAGCACCCATAACGGTTCTATCTTCATACTGTCGTATTTGATCTCCATTTATTGGATCTTCCAAAAAGAAGGTGAAGTTTGAGAACAATTCAAAATCATACTTGCTTAGAAAGGCCCGTGTTTTAAGAAATTGATCACTACCTAAAAATGCGGTATGGTTAACCATTAAATTAGTTCTGCTTGTCTGGCCTCCTTCAGTATCATCAATAGCACCAAAACGACCAATGATATTTTGGTCTATTGCTCGCTGTGGTATTTGACCAGAAGCATCCCATTTACTTTGAAAATGAGATGCGGTAAAGGTTAATTCTTCTTTTCCAATATCCTTATAATGATAACGTCCAAGTAGATTAAGTCGGTTGAAGTTTTGAGGAGAATCAAATGAACCATCGGTTAAATAAAGTTCAGAAGCAATATAGGCATCACTTTTACTGGTTTCTAAAACATTAAAAAGGCCAACAAACCTATTGGTATTGAATTGGCCCGTTTCATAAGAAACCATATTCTTGTCAATATTTTTTTTGAGACTTAAATCAACATATCCTGCGGTATTGAAATCACCTTTATCTGCATAATACGGACCTTTACCAAAGTTTATATTATCTATGGTCTCAGGAATAACAAAATGTAAATCTGCATAACCTTGGCCATGGGCATGAGAAACCATATTTACGGGCATACCATCAACACTAATGGAAACATCTGTACCATGATCAATATCGAATCCTCTTAGAAATATCTGCTCGGCTTTACCTCCACCTGCATGTTGACCTATTAAAAGCCCAGGTACTTTACGAAGTATTTCTTGGGAAGATTTTACAGGGTCGTTTTGCACGTCTATGTTCACAATTTTGCTCATAGCATCTACTTTAGATACAACTACAACTTGATCTAGATTAATGCTAGATTCTTTTAAAGTTATTTTCACACCCTCTATGAGGTGTGATTCCTGAACAACTAAGACAAAAGTTTTAAACCCTAAATTCGAGAAATATATGGAGTCATTTGCGTGTGTGATCGGAAGTGAAAATATGCCTGATAGATTGGTATGGCTATGTTGCCCCGTAGTCTGATTAAAAATACCCACATTTTCTAAAGGAATAGAATTTTCATCTGTTATGACACCTTTTAAATTTTGTGCATTTACAAATACAGTGAATAATGATACTATTGTAAAAGTAAACAGCTTTAATGTCCAATTGCAGCTATAATTCATAAGTTAAAAATTAAATTAAAGTTTGTCTTTAGCAGTACCTACGAGAAAAAACAGTGAAGGTTTTAAAGAATTTTAAAAAACATCAAACATAGAAAATCACCCTTATTCTTAACTAAATATTTGTCTTAATTTTATGTGAATTAACGCTCAGTCATTAATTGAGTTTGGGTTGAAATTTTCGTTGTTCCTCACATATGGATATTGGCTTTTATAACAATGTTTTAACGAGATGAGTTAATTAGTGATCATTAAATGTTTGAACTTTGTAATCAGATTTAAAAAAAATAATTAATACTAGATATGAGCAAACAGGCATTGTTAACTCCGTTTCATAAAAATTTACAATTAAAGAATCGTGTTGTTATGGCACCAATGACACGAAGTCGTGCAGCAAACGTAGAGCACAAACCAGTTGAAGAGCTTCATGTTAAATATTATGGACAAAGGGCTTCGGCAGGACTTATTATTACCGAAGGTTCGCAAGTGTCTATAGATGCTGTGGGTTATATAAATACAGCCGGAATTTATTCTAAAGCGCAAGTGGAAGGATGGAAAAAGGTTACCAAAGAAGTACATGATAAAGGGGGAAAGATTTTTATTCAACTTTGGCATGTTGGTAGAATGTCTCATCCAGATTTTCATAACGGCGAATTACCATTAGCCCCATCCGCCATTAATCCGAATGCGCAGTCATACACTCCAGAAGGGTTTAAGGATACGGTAACGCCTAAAGCAATGACAAAGGAAGATATCAAGCAAACAATAGCGGATTTTGTAAATGCATCTAAAAATGCTGTTGAGGCAGGATTCGATGGAGTGGAAATACATTCATCTAACGGGTATTTGTTTCACCAATTTTTTAATAGTACTTCAAATACGAGAACAGATGAGTATGGTGGAAGTATAGAAAATAGAACTCGCTTCTTTTTTGAAGTTTTAGATGCCATGAAAGAAGTTATTCCACAGGAGAAAATTGGAGCACGATTCAATCCTTCATTAAATGGTCTTTTTGGAATTACTATGGATAAAGATACCATCCCTACGTTTGAGTACATCATTAAAAAGTTGAATGATTATGACTTGGCTTACGTTCATTTATCTGAACCATTTACGGATGTCTCTGAAATCTCTTTTGCGGTAGAACACATTGCAAAACACTTCAGACCTCTTTATAATGGTACTTTAATGATAAATGCTGGATTTAATCAAGAATCAGGTAATAAGGTTATTGAATCGGGTGATGCAGATTTAGTTGCGTTTGGTAAGTTGTATATCTCTAATCCAGATTTGGTTGAACGATTTGAACATAATTATGAGTTGGCCGAATGGGACAATGATACTTTTTATACTCCTGGTAAAGAAGGGTATATTGACTATCCTTCTTACAAAGAAAAAGAACAACTTGCTTAAGGTTATTTGAGGTTTTCAGAGAATACTAATTAAGTTCAATAATAGTAATAATAATTATAAAATTATAGACACATGAATTTTACAAGAAGCGCAAAAGCACAGTGGAAGGGTAGTGGTAAAGAAGGAAAAGGAACTATCTCAACTGAGAGCACTGTTTTACAAGATGCTCAATATTCTTTTAATACGAGATTTGAGGATGGTAAAGGTACAAACCCTGAAGAGTTAATAGGAGCAGCACATGCTGGTTGTTTTTCTATGCAGCTTAGTTTTTTATTAGGTGAAGCAGGTTTCACCCCTACGATTTTAGATGTTAATGCAAAGGTTGATTTTAAAGATGGTGAAATTGTAAAGGTTACCTTAGACTTAATTGGGGATGTCCCTAATATAGAAGCCGAGGAGTTTAAAAATATTGCTGAAAAGGCTAAAAAGATTTGCCCGATTTCAAAATTATTGAACGCAGAGATTGAATTAAATGCTAGTCTTTCATAAATTTAGACGAATAACTTGCATTATAGAAAAGCTGTCTTATTAGGCGGCTTTTCTATTTTAGAATCGTTTTTAAGGCGATAACATATAGAAATCTGTCAACCATTATACCACATAGTACTAGTAGTTGGTTTCGCGTTAATAATTATTGTATTAGAACTAAGTTAAAACCTACTTAATTAAGAACTTTCAATAAAACAGGAAGACTATGGAAAATGTATTAGTAGCTGGTGCAAATGGTACCACAGGAAAAAAAATAGTAAACTTATTAAAAGCCTCCCAGTACTTCAACCCAGTAGCAATGGTTCGTAAAGAGGAGCAACAAGAACAGTTTATAAAAGAGAATATAACTACAGTCTTAGGTGACCTTGAAAAAGATTTATCTCACACCGTAGAGAATATAGATAAGGTGATTTTCGCAGCTGGTTCAGGCGGTAAAAAAGTTATAGCTGTAGATCAAGAGGGAGCTAAAAATTTAATGAATGCTTCTAAAAAAGCAAATATTAAAAAATTTGTAATGCTGAGTTCAATGGGTGCAGATAACCCAAAAGCTTCAGAAAAATTACAGGAATATTTAGAAGCGAAACATAATGCAGATGAGTATTTAAAATCATCAGATTTGACATATTCTATTGTACGTCCTGGATCTTTGACAAATGATGGCGGTACTGGAAAAATAAAGCTAAAATCTAAAATGGAAGAACAAGGATCTATTACACGAGATGATGTTGCACAAACCTTAGTTAGTTCACTGCATGATGATGCAGCAATAAATCAAACTTTTGAGATAATTCAGGGCGACACACTTATTGATAAAGCTATGGATAATATTGCATAAATGCGTTTTAATATAGATTATAGTATATGAAAGACCCTATAGTAAGGGTCTTTTTATTTGGGTCAACATTACTATTTTTTGAAGTAATAACAATAGGCTCAGTATAATTACAATTGCCAGATTGTATTTATTTTAGATTAAAAAAAACATGGCAACAAAGAACTTATTTAATAAAGAAGCACAAAACAAAATAAAGGAATTGGCAGAGTCGATTGACTTTACAATGCTAGCCACCGACTTGTTTAGCTTACCTATACATGCTATACCAATGAGTACCAAAAGAGTAGACGATTTGGGTCAAATTTGGTTTTTAAGCAATAAGAATAGTGAGCATAATGCCAATATTCAAAAAAGTAATGATGTACATTTATTTTACTCAAAAGCTATGAGTATGGAGTTTATGAATCTTTACGGGAAAGCAGAAATTGTAATCGATAAGGGTATTATCGAAGATTTGTATCAAAAAAGTGATGATAATTGGTTTAAGGGTAAAGATGACCCAAACATTACGGCTATTAAGGTGACGCCTAAAGACGCACATTATTGGGATACCAAAAATAATATATTGGTGAGCATGCTAAAAATGGGTATTGGTGCAATCACTGGAAAGAAAGCTGATCTTGGAGAGCAAGGAGAACTTTCAGTTTAAGCTATTAAAAATCTTATGATTAAAAGCCAAATAAGATATTCATCAAATTTGGCTTTTTTTGATTTTTGTCCTTTTTAAGTAGTTTTAAAACTACCTGTTCTTGTGTATCTTCGTGAAAAACTAAATCTATTGAATATGAAAATTTCATTCCTAAAATTGTCCATGATACTCGCTATGGTCATATCTATAATATCTTGTAAAGAAACTCAGAAAAAGGGAGCTGAAAACATAGCAGAAAAAGTTCCATTGGACAGTACAGATTTAGCATTATTGGAACTTGATCTTCCTGAAGGATTTAAAATAGAAGTATATGCAAGGGGAGTAGATGGTGCTCGTTCAATGGCCATGGGGGATAACGGAACTCTATTTGTAGGTACCAGAACTGAGAACACTGTTTATGCCATTCAAGATACTAATGGTGATTTTAAGGCCGATAATGTGATGGTATTAGATACGATGGAAGTGCCCAACGGAATTGCTATGAGAAATGGTGATTTATATGTTGCCCAAGTGGGTAGCTTATGGAAGTATTCTAATATTGAAGAACAATTGGGAGGTACGCTAAATAAGGAGTTGATTTATGATGATTTTCCGACAGAGTTTCATCATGGTTGGAAATATATAGCATTCGGACCTGATGATAAATTATATGTACCGGTCGGTGCTCCTTGTAATATTTGTAACCGTACCAATGAGGATGAACGTTTTTCAACAATTTCTAGAATGGACCCAGATGGTAGTAATCGCGAAATTTATGCCAGAGGTGTTCGAAACACCGTAGGTTTTACTTGGCATCCAGAAACTGGAGACATGTGGTTCACAGACAATGGTCGCGATATGCTTGGGGATGATATTCCTCCTTGTGAATTAAATCATATTACGGAAGCAGGTCAACATTTCGGTTATCCATTCTGCCATGGTGGTATTGTAAAAGATCCTGAGTTTGGGGAAGAACACCCTTGTTCAGATTTTGTTTCTCCGGCATTACAATTAGGCGCGCATGTTGCTCCTTTAGCTATCAAATTTTATACAGGTGAAATGTTTCCTGAAATTTATAAGGGCAAAGCATTTATAGCAGAACATGGTTCTTGGAATAGAAGTAAAAAAGTCGGCTATAGAATTATGATGGTTGATATTGAAAATGGTGAAGTAGTCGACACTGAACCTTTTATTGACGGTTGGTTAAATGAATCTACACAAAAAGCTTCTGGCAGACCTGTTGATATATTATGGTTAAAAGATGGTTCAATGTTGATTTCTGATGATTATGGTGATGCAATCTATCGTGTTTCATATAGTGATACTGCACTTGCAAATAATTAATTAGGAATAAAATATTTGATTAAAAAAGCAGCTCGCTTGAGCTGCTTTTTCAGTTTCCAAGCCTTATATTTATAATTCAGAAATTTCAATTCAATATCGAAGTATCATGTATAATTCAACAACAAGAAGAACATTTTTAAAACAGACGGGCGTGCTTTCTGTAAGTTCAATGTTACCTTTGTCAGTATTACCTCTTGATCCACGTTTTAAAATGGGTTTACAATTATTCACTATTCGTGATGCAATGGCCAAAGATCCATTAGGAAGTATAAAATATGCTAGAAGTTTAGGATATGAAGATGGGGAAATATATGGGTATGATGGAGAAAATGATACGTATTATGGAATTAAATCTAAAGAGTTTAAAAAAAACTTAATTGATTTAGATTTTACTATATCAAGTGGGCACTATGATTTTTCAAGTCGTTTTAATGAACCTATGGAAATTCTTGAACGTTACGTGGATCAATGTATTGAAGGTTCTCATTCCATCGGAAGCAAATATATTACATGGCCGTGGCTAGCTCCCGAATTCCGAGATATTGAAAATTTTAAACTACTAACCGATAAGCTGAATAAAATAGGAGAGCAGGTTACTAAAGCCGGATTAGAATTTGCCTATCATAATCATGATTTTGAATTTACAAATCATAATGGTGAACAGGGCTATACTATTATTTTGGCAGGTACAGATCCCAATTTTGTGAAATTACAAATGGATATGTATTGGGTGGAGCATTCTTCTGAGAAAAATATTAATCAATTGATTGCAGAAAACCCTGGTCGATATGTAATGTGGCATATAAAAGATATGGATAGGGTTACTCGTGATTATTCGGAAATGGGTAATGGTTCTATAGACTATGTGAGTTTACTTTCAACGATTGATGAAGATGCACTTCAATATTATTATATAGAGCAAGGTGGTAATTTTGCTGAAAATTCAATGAAGAGTATTACTGATAGTGCCACGTACTTTAAAAAACACCTTCAACGATATCTTTAAATTATGAAGTACCCAGACAAAGTTTATCTAAATGGTGAAATTGTAAATCCTGAGGATGCCAAAATTTCAGTATTTGATCGCGGTTTTATCTTCGGTGATGGTATTTATGAAGTAATGGTTCAAATTGACGGCAAATTCTTTTATGAAGAAGCACATTTAAACCGATTGCAAGAAGGTCTTAGTAAAATAAATATAACGTTTAATGCCAATGAATTATCACCAGCAATCGAGCAACTATTAAGCGCTACGGAATTAACCGGAAAGGACTGTTTGCTTTACATTCAAATTACCCGAGGTGTAGCTCCACGACAACATTCGTATCCTGATGATATTAAACCTACGGTAATGATGTATGCGGTACCTAAAATTTTGCCAGATATAAATAAAGTAAATGCTAAGGTAATTTCAAGGAATGATTTTAGATGGTCTCGATGCGATATTAAAATGACTTCACTTTTGGGTAATGTTATGCTGAATGAAGAAGCCATGCAGCATGAATGTTTCGAAACCATTTTATATCGTGATGGATGCATTACTGAAGCTTCTCATTGTAATGTATTCTTTGTAAAAGACGGTATTGTATTTACCCACCCTGCCAATGAACTTATTTTAGATGGTATAACAAGGCAAATAATTTTTGAACTATGCGAATCTTTACAAATTGAAATAAGAGAGACGCCAATATCAATAAATGATTTTGACGGAATAGATGAAGCTTTTTTAACCGGTACAAGCACCCAAATAGCAGCTATTCAAAAAATAAATAATCACATTCTTTATACCGATGATAAAATAGGTGTGGTAACCCAAACATTGCAAGAAGCTTTTTTAAAACTTAAAAAAGAAAACTAATCTACTTTAAAATAGGTAAAAAACTCCTCAGCATCTTTAATTTCCATAAGATTTAAAATATAGCAGACTTCTGATAAATCAGAAAAATCTAATCCGCCTTCGGCAACACTTTTATTTAAGTATCTACCCTCTTTTCCGTTGTAAGTATTTCCTAGTCGAATAGCAGTATTCCAGACTAGCGATAAATGCGCATCATTTATCTTGTCTTCCCAATTTACTTTTCCATCAGACTTTAAGCCTGGAGTACCATTACCTACGGCATTACCATCTGCTATTTTATGATAATCTGTTTTAGTTTGGGCATACTTAAGTTTTGTAGGTTCGGTTACAGATTCATTCCAATCGCTATGTTGAACCACATGAATTTTCTCTTTTAGATTAAGTGTCGGATTCTTTTCTATTAAGTTCTGTACCCAATCTGCAGTGAAATCAGATTGACCTGCTTCGGCAACCCAAACAGCACCTCCATTATTAATGGTTTTCTGTGCCCTTTCAGCCACCTTTTCAACCGATTTAGCCCATTTGCTATGAGCATCCGACCAATTGTTATTAAAAGCCAATTTCATTAATTCATTAGGTGGCACATATAATCCTTCTTGAATGCCATACGTTCCTGCAATTACAAAATAATGTAAGTTTTGATAATCTGGGTGATTCAATAAAGTTGCAAAACCTGCAGCAGTATGTAAATCATCAATATCGGTTTTACAGTCTAACTGAACCAATAATAAATCTTTAGACATATTAAACTCGGATTTTTGAGCTTGCACAACCACCGTAAAGACCATAGCCAATAATAAAGCTGAAACTATATTTTTTATTGAGAACGTATTTTTCATTTTTAAGGATAAAATTTGACGATTTTTCTTGTAAATACTAATGTATTAAATAATATTTTACTTCAGTATCAGTATTTTTTGGATAATCCTGATAGCTAGTTTTAATTTATTATCAAATAAATAAGCATAAATAATAAATTTATTAAAGAGATTATCTGTTTAAATAGGGTGGGAATCATCTTTAAATCGGTTTATAAGGCTGAAAACTCTTAAATGATTCCCAAAAAATACATTTAAATGAACATAAAACCTTTTATGTCAAGTTTTGGCGTCATCTTTGCAAACTAAATAG
>TARA_R110001583_G_scaffold14664_3_pt1 | contig 25402 bp, 27 predicted proteins | sample TARA_R110001583 | Tara Oceans TARA_R110001583 (sample SAMEA4398432) | marine metagenome | biome: Polar Biome; feature: [MES] marine water layer (ENVO:01000295) within the mesopelagic zone...; material: water (ENVO:00002006), including particulate matter (ENVO:01000060) such as...... | reverse complement strand
CAATCATCCTAATTTAACTATGGTAGCAGAATACAGTAACGCTATCGAAGCTAAAAATGGAATCAAGAACCATGAGATAGATCTTATATTTCTTGATGTTGAAATGCCAATCATCACAGGATTCGACCTACTCGAGTCACTAGAAAACAGTCCTCAGGTAGTTTTAATTACCGGTAAACCAGATTATGCACTTAAAGCATTTGACTATGATGTAACGGATTATCTACATAAGCCGATTACCATGGCACGTTTTGATGCCTCTGTTAAAAGAGCTGTTGCAAATTACGAACAATTACACCGAGTCAATGAAGATGAGGAGCATATTTTTGTAAAGAGCAACCTTAAGAAAAGAAAAGTTATTTTAAATGATATTAAGTGGATAGAAGCACTTGGTGACTACATAAAACTAGTAACTGATGAAGCTAATATCGTAATCTTATCAACAATGAAATCTTTTGAAAAGCAATTGCCAGAAGATAAATTCCTAAGAATACACAAATCTTACATCATTAACCTTGAGAAGGTTGAGAAATTCAACAGTAAAAATGTTGAAGTTAGTGGTCGATCAATACCATTAAGTAGAAACAAAAAGACAGAACTTGCGGAAGCGCTTAGTAACGTATAATATATGATATAATTTTACTTTCAAAAAAGACCGCTAATTAGCGGTCTTTTTTTATTATATATGGTCTACGTTATAAATTACCCTAACACTTCTATACATTGAAACTGCTTTAAACGATTTTTCTATGCGTCGAATGTTAGCTTTTGTTTGAGCCAAAGATTGGTCTTTTTGAATTTTTACTACGATATGTTTTAAATACTGATTTCGAATTCGTGCTACCGGAGGATACTCTGGCCCCAGAACAGTGCCACCAAAATTAGTACGTAATGCTCCTGCAAACCAATCTGCAGCTTCATTTAGCACATTATAATTTTTATGTTTGAAAGTAACCTTAATAATTCTGTTTACTGGTGGATACTTAAATTGCTCTCGCTCATATAACTGTTCAGCATACATACCTTCATAATCACTTGTCGTAACCTGCTTTAAAATCTGATGATATGGATTATAGGTTTGAATAATTACTTTTCCTCTCTTTTTAGTACGCCCTGCCCTACCCGATACTTGTGTCAACAGTTGATACGTTCTTTCGTGGGCGCGATAATCGGGAAAATTCAAAAGCGAATCTGCATTCATGACACCTACCAAATTAACATTTCTGAAATCGAGACCTTTCGTGAGCATTTGTGTTCCTACCAATATATCGAGTTCTTGCTGTTCAAACGCGGTAATTATCTTTTCGTAACCATGTTTACCTCGTGTAGTATCCAAATCCATTCGACCAACCTTTGCTTCTGGAAATAATTCTATAACTTCTTTTTCAATTTGCTCGGTACCGAATCCTTTTGTATCTAAATCGGGACTACCGCAAGCAAAGCAAATTTCGGGCACTGCAGTATGATGACCACAATAATGACAACGTAATTGGTTTCTATATTGATGATACGTTAGACTCACATCACAATTGGGACATTGCGGCGTATGACCACAAGTTAGACACTCTAATAATGGCGCAAACCCTCTTCTATTCTGAAACAATATAATTTGGTCACCTTCACTTAGTGTTTCTTGCATTTCCAATAAAAGCCTCTCAGAAAAATGACCTTTCATTCTTTTTTTGCGAGCAGCTTCCTTAATATCTACCAATTCTATTTCAGGCATTAAAACATTTCCGAAACGCCTAGTAATTTCAGCATAACCGTATTTACCCGTATTAGCATTATGATAACTTTCAACACTTGGAGTAGCTGAACCTAACAATACATTGGCACCATGCAAATTACCTAACACTATAGCAGCATCTCTTGCATGATACCTAGGAGCTGGGTCAAATTGCTTGAATGAGCTTTCATGCTCTTCATCTACAATGACCAAACCAAGTTTACTAAACGGTAAGTACATAGCCGACCGGGCACCAATGACCAGTTGCGCTTTTGGTTTAGCCTGTAAAACATTTTGCCATACTTCTACACGTTCTTGAACATTATATTTAGAATGATAAATGGCTATTTTTTCACCAAAGTACTCTTGTAACCGACTTATCAATTGTGTAGTCAAAGCTATTTCAGGAAGCAAATAAAGAGCCTGCATACCCTTTTCTATTATCTCCTCTATCAATTTTACATATACTTCGGTTTTACCTGATGATGTCACACCTTTTAAAAGGGTAACCTTATTTTGCTTAAAAGCAGCTTTAATATCGGTTAAAGCAGATACCTGGTATTCATTTAAATCTTTGGTTTCAGAATTATCAGAACCTCCATCATAATTAACTCTGTCAGTTTTAATAAAATACTCTTCTAAAATTCCTTTATCAACCAACGACTTAATAACGGCCTTAGATGTATTGCTCGATTTCTCTAATTCTGAAACTTTGAGAGGTTTTTGGCTTCTAACTTGTAATTGAAAAAGTGTAAGCACAACTTGACTTTGTTTAGGAGCTCTAGTCAATGAATTTAGAAGTTCTTCTAATTTTTCGTCCGTGCCATATTCTGCCCCTAACTTAACATACCGAACTAATTTAGGTCTATACTGCTCGTAAACCTCTTCTTTTAAAACAATGATTTTCTTCTCTATTAACCTTTGAAGAATAGGTAGCACATTTTTACGCTCAACAATAGCAGAGACCTCTTGAACTTTTAATATAGATTGATGTTGTAATGCTTCATACACTAAAAACTCATCATCTAAAAGTTCGTTTTCAACAACTTCGTATTCTGTATTCCGCAAAACCAATGTTTCACTTTCCAATAGAAAAGCCCCGGGCAGTGCACTGCGAACCACCTCCCCCAAGGTGCACATATAATAAGAAGCTATCCACTCCCAATGTTTAAGTTGTATTGGATTTACAATTGGATATTCATCTAGTAATTCATGAATTTCCTTCGCTTCATAAGCTTCAGGAGGTTTTTGATGAACACTATGAACTATTCCTGTATATATTTTTGATTTGCCAAAAGGTACCGCCACACGCATGCCTGGCTGAAGTAATGTTGCTTCCTCTTCAGTAATACTGTAGGTGAAACTTCGTTCTAGAGGAATTGGTAATATTACATTAATGAAATTTGCCATAACTATCCTTCCACTCGCAACCAAGTCTGGGTTCTGTAGATAAATGCCAAATATCCTCTTACTTTTAATTCGTTGTGATTATCTGGATTTAACCATATTTTAAATCTAAAAGTCATCGCTTGTTCGGGATCGAACAATCTTTTCCCTTTCCACTCTCCATCATGATGTTTCTCGCCCGCCGTAATAATCTCCATACCTTCCACCGGTTTATCCTTCAATTCTCCATCACATTTAACACAGGTGACACCTTCCTTTCCCTCTTCTAAAATTTTAACCACCTTACCAAACATCAATCCATCTTTTTTATAAATCTCAATAACACCTTTAGGTAAACCGGTACGGTCATCAATCGTTTTCCATTTTCCAAAAACAGATTGTGCCGAAACACTCAACGATATGAATAGAAAAAATAGAATACTTATTTGAACTGTTTGATTTATCATTCTTTTTTAGTGATTTTTCTTAATGTATTTAGGGATGCATTCAACTCGAACCCAAGTAGCAATATATTAGAATTTAACCAGATGTAAACCATTAATATCAATAATCCTCCCAAAGCACCATATAATTCATTGTATCTGGCAAATTTTTCAACGTAAATTCCGAAAAGGTATGAAGTGATTACAAACAAAATAGTAGTCATTAATGCCCCAATAGAAAAGAAACTGGCTTGCTTACCCTCTCTTGTGCCAGAATAATATAAAATAGCGGTTGTAAAGTAAGACAGAATAATAAAAAAAAGAACTTTGGCAATCTGAACCCCTATCACTTCGTCTTCACCCAAAATATAACCACCTTGTCTCGCTGCGAATTCAGATAGATATCCTAATACATAAAACTCAAAATATATATAAGCTACAAAGCCAAGTATAATTAATATAGCCAATATCAGACCCACCATCAATGCATAAACATACTGTCTAAAAAAATGACGTGTTAGCTCAATATGATAAGAAGTTTCAAATCCACCGAATATAGAATTGACCCCGTTTGCAATTAAAAATATAGAAAGTAAGAATGCAGAGGATAATAAACCACCTCTTTTCTGGTCTTTTATTTGTTGAAAAACTTCTCCGAAATAGTCACCTGTAGCACTCGGCAAAAAAGATTCTAAGAACAATTGAAATTGCACGTCAAAATCACCATGTTCAATACTAATATAGGATACTAAAAATGGCACTAAAGTTACCATAAAAATTAATAATGGAAACAAGGCCATAAATAGACTAAATGCAATAGCACTGGCACGTGTAGAAAGTGTACCTTTTAAAATACCCAGCACATACATTTCTAACAGGTCATACACAGAAAGGCCTTCAAAACCAGGTAATCGAAGCTTTTTCAATAACCTGACAAACCAATTTATTATTGGAATCTTATCTAATTTTTCCTCGACCTCTAAAGACATTTAAACCGCTTTTAAACTCAAATCCATATTGTAAACAGAATGTGTTAATGCACCAGACGAAATATAGTCCACCCCACAATTTGCATATTCCCTAATTGTCTTTTCATTGATACCGCCAGATGATTCTGTAAGACATTTATCACCTATTAGCTTAACAGCTTCCTTCGTGTCCTTATAATCGAAATTATCAATTAAAATACGGTATACTCCTTCAGATTCTAAAATTTCTTTTATTTCTTCTAAATTTCTTGCCTCAACAATAATCTTAAGATCTCTACCAGTTTCTTTTAAGTAATTTCTAGTCTTGTCAATTGCTTTTGTTATACCGCCGGCAAAGTCAATGTGATTGTCTTTTAGCATTATCATATCATAAAGAGCAAACCTGTGGTTTTCTCCTCCACCAATTTTTACGGCCCATTTTTCTAAAGCACGAATACCTGGTGTAGTTTTTCGCGTATCTAAAATTTTTGTTCCGGTACCTTCCAGTAAATTAACGAACATATTCGTTTTCGTAGCAATTGCACTCATGCGCTGCATTGCATTAAGCACCAAACGTTCAGCTTTCAATATACTTTGAGAACTCCCCTCTACATAAAAAACGATATCTCCGTGACTGACAGGTGACCCATCTTTTATAAGAACGTCTATTTTTAAGGTGGGATCAACAAAATAAAATACCAACTCGGCAAAATCAACCCCAGCAATTATACCCTCATCTTTTACCAATAGTTTTGCTTTACCAACAGCTGTATCTGGTATACAAGCCAAGGAGCTATGATCACCATCACCAACATCTTCACGAATGGCATTTGCAATTATTAATGTAATTTCTTCCTTAAATTGTTTTTCTGAAATCATATATATTAAAATCTATTGTATTGCTAAATTACAACTCCATTTGCGAAATTGATTTACTTTTGAAATATGACTATAAAACTTTTAGCCATTGGCAAAACCGATAGTTCTCAACTGCTAGAACTTATTGACGTTTATCAAAAAAGATTACAACATTATATCAATTTTGAAATTGAGCTTATTCCTGATTTAAAGAAAACCAAGAATCTATCTGAAGAACAGCAAAAGGAAAAGGAAGGCGAACTTATTCTTAAGAAACTAACTGCTTCAGATGTTTTAATTCTTTTTGATGAAAAAGGGAAACAATATACTTCTGTTGAATTTTCGCATTATCTTCAGAAGAAAATGAATTCAGGAATAAAACAATTGGTCTTCTTAATTGGCGGACCTTATGGTTTTAGTAATGATGTATATGCTAAAGCATCAGGGAAAATCAGTCTTTCAAAAATGACTTTTTCACATCAAATGGTGCGCTTATTCATTACTGAACAAATTTATAGAGCTTATACCATTTTGAAAAACGAACCTTATCATCATAATTAGAAATAGACAAAAAACAGGCTATAATTGATACTACTGTTCTTTTTCTAAAGATTTTACCATGTTATTTGACACATCCTCTAAATCTTTAAGCTCTTCCATTAAAAAAATTATTAGCTCTTCTTTATGTTCCATATTTTTCTCTATACCTAAAACATGATGAAAGTTTTTAATATTTTTCATGTGAGATCTGAAAGCATGGGTTTGATGCCATGATATCTCCTTTAGCTTTTTATTCTGACTAGATATTTTTTTTATGGAAGGGTTAATAAAGAAGAATATCTCTAAAACAAGAATAACCAATGAAAAAACAGCAAGTTCTAACTCAATAATCATTAATGCTTTTATTTTCTTTTCCGATGATTTTTGAAACTGAGAAACAACTATATCCATAATCGATAAGAATTGATCTACCTCGGCCGACAAGTCTGCTATCGAAACTTCTTCTAACTTATTAAAGTTATCTAAATTATCTAAAATATAATTTAAATGTGGCTGCAGTTTATCAAAGTTGATTTGGACATTTTCATCTTCCAAGGGTTCTAAACCTATAGCATCATTCCCTTTCTGTAAAGATTCATTTGTACTAGACAATTTAGTTAATGCCAAACGCATTTTACCATAGTCGCAAGTAGAATACCTACACTGATATAAATTTTTAACGATCATTTGAGACAACATACGTTGTCTACCGGCAACATTAATTCTTAATGCATCGCGTCTTTGTTCTGCTAAGGAAAATTGAATTATAGATTGTATTGCTATAGTCAATACAATCACCGTAAAAACTAACAGGTAATAGTTATTAAAACTCTTCTTCTTTTTTAATTTTTCAAAAAACTTTCTTAACATTTTTAAAGATATTTCCTACAAAAATTAAAAGTACAATAATACAATACCGTATTTAAACAAATGTTGTGATTACGACTTAAACAATGGTGAATAGGCTAATTGCACCAGTCTAATAACTATGTAATTAACCTACTAATTTTTATAAAACTCTAATAAATCTTTAAATACAGTCTAGCTTCTAGTACAAAACTCTGAACTTAATGGTATTCTCTACCTTCTTAAGCGCTTTTAGAACATCTTTATTGTACTCTTTGTCTAAATCGGTTATTACATAACCAACTTCATTATCGGTAGAAAGATATTGACTGGAAATATTTAACTCGTACTCTGCCAATACCTTATTGATTTTAGCCATTATACCAGGAACATTCTTATGAATATGTAGAAAACGGTGTGATTTGTTTTGCTTAGGCAAACGAATGTTTGGGAAATTAACTGCATCAACTGTATTACCCGAATTGATATAATCCATTATTTTATTTGGAACAAAATCGGCAATATCACGTTGTGCTTCTTCTGTACTACCACCAACATGCGGAGTTAATATCACATTAGGAAATCCTTGTAATTTTGTTTGAAAACCTCCATTACTTGCGGGCTCATCAGGATATACATCAACAGCTGCACCACCAATATGTCCGTTTTTCAAACCTTCTGCAAGTGCATCGATATCTACTACAAAACCTCTTGAAAGATTTATTAGCATTGCGCCTTTCTTCATCTGTTTTATCTCACGTTCTCCTATGAAGTTTTTATTAACCTTATTATCATCTATATGCAAGGTTACAACATCAGAAACATTTAATAAATCTTCAAGCGTATTACATTTTACGGCATTACCGAGTGCCAACTTATCATCGACATCATAATAATATACACGCATACCCATAGCTTCTGCCAATACAGATAATTGCTTACCTATATTACCATAACCAACGATACCTAGATTCTTACCACGTACTTCTCTTGACCCAACTGCTGTTTTTTGCCATTGTCCCTCATGAATCTCCCTACTACGGTCAAATACACTTCTCATTAGCATTATAATCTCACCTATTGCCAATTCTACGACAGATCGCGTATTACTATATGGCGCATTAAAAACTACAACCCCATTTTTCTTAGCATTCTCTAAATCAATCTGGGTAGTACCTATGCAAAAAGCACCTACCACCAAGAGTTTATCGGCGGCATCCAATACAGTTTTGGTTACTTGTGTTTTCGAACGGATACCTAGAACATGTACGCCCTTTATTTTTTCAATTAGCTCTTCTTCAGATAAGCTATGTTTAATTAATTCTACAGAAAATCCATCTTCAGAAAGATTTTCAAATGCAGCTGTGTGCACATTTTCTAATAGTAGAACCTTAATCCTATTTTTCGGGTACGAGATATTTCTTGGCAACTTGTTCACAAATAAAAATTCATCTAAACTTGGTGTAACATAATCCGCATTATTAGCGGCTTTTTCTCTATGCACGTTTTCGGTATAAGCAAAAAACTTGTGGGCTATACCTGCCTCGCGCATTACATAATCACTGTACCCATCTCCTATAACTTGAACTTCTCCATCCAAATTCATTTGCCTAAGACAATCAATTTTGCCATTATGCTGAGATAGTACATTGTTTTCATCGAAACCGATGATATTCCCTTCTTCGTCGAATTTAAATGTATTTGCATACACACGATCAGAAGGTATATTATACTCTTTTACTATAGGATCAATAAACTCTTTAAAACCACAGGATATTACATAAATATCATCGGCATACTTTTGAAAGAACTCTTTATTAGATTCTATAGACTTCGATATTTTACTACGAAGTTCTTTAACTAGACCTTCTAAATCACCTTTTGTTGCGTGTAATAATTTAATTCTGCGCTCTAATGACTCCGTAAAGGAAATATCACCGTCTATGCCTAGATTAGTAATTTTTTGTATTTCCTTAATAATCTCATCTTTATCAGACCTTCCTTGCAAAGTCATTTCTGCAAGCACATCTAAGCCCTCTACCCTAGTTAATGTACTATCAAAATCAAAAACGTATTTTCTACTCACTTCGACCATTTCTACACTTTCGTTTTAGATAAATATTCTTGAAATTAAAATAAGAAGCAAAAGTAAAAATTTAATTTATCCTGATAAATGTTATCTCGTAAATAAAACAAAAATGATTGGTTATGATGTAAAATAATTAAAAGTCATGGTTTTACTCTAAAAATTTAAGCACCTGCTCAGAAAAGCCTTCTGTTTTATATGTTCCATTATGATCCCCAGGTACTCTAACTACTATACCATTCGTAAAAGCATCACTCAATTCTTTTGCGTTCCCATTATCAGCATCCTCATCACCACAAATCACCATAACATCAATCGTTATTTTTGACATTTCTTTTTTAGATGTTACGGGTTGATATTTTTGCTGTAAATGCAATGACCTCATATCTGCATTAATCGATGTAGCATAGTCTACCGCACCTTTGGTTATTTCATTCACTTGACCATCAAAGGCTTTTGCAAACATAATTCTTCTATCCCATTTTGGATTAGTAAAATCTATTCCCATACCCCCTAAAACAGCTTTATCTATTCGCTTATCTTTAGTTAGTAATTTGGCCAATACAATACTCCCTCTAGAATACCCTACTGCTTTATAATGTTGAATATTCAAATGGTCTAGTAGTAATTTTAAATCTTTAACTTCTGCATCTTTCTTATAGGCCTTATTTTCTTGTGGCTTGCCTGAATCGCCGTTACCCCTTAAATCTGGCACAATAACTCGATATCCTTTATCAAGTAAATCTTTTTTTAATTGGGTGTTATCCCATGATTTTCTTGAATTTATAAAACCATGAAGCAATACTATCGGTTCACCTGACCCCTCATCATTATAAACAATATTTACACCATCGAAAGACTTAAATGTTTTAGCCTGCGAGATACCTACATAGGTACATAAACAAAGTAAAATACTGAATAAAAGGTACTTTTTTTTCATGTTTAATAGATTATGAAATATAAAGAAGTCCCGCTAAAATTGCTAATCCGAAACTGACCAAGGTACCAATTAGAATATATTCAGTAAGCTTTCTATTGTTTCGTTCTTTTAAGTCATTAAACCTAAAAACTGATTTTGCAGCTATCAAAAGTCCGATTACTTCCCACCTACCAATTACTATAAATATAAGCACAAACAGTCTTTCTATTATCCCAATATATTTACCTGCATTTGGTAATGATTTATGATCTGTTTCTATTTGATTGGACATTCCTTCAAGAATCTTACCCATTATAATTGCTGCTGGGTAGGTAACAAAAACAATGGCAGTTATTAAAGACCAATCTAAATTTTGAAAGAGTGTTAGCGTATGCTCATATAAATTAGCATAAAAAACACAGCAATAGATAAGTGCTATATGTAAGCCTTGATCGATAAAAAAAGGAATGCTCTTATTCTTGAAAAATGAATTAGTATACAGTTTTAGTAGGTCGATAAAAAAATGACCTATAGAAATTACTAGTGCTATTTTCCACAAAGACAAATCCCACAAAAGAAGCATATATATCGCAAAATGCAGCAGCACATGGAAGTACAAGTATTTTGACGTAACCCTATGCGATTCTTTATGAATCACCCATTTTATTGGCTGAAGTATAAAATCACCTATTAAGTGACCTAAAATTAATTTTATGAATATCAACATATTAATTATCTATTATCACCTCTTCATAATAAGACAGTACATCTAAAACCAAATCTAACCTTGCTCTTTTTAGTCGTTGACTGACAGCTGACTGTTTAATCCCTAATTTTTGAGCAATTTCCTTTTGTGAGTATGTCGGGTGGTCTAAAACCAGGGTAACTATTTCAGCAGACACTACACTCCAAGCGTCCATAAAATCTAATGCCAATTGTAGAATTAAATTAAGTGTGCGGTCTTTTTCATCTATTCCTGTGGCAATGCTAAGATTAACTTTACTCTCTTTAAGTGATTCAAAGTTTCGCCCTGAGCGTTGGTATGCTGGTCCGTTTGATTCTGTAACCCCTGTACCGATATAGGTCTCTAAACCTATACCGATACCCATTCTTACATCTAACCCTTTTATAGCTTTTAACATCGCCTTAATACGAATCGCCGTAAACAATGCATTCTTCTCTGTAACCTTTAATTGAAATTCGTCGCCACGATAAATTTCCCAATTCATGGGTGATGCACCAAATTGATTGAAGTATCTCTTCAATAAATCCATCCATTGAGAACTTGGATGATTTTCAGAATTGATTATATCTCCTGTAATAATTGCTATCATGATTATTAATTAAAAAGCTAATATATTCAATTATAAGCAAATTACATAATATTTTGAAATATTAGCTTTAATGTTAATATACAGATATAGGATTCATATTCTCAAAACCAACGTCTAGTTAACGTACAATATTCTTTATATGAACGTCCAAATTTATCCAAAAGAACACGTTCTTCGGGTATTATCTGAAAACGATTCATATACCCAACAAATGCCGCTGCAATCAACATATTAAAAGCATTGCCTAAAACAATACCCAACCCCAATAAAACAAGAAGCATGGCTAAATACATTGGGTTTCGAGAAAATTTAAACACTCCATTAATCACCAGATTAGAAGCTTTGTCGGGTTTGGTGGGGTCTACCGTAGTCTTTGCTTTATAAAATTGAAAAAGAGCCAGCAACCCAACTAAAGCAGCTAAGCCCAATAAAACCTTAGAAAGTAGCAAACGACCAAAAAAATCAAAAAAGCCAAAAGGTAAAAATGTTGCTAATACATACATGCTCAATCCGAAAAGCAAAAACACCAAAGCAGGTGGTAATTTTAGTTCCATTTTATAAAATTACTACTTTTGATATTCAAAATTCAATAAACCAGTTCCCAAATTAAGAACATGAAGCTTGTATTCGCTACACACAATTCTAATAAATTAAAAGAAATTCAACAACTAGTACCCGAATTCATAGAACTGGTTAGTTTAGATACCATAGGGTGTACAGAAGAAATACCAGAAACAGCAAAAACCCTAGAAGGCAATGCCAAAATAAAAGCTGATTATGTAACTAAAAATCACAAACTTCCATGTTTTGCCGATGATACCGGACTACTAGTAAACTCACTCAATGGTGAACCTGGTATATACTCTGCACGTTATGCTGGCCCGCAGAACGACTCACAAGCCAACATGACGAAACTATTAAGCAACTTAATAGGTAAAAATGATAGATCAGCTCATTTTAAAACTGTAATCGCATTAAACCTAAACGGCGAAACACATATATTTGAGGGAATAATAGATGGCGAAATCATCGAAGATAAAAAAGGTAAAAATGGTTTTGGCTACGACCCCATTTTCGTGCCAAATGGCTATAATGAAACATTTGCACAATTACCGTTATCCGTAAAAAACGATATTAGCCATCGTGGTCAGGCTTTTAAAAAATTGATTGCATATTTAAATAACATTAATGTTACAGGACAAAAATAACAGAGAAACCGTAGAAGTATCGGTAGCATCAGAAAGAGCTGAAGCTATAGGCGGAGTACTTATTGCACTATTTGCCGCACTAATGGCCATATCACAAATGGTGAACGGAGAATTAGAGGAGGAAATGATGATTGCGCACAACAATGTAGTAAGTTATTCTAACTGGTATCAAGCTAAAAGTATCAAAGAAAGTTTAAAAGAAAGTGAACTTAATTATTTAAGTGCGTTAATTAATAGCGGCATTATACCAGATGAAAATTCACCAGTTATAAAGCAGAAAATAAATTCTGTAGAACAACAAATAGAAAAATATGGCGCTGAAAAAATAGAAATTCTAATTGGCTCGGCTCAAGTAGGTGAAGAAAACTGGGTGCAGGACCTAGAAGGAGAAATGGGCGAAATTGTAGGTGTTAAGGAATGGCAACAACTGGCTGCAACTTACGACTATGCTACTAAAAAATTTGATTACGGCATGCTTTTCTTTCAAATTTGCATCGTGCTAGGGGCTGTCTGTATAATTATTTATGATAACCCTATTCTTCAAAAAAGCTTAATCGTACTAATGATCATCTTTGGCATAACAGGCACCTTTCTTTCTATATATGGTTATTTCTTGGCTCCATAATATAACTTCTCTATTAATTACGTCAGTTCAATAATTAGTAGTACCTTTGCAAATTAATTAACGCCGCTGGTATAGCATGTGTTACGCTGAGTCTAATAGGTTATGTTCGATAATCGCTCTATGTAACATTCATATTTGCGATTTAGAATAACATATTATGATAAAGTTTGAAGCACTTGGACTCCAAAAGTCCTTATTAGATGCTGTTGCTGATTTGGGTTTTGAAACCCCTTCAGAAGTACAAGAAAAAGCTATTCCAATCTTATTGGAAAGCGAAACAGATTTGGTCGCCTTAGCGCAAACCGGAACAGGAAAAACCGCAGCATTTGGTTTTCCACTAATTCAAAAAATAGATAGCAATAGCAGAACCACACAGGGATTAATTCTTTCTCCTACACGTGAGCTATGCTTACAGATTACTAAAGAAATGCAGGCGTATTCTAAATACGAACGTAATATTAATGTAGTTGCCATATACGGTGGTGCTAGTATTACAGACCAAGCAAGACAGATTAAAAAGGGTGCACAAATTATTGTTGCCACACCTGGTAGAATGAAAGATATGATCAGTAGACGTCTTGTGGATATTTCCAAGATCGATTACTGTATTCTTGATGAGGCAGATGAAATGCTAAATATGGGCTTTATGGAGGATATTAAAGATATTCTTTCCAATACACCCAATGAAAAATCTACATGGTTGTTTTCTGCAACAATGCCCAAAGAAGTTTCTGTAATAGCAAAGAAATTCATGCACTCTCCACAAGAGATTACTGTGGGAGCAAAAAATTCTGGCGCTTCAACCGTACAACATGAATATTATGTTGTTGGCGGTAGAGATCGTTATCCTGCTTTAAAAAGATTAGCAGATACCAATCCAGATATATTTTCAGTTATTTTCTGTAGAACAAAACGTGATACACAGAAAGTTGCCGAAAATTTAATTGAGGATGGCTACAACGCTGGAGCCTTACATGGGGATCTAAGTCAAAACCAACGTGATTTGGTAATGAATTCTTTTCGCAAGAGACAGATTCAAATGCTTGTTGCTACAGATGTAGCGGCACGTGGTATTGATGTTGATGATATTACTCACGTAATCAATTACCAATTACCTGATGAAATTGAAACCTACACGCACCGTAGCGGTAGAACAGGTAGAGCTGGTAAGTCAGGTATCTCTATGGTAATAATCACACGTAGTGAACAACGTAAGATTAAAGCTATTGAAAACAAAATCAATCAGAAGTTTATCGCTAAACAAATTCCTACGGGAATGGAAATCTGTGAGATTCAATTGTATCATTTGGCAAACAAAATTAAGGATACAAAAATCAATGCCGATGTAGAGAATTATTTACCTGCAATCAATGATGTTCTTCAAGGAATTGACCGCGAAGAACTGATTAAAAAAATTGTATCGGTAGAATTCACAAGATTCTCTAACTATTATAACAAGTCTAAAGATTTAAATTCATCTAGTAGCGGTAGAGATAGAGATGGCGATGGAGATAGAAGTGATGGCAGAAGAGGTGGCGAAACACCAACTAGTGGTGCTGTTCGTTACTTCATAAACGTTGGTGAAAAAGATGGTTATGATTGGATGTCCCTAAAAGACTTCATTAGAGATACAGTTGGCCTAGGTCAAGAAGATGTTTTTAAAGTTGATGTAAAAGAAAGCTTTTCATTTTTTAATACTGAATCTGAATCTACCCAACAAATTCTTGACAAATTTACCGAGTTTAAAGTTGACGGACGATTTGTAAATGTAGAAGTTTCCAAAAACCCTGGTGGTGGCGGAGGCGGTAATCGCAGAAGTAGTGGCGGCGGCGCTGGCTTCAAAGGAAAAAGAAGCGGCAGAAGAGATGATGATCGTGGTGGTAGAGGAAGAAAAGATGGAGATCGAGAATCAAAAGGAAGAAGCCGAGCTCGAAGTGAATCTAGCAGTCCTAACTCTGGAAAAAGACGTAGCACTAAAAGAAAGGGAGATTTCTTTTAGTTAATTGTATATTAAAAATACGCTTCGGCGTATTTTTTTTATTTTGTTTGTATCCTTAAACGTGGCGATAGCAACATGAAATATATTTTTATAGCATTATTTATTTTCTTTTCCCTTATTAGTTTCTCACAAGATTCAGATGATGTTCAACGCATAAAAGCGGTAGTCGTAAATGCACAGACCGAATCGCCATTAGAAAGTGTTCACGTAGTTAACTTAAACCAAGTTTTTGGAACAATTACTAATGAAAAAGGAGAGTTTTCAATTGCAGCAGCAGTCAATGACACGCTATACTTTTCTTTTCTTGGTTTCAAATCTCAAAAAATAAGGATTACAAATGACATGTTTAAATTTGAGAATACAGAAATAGCTTTAACTGAACTAGCGTATGCCTTAGAAGAAGTTATTGTAAGACCTTATCAACTTACTGGGTATCTAGAAATAGATGTCAAAAATCTACCTATAAACAATGCTTATCAATATAGTATTTCTGGTTTAGGTGTTAGTTATGAGGGTGGCAATAAAAACCCTAGTGCCGTTACAAAGGTGTTGGGCGCTATTCTTAACCCCGCAGATTTACTGCGGAACCTCTTTGGTAAGAAACCCGCGCAAATGCGTAAGCTAAGACAAATGAGAGAAGATGATGAAATTCGTAATTTATTGGCCTCTAAATTTGATCGTGAAACACTAACCGAATTTCTTCAGTTAGAAAAAGTTGACATTCAAGATATTCTCAACAATTGTAACTACTCCAGATCGTTTATTACCACAGCTAATGACCTTCAAATTTTAGATGCCATTAGTAGCTGTTATGAAGAGTATAAAGTTTTGAATAGAAAAAGATAATATTTTTTAGATTCAATTCCATGTTATAGCTTTAGGGCAAATAATAAGGAAATGAAAAATTTATTCTTTTTAGCTCTATCTACTTTTCTGTTGGCTTCTTGTCAACCGATTACAAAAGACAAGGCCAAAACAATGGCATCGGTTGCCGATACTGTTGTAGTAGCAAAAAAGAACCCAAATTTTCAGTGGGAAGCCGCTACTGTATATTTTCTACTTACAGACCGTTTTAATAACGGTAATCCAGAAAACGATTTAAACTTTGAACGTGATGAAGCAACCGGAAAACTTCGTGGGTTTATGGGTGGTGATATTCAGGGTATTACTGAAAAAATTAAAGTTGGATATTTTACTGACCTTGGCGTAAATGCAATTTGGTTCACTCCTGTTATAGAACAAGTTCACGGTGCTACTGATGAAGGTACAGGCAATACCTATGCCTACCATGGTTATTGGGCAAAGGATTGGACAGCCTTAGACCCAAATTTTGGCACAAACAAAGATTTAGAAATTTTAGTCAAAACTGCACATGAAAATGGTATTCGTGTTTTGCTAGATGTTGTTTTGAACCACACCGGTCCGGTTACCGAAAAAGACCCTGTTTGGCCAGAAGATTGGGTGCGCACCTCCCCTACTTGTGAGTTTACCTCATACGAGAATACCACAGAATGTACCCTTGTAGCCAATCTACCAGATATATTAACCGAGTCTGATTCTATTGTAAATTTACCCGATGCTCTCCTTGCCAAATGGAAAGCTGAGGGAAGATTAAGTGAGGAGTTAGATGAACTAGATTTATTCTTTGATAGAACTGGCCACCCAAGAGCTCCCAGATTTTATATTATGAAATGGCTTACCGATTACATTAACAAATATGGTGTTGATGGTTTTAGAGTTGACACGGTTAAACATGCCAATGAAAATGCATGGGCCGAATTGTATAAAGAATCTTCAGCAGCTTTTGACCTATGGAAAAAGAAAAACGCCGATAAGGTTTTAGACACGCTCCCATTTTACATGGTCGGCGAAGTATATAATTACGGAATTTCTGGGGGTCGAGAATATGATTTTGGAGATAAAAAAGTAGATTATTTTGCTAACGGTTTCAAAAGCCTAATCAACTTCGAATTAAAAACAGATGCTGAAAAGGACTATGAATCAATTTTCTCTAAGTACAGTAAACTTTTACACACCACTCTAAAAGACAAAAGCGTTTTAAACTACCTTACATCGCATGATGATGGCCAGCCTTTCGACCAAGAAAGAACAAACCCAAAAAGAGCGGCAAATGTTCTTTTATTGACTCCTGGAGCCTCTCAGATATATTATGGGGATGAAACAGCCAGAGATCTTACCATTGAAGGTACCGAAGGTGATGCTACCTTGAGGTCTTTTATGAATTGGAACGAGCTCGATAGTCTAAATCAAACAAAAGAAATTTTAAATCACTGGCAGAAAATTGGGACCTTTAGAAACAATCACCCAGCCATCGGTGCCGGAATACATAAAAGAATTACTAAAATTCCATATGTATTTAGTAGATATTTTAGTAAAGATGAGTTTATCGACAAGGTTGTTATTGGACTTGACTTACCAAAAGGCAAAAAATCAATTTCTGTAAAAGGTATTTTTGGCGATGGCACAAAATTATATGATAGTTATTCTGAAACTGAGTCAGTAGTAACCAATGGTAAGGTTGTTCTTGAAAATGATTTTGATATCGTTTTATTAGAACTAATTCAATAAACTTTTTATATAAAATTGTTAAGCATTAGAATGAAGGGCAATTCTGTTGCCTTCTGTATCTTTCAATATACCCATAAAACCATGTCCTTCGCCAATTTCTGTTTTATATTGTAGTACTTGTCCGCCAGCTTCTTCCACCTTGTTTAAAACTTCCGACACATCTTCACATGAGAAATAAATTAGAACACCTTTCTTTAAACTGGGAACATAGTTTTCATGCTGTACCAAAGAACCATTAGCTTCCCCTGGTTTATTTTTATCAGGAAACCATCCCATTTTAAAACCTCCAAATTCATTTACTGATATGGATACGTCAAAGATGGTTTCGTAGAATATTTTAGCTCTTTCCATCTCAATTACCGGAACTTCAAACCATGCAATCATACTTGACTATTTAAATTGCTTTTTAAATTTTTTAATCCTTGTTCAAAATCTTTACCCACCATTTTATCCATACTCATGAACAACATCATAATACTCATAGGAAATTTATTGTTCCCAGTAAATCCCCATGTAACCTTACTCCTATTACCCTCTAATTCTTCGAGATCCATATAACAATCAGATTGAGATTTATATGGTTTTAAAAATCGTAAATCCTGTTCAATTCGCTTACCGTCGATTACTTTGGTTATTTCTTGCTCGCCCTCACCTACATCTTTATTACCATTCCAATAACTTACTGCACCAACCTCACCATCTATGCCAGTAAATTTTTGGTCCATATTCGGGTCTTTCCTAGCCCATGGCGACCATTCTTGTTGTTTTTTTAAGTATTTAAGATGATTCCAAACTTTATCTGTAGGCTGGTCTAATTCAATACTTCTAAAAACATGATAACTTTTAGGAGCAATTAAGGATAGAATAATTAGTAATACTAATATTACACCGATAATTATTAATACGTAATACATCTGTTATCCAATTAGTTATTCACTAACAAGTTAAGTAAAAATTAATTATTTGAATGATATCTTTCAAGTATATCATCAATACTTTTTATAGATTTTTTAGTCCAATCTAAACGCTTCTCCAACATTTCTTCTGGAGTCAATCGCCAATCAAAACCAGAAGCCTTCAATTTTGTGGTTAATTGTTGTAATATGATAGCTGCAGATACAGAAATATTCAAACTCTCAGTAAAACCTACCATGGGTATTTTTAAAGATGCATCAGAATTCTTAAGTACATAGTCGCTTAAACCCTTATTTTCAGTACCGAAAAACAATGCCATTTTTCCGTCTAATTCATAATCTTGTAATAATGAACTATCGGCATGTGGACTAGTCGCAACAATTTTATATCCTTTATTTCTTAAAATATTAACCACCTCTTTTGAGCTCTTATATCTTTTAACATCTACCCATTTTTGAGCGCCCATAGCAATTTCTTCATCTAAACGCTGACCATATTTACCTTCAATTAAATGTGCTTGCTGTATACCAAAAGATTCACAACTACGTATTACCGCACTAGTATTATGCATTTGAAAAACATCTTCTATGGCAACAGTTATAAAATTGGTTCTATGATTTAAAATATCGGTAAACCTTTTCATTCTTTTTTCGGATATAAATTCTTCTAAATACCCTAAAAGCTTCTCATCTATCATGCATCCAAGATAAGAAAAGTATATTTTTAAGCTGAATTAAATTAACACATGAAAAATATTGTAGTATTGACCGGGGCAGGAATATCAGCTGAAAGCGGATTAAAAACTTTTAGGGACGCTAATGGTCTTTGGGAAGGTCATGATGTTATGGAAGTTGCATCACCACAAGGTTTTCAAAATAACCCAGCGTTAGTTTTAGATTTTTACAACCAACGAAGAAGACAGTTATTAAGTGTTCATCCGAACAAAGCACATGTAGCGTTGGCGGAATTAGAAAAGCAATACAATGTGCATATTATAACCCAAAATGTAGATGATTTACATGAACGAGCAGGTAGTTCACAAGTACTTCATTTGCATGGCGAATTATTAAAAGCAAGAAGTATCGCTTCTACTGAAAATACTTTTGAATGTAAGAATGATATTCTATTAGGAGATCAATGCGAAAATGGATATCAAATTAGACCACATATTGTTTGGTTTGGAGAAGCGGTACCCTTATTAGAAGATGCTATCGTCATCACAGAGAAGGCAGATTTCCTAATTATAATAGGTACTTCAATGCAAGTATATCCAGCGGCAAGCCTCATTGATTTTGCGAAATCAAGTACTCCTATATACTTCATTGACCCAAAACCTGCAATTAACAACACCCCTAATAGTAATTTAACTATAATCTCAGAAAATGCAGTAAGTGGTGTCCCTACTTTGGTTGCTTCCCTAATTGATAAATAATTCTTGTTTTTTTTACCCATTCTACAAGCTCACCGACCTCTTTGTCCGTAAGTTGAACATTATTATGTAAATAAGTATACTCCGTTAAAGGCATATTTTTCTGAACTACCTCTTCCTCTATCTCTTCTAAAAGATGGTCTTTTTTATCAATTGAATACGTTTTCCATTCAGAAAAATTTAAATGTTTTTTTCCATCTTTCACATGATTATCAATCCAATAAGAAATAGGAGCAACATTATTATACCAAGGATATGCAGTATTATTACTATGGCAATCATAACAAGAGGTTTCAAACAAGGCTTTTAACTCTGGAGAAGGATTAGTTTCTTTGATAAAAATCTGAGTATGATTACCTGGTGAAATGTTCTTTGTAGGACTATAAAATTGCATGGCTATCAATACTAAAACCACACCTAGGCTAATTTTTTTTAGTAATTTCATATTTGGGGGAAATATCGAATAAAGATACAATTTTATGAACAAGGTAGAGCTTTGCGAGGCACTGAATTACGTTAATGCTACACGGGAAAATCGTAGTAAGATGGCGGTTAAAATTCAAGAACAGCCCTACCTTATTCCTATTTTAATAGAAATCTCTAAAGATAATTTAGACCCAATTTCTTGTAAAGCCACTTGGGTTTTAGAATCTATAGCAAAAAAAGACCTGCAATTTATATATCCTTCAATTAATACATTTATTCATTCACTATCTAGTTTAACCTTAGAATCATCTATTCGACCAGCTTCAAAAATATGCCAACTTCTTGTTCAAAATTATTATGCTATAAAAATATCTAACGTAAACAGTATACTTACCGAAGATCATTTAAATGCAATTTCTGAAGCAGCATTCGATTGGCTCATTGGTGATCATAAAGTTGCACCTAAAGCGTATTCAATGACAACACTGCTATTACTTGGTAGAAAAATTGCATGGATACACCCAGAACTAGAACTCATTTTAAAACAGAATTATGAAAATGGTAGTGCTGCGTATAAAGCACGTGCTAGAATGACTCTAGCGGTGCTTGAAAAAAATAAAAGTTCCAATTTATAAGTTTGATTTACTTTATTTAAATATCACTTTTTGCCAGTAACTTATAGGCTATAGAGTTTTAAACTATGGTACTAATAAGTATATTTGCCGCTTATTAATTCAACCATTAATTATGTCTCTTAACGCATTAAATGCCATTTCTCCTATTGACGGTCGCTATAGTTCAAAAACTAAGTCACTTTCTCCTTTCTTTTCTGAAGAAGCCTTAATCAAATACAGGGTAAGGGTAGAAATAGAATATTTTATTGCTCTTTGCGAGATACCTTTACCACAGCTATCCTCATTTGATTTTTCTAAGTTCGGTGAACTTCGTAAAATCTATACTGATTTTACTACTGAAGATGCTCAAGAAATTAAGGAAATAGAAAAAGTCACCAACCACGATGTCAAGGCGGTTGAATATTTCATCAAAAAAGCATTCGATTCTTTAGGCCTATCAAAATTTAAAGAGTTTATCCATTTCGGATTGACTTCACAAGACATTAATAATACTGCTATTCCGCTTTCTATTAAAGAAGCGATGAATGAAGTATATGTTCCTCAATATTTCGAATTGCTTGAAAAGCTAGATGTTCTAACATTAGAATGGGCAGACATACCAATGTTAGCAAGAACACATGGGCAACCTGCTTCTCCTACCCGATTGGGCAAGGAAATTATGGTGTATGTTGTTCGATTAAAGGAACAGTTTAATTTATTGAATGATATACCTAGTGCTGCTAAATTTGGTGGTGCTACAGGTAATTTTAATGCTCACTTAGTTGCTTATCCTTCTATAAATTGGAGAGAATTCGGTCAAAATTTCGTTCAAGAAAAACTAGGTCTTCAACATTCTTTTCCGACAACACAGATTGAGCATTATGACCATATGGCTGCACTTTTCGATGGCCTTAAACGTATTAATACCATTGTCTTAGATTTAGATCGTGATTTTTGGACGTATGTATCCATGGACTATTTTAAACAAAAAATTAAAGCAGGTGAAGTCGGTTCGTCGGCAATGCCTCATAAAGTAAATCCTATTGATTTTGAAAACTCAGAAGGTAACTTGGGTATTGCGAATGCGCTTTTCGAACATTTGTCTGCTAAATTACCTGTTTCAAGATTACAACGAGATTTAACCGATAGTACCGTGCTTCGTAATGTTGGAATACCATTTGCCCATACTATGATTGCTTTCCAATCTACTTTGAAAGGATTGAACAAGCTATTATTGAATAGAGAGAAATTTGAGCAAGATTTAGAGAATAATTGGGCAGTTGTTGCCGAAGCTATTCAAACTATTTTAAGACGCGAAAGCTATCCTAATCCATATGAGGCTTTGAAAGGACTTACTCGTACAAACGAAAAAATCAATAAAGCTTCTATAGCAAATTTCATTGATACCTTAGAAGTTTCTGACGCTATCAAAAAAGAGCTCAAGCAAATATCCCCAAGTAATTATACGGGTATTTAAATCACTTTTAATTCATTAAAACTTTTCTTTAGTTCAATAGCATTACAAGAGTCTCTTTGCGTGTTCTGTATTTTATTTTGTGGTTTGTATCCTATATATTTTGGTCGAACACAAAACTAGATGTACATGCAAACAAATTTTTCAGTCGAGGAGTCTCTTAATAATTTATGGGATAAATTAGATGGATGGTTAGATGCCATTATCCTAAAACTACCAAATTTTTTAATGGCAATTTTGGTAATGTTTCTATTTTACTTTTTAGCTCGAGGAGTTCGAAAAATATTAAAAAGAACAATCCTCAGAAAAATATCTCAAGTTTCTATACAGGAGATTATTGCCAAAGTTGTTTTCGTTATCATAATCTTAATAGGATTCTTCATAGCTCTGGGGGTTTTAGATTTAGACAAAGTACTAACAAGTATTTTGGCTGGTGCAGGTGTTGTAGGCTTAGCTGTTGGCTTGGCATTACAAGGCACATTAAGTAATACTTTCGGCGGACTTATTTTATCTTTTATGCCGCAACTTAAAATTAACGATTTTATTTCTGCTGATGGTGTTTCTGGGTTTGTGACTGAAATAAGTCTACGAAATATTATTCTAAAAAAACCCGACAATAATATTGTTGTAATTCCAAATTCAAAATTTATAGACGGTTCATTTACTAATTATTCTATGAATAAAAGAAATCGAATTTTTGTGAATTGTGGCGTTGGTTATGAAAGTGACTTACAAATGGTAGAAGATTTGACTGTGAAAATTGTTGCTGATAATTTTAAACAGAACGATGATGAAACCGTAGAGTTCTTTTTTACAGAATTTGGTGATAGTTCTATCAACTTTATGGTACGTTTTTGGTCAGATTGTGTAAATGTTAAGCAAGAACATGCAGCCAGACATAAAGCAATAAAAATCATTAAAAAGCATTTTGATGAACGACACATCAATATTCCTTTTCCAATTAGAACACTGGATTTCGGGAAGAATAATTTACAAATTGTAAACGAATAATTCTTTAAAATAAAAAACCCGTTGAATTATTCAACGGGTTTTTATTTTCAACTAACTGGACTAATTTATTTATTAATTTGTACTTCGTGTGGATAAGGAATTTCAATACCTGCACTATCCAATGCTTTCTTAGTTCCTTCGATCGTTGCGAAATATACATCCCAAAAATCTTCTGGCTTACAGAAAGGGCGCACTGCAAGATTTACAGAGCTATCTGCTAATTCAGAAACGTTTACCGAAGGAGCTGGATCCTTTAATACCTTAGGGTTTGATACCAACATCGCTAATAATACTTCTTTTGTTTTCTGAAGATCTGAACCATAATCAACACCTACTGTAGTATCAACTCTAATTTTACCTTCTGCAGTATAATTTATAATGTTGCCATTTGCCATAGCTCCATTAGGTACAATTGCTAATTTATTTTCAGGAGTAACTAACTTAGTTGTAAAAATTTCAATTTCCTTCACATTACCTAGTACGCCTTGTGCTTCTATTAAATCTCCTATTTTATATGGTTTGAAAATAATAAGCAAAACACCACCTGCGAAATTGGAAAGAGAGCCTTGTAAGGCCAAACCAATAGCCAAACCGGCGGCAGCAATTACTGCAGCAAAACTCGTAGTCTCTACCCCTAAGTTTGAAATAACCGTAATAATAAGAAAAATAGTAAGTGCCCATTTTACTAGACTTAATAAGAACTTTTTTAAAGATTCGTCATATTCTTGTTTGGTCATACCTTTTCTAGCTACACCAACCAACTTCTTTATTACCCAAGAGCCAATAATATAAATTAAAATTGCACCAATAATTTTTGGTCCAAATACCATTATAAAATCAATTCCCTTGTCAATCCATACTTGTGCGTCTTCCATTATAAATAGTTTTTTGTTTAGGTTGTTATTTAATCGTCCTCAATTATATGACACAATCTTTTTTAAAAGGTCACATTAAAAATACGTTTAAACCTGAACTAAAAGCAAAAAAAAGCCCATTACAAATATGTAATGGGCTGTACTTAATGCAAATACGGTTAATAATTAACCTTTTATTAAATTTCCAAGTTGTTCGAGACCTTTGCCATCGAAATTAGATTTTTCCATAGCTTGTATTAATTGGACAAAACTTGCAGGGTTCATATCATCTCCCAAAACACGAACAAGAATTAATCCTTTTTCATCATTATCTCCATAGATAATAATTTCATCAATGGTGTCATCATCACCTTTCATTTGAATAGTGGCTTTTCCATAAGATGTATTCATTTTCATTAGTTCACTAAAATCAGAACTGTTTAAAATAGATTTAATAGCTGCCTTTTGCACTTTATAGTCGGCACCATTATTATCTTTTTTCTGAAATGCTAAAACATTCAACTTCTTAAGCGAACTTGCCGCCTTTTTTTGAGCTTCATTCAATTCTGCCTTTTCTAAGTTCAAAAGACTGGAGGGTAAATCAAAAGACATAAAATTTGGATTCTCGGAACTAGCAATGAAATACTGCTGTAGACTTTGTTCTGAAGAACAAGATGAAATGGTGAAACCAATTACCAATGCTATAACCCAATATACTTTTTTCATAATGCTTTTATTTAAAATTGAAGAAAAGAACCTTTCAGTTTAACGAAAGGTCCTTTCCTAAAAATTATTTACTTACCAGAAGCTTTATTCAAATCTTGCGGTAAATTCATTTTGTTGGTGATCGACCCAATTTTGTTTAAATCGATATCACCAGTTAGGCTGACCAAAACAGTTTCTAGTTTTCTTCCATGATCACCTATGTCAACATTATCCAATCCTGAAACAAACATTAATAATTCTGTCACATGATCCTTTTTTGCACCATCTCGAACATAGAACTTAACATTTACATCTTTGTCCTTTACTCGCATTAATTCTTCTAATTTCGAAGACTTAAGATACTTCTTAACCGTTGCAGACATATCTGCCGAAACCGATGCGTCTTCGGTCATAAAAACTTTTATATTTTTAAGTCCGCTCGCTACA
>TARA_R110001583_G_C5671067_1_pt1 | contig 25431 bp, 20 predicted proteins | sample TARA_R110001583 | Tara Oceans TARA_R110001583 (sample SAMEA4398432) | marine metagenome | biome: Polar Biome; feature: [MES] marine water layer (ENVO:01000295) within the mesopelagic zone...; material: water (ENVO:00002006), including particulate matter (ENVO:01000060) such as...... | reverse complement strand
AGTTTTAGATGAAAACCCCGGGTCAATTCTGCGTGCAAATCAACAACTCTGCTCAAAGAGTTCGAGGCCTACAAGGCATTTGCAGGCCGAAAGATCAAGGAGTCACGACTGGAAGTCCTGCGCGCAGGATTCCGCGCGGCGTGGGCAAATAAGGACTACAAGACCATCATTGGTGTAGCAAATAAGCTGCCCGAAGAGACGCTGCAAGAAGATGAGAAGCTGCTGCTCTGGTACGACCAGGCGCTGACGCGCACGGAGGCCGGTGCCTGATGGCGGGGAGCGGTCAATCCTCGGTTGGGCATGATGTAGGCTCGTGGTGCTGGCACACACGCCACGCCGCGCCCTGCCGGGTGGTCGACAGGCAAGATATGTGGGGCGAAACCGCCTACCGCGTGTGGTTGCCCACCAAGGATGCAGTCGTGCGGGCGCGTTCGCAGGACTTGGCCACGCTCGACAGCGTTCAGCCAACGGTTGCGCACATTCTCCATACCGCAGCGGCTGCCAAACTGCTGGACGCCTTGGAAGACAACCTGCTGCTGGCGCCCATCCAGTCCAGCGTGGTCCCGTTGCCGCACCAGCTCTATGCGCTCAACCGCGCCATGAGTCAGCACCGCATTCGTTACCTGCTGGCAGATGAGGTCGGCCTGGGTAAGACCATCGAGGCCGGGCTGATCCTGCGCGAACTGAAGCTGCGCGGCATGGCCAAGCGCGTGCTGGTGGTGGCGCCCAAGGGGCTGGTGCGCCAGTGGCAGGCCGAGATGCGCCTGCACTTCGGGGAGAAACTCCAATTCATCGACCCGGCGGAACTCGCCGCGTTTCGGCAATGGCGCAACGATGAAGAAAACCTCTGGCGGCTGCATGACCAGGTGATCTGCTCACTGGACTCGGTCAAGCCGATCGAAGGCCGCAAAGGCTGGAGCCTGGAGCAACTGAACAACTACAACCGCGAGCGGTTTGAGGATCTGATTTCGGCGTCGTGGGATCTCGTGATCATCGATGAGTCGCACCGCATGGGCGGCAGCACTGACCAAGTAGCCCGTTACAAGCTGGGCGCCGCACTGGCTGAAGCCGCGCCCTACTTGCTACTGCTGTCGGCCACGCCACACCAGGGCAAGACCGACCAGTTTTTGCGGCTGATGCAGTTGATCGACCGCGATTCCTTTCCCGATGAAGGTAGTGTCAGCCGCGATCGTGTACGGCCGTTCGTCATCCGCACCGAAAAGCGCGAGTCGATTGATGCTGAAGGTCAACCGCTTTTTAAGCCCAGAATCACACGGCTCCAGGCTGTGGCGTGGCAAGACCGGCACGGCGCCCAGCAGCGTTTGTATGAGGCGGTTACCGACTACGTGCGCCATGGCTACAACCAGGCATTGGTCGCCAAGCAACGGCATATCGGGTTCTTGATGATTCTGATGCAGCGGTTGGTGACGTCCAGCACGGCTGCCATTCGAACCACACTGGAAAAGCGGCAAGCGCTGCTCAATGAGCCCCAGCCGCAGGCATCGCTGTTTGATTCGACAGAGGCGGATGAGTGGGCCGAGATGGACGGTCAGAGTCAAGTGGACATCGCGGTGCAGACCTCGGGCTGGGCGCAAGAGAAAGCCGAGGTTGACCTGCTGCTGAACCTGGCCCGGGAAACTGAGGCCCAAGGCACTGACGCAAAGGCCGAAGCCCTGTTGGAGCTGATCTACAAGCTGCAACAGGAAGAAAACGACCCGACTATGAAGGTCTTGATCTTCACGGAGTTTGTGCCGACACAAGCCATGCTGGCGGGTTTTCTGGAAAGCCGTGGTTTCTCGGTGGCTCTGCTTAACGGCAGCATGGACCTGGATACGCGCGCCAAGGCGCAACAGGCTTTCTCGAGTGCTGTTCGAATTCTGGTCTCGACCGATGCTGGCGGTGAGGGCCTGAACCTGCAGTTCTGCCACGTCATCGTCAACTTCGACATGCCGTGGAACCCGATGCGCATCGAGCAGCGCATTGGCCGTGTGGACCGTATTGGCCAGCGGCATGTGGTGCGCGCCATCAACTTCGTTCTTGAAGACACGGTGGAGCACCGAGTCCGCCAGGTGCTGGAAACCAAGCTTGAAGTCATCGCCAAGGAATTCGGCGTGGACAAGGCTTCCGACGTGATGGACTCGGTCGAGGCAGAGGCAATGTTCGACGAGGTGTTTGTGCAGGGCCTGCAAGACCCCGGTTCGATCGACAAGGCGTGCGACGCCGTGATCAATCAGGTCCGCGACAAGGTTGCCGACGAACGAAAGAATAGCGACCTGCTGGCAGATGCCCATGCGCTGGATGCTGACGATGCACGCAAATGGCGCGACCATCCTGCGCAGTTTTGGCTGGAACGCGCCATCACCTCCGGTTTGCCGGCACGTGGCGGCAGCGCCGTAAAGACGGGGGACGCATGGCGTGTGAAATGGGTGGACGGCAGCGAGTCGACCAAGGTCTGCTTTGACGCCAGGACGGCGGAGCAGCACCCGGATCTGGAATGGGTCACGCTGGAGGATCCTCGAGCCCGAGCGGTGATCGGCGAGCTGCCCCGCTGCGTTGCTGGCCAGATCTTGCCTGAGGTCAAGATTGCCGGCCTGCCTGAGGCCGTACAAGGTGTCTGGTCACTGTGGGAGATCAGCCTTTCCGCTGAAGGTCTCAGCCGAAAGCGCTTCCTGCCGGTCTTTGCAACGGACGACGGGCGGACCTTTGTGCCCACTGCCAAGCGCATATGGGACCTGCTGTTGACTGAGGCAGTTGAGATCACCGGCGTCACCACCACCGAGCAGGCTGTGCAGTGGTTTGAAGCATCCATGACAGCGGCCAAGACTCAAGGCGAACGCCTGTTCTCTGAATTGCTCGGAGAGCACCGTACACGGCTGAAGGAAGATCGGGAGCGCGCCAAGTACGCCTACGACGCCCGCTTTCAAGCTATTGGCCGGATTGGCCTGCCCGCAGTGCGCGATCATCGCCGCAAGCGGCTCAATGCCGAGCACCAGGCACGGATGGCAGAGTTGGATGACGCCGAGGCCAGCGTGCCGGATCTCAACGCGGTGATGATGCTTCGGGTGGGGTCCGTATGAACCCATGGATTGACCGCATTCTCAATGAGTTTCCGGCAGACCTTGCCCGTCTGTGGATTGCAGCCGACCCCGACGATGTGCTGTTGGATGAGCAGGTACTGTCAGGCCTGCGAGAGCGTGGCTTCGAACTGATGCCATTCGAGGACTCGGTTGCGTTTCGCGCCGAGTATGAGGACCGGTACCGCAGCGCTTGGGACCGAAGCGAAGAAGCGCCAGCCAAGGCGCTTGTGCTACAGCTGCGCGGTACCAACATCAGTGATCTACCCTGGGACTACCTGAGGCAGGCACGCCGCGTCAGCTTGAGTCTTGCCAACCTGTTCCCGAAGCTCAGCTATCCCGTCGTTCGACAGATCGGCGCAGAGCACCACGAGGCACTGTTCGCGGCACAGGCGAAGCATGCATCGCAGGCCCTGGGCGAGTCTGCGACCAAAGAGTTCGTCCTGACCCACATTTTTAAGATCAGCCCGCACCTGATCTCGCGGCCTGAGGACCTGTGGCGCGAGTTGTTGCGCTTGCACTACCGTGATTCCGCTCTTCCATTGGTACTGGCCGAACATGTAGCGCATGTGCTGGGCGACCATGCAGCATTCAAGGGACTGCCGATCAGCGAGCTTTTCGCATCCAAAGGTGCGTTGCTTCGCGTCGTGCAGGACGCTTGGTACCGTTACCTGTCGCGTCTTGGTTTGACGGGGATACGCACCGGTGAACCTATGCCACCGGACCTCCTTCCAATGGCCGACGTGCCGTTTGAGCACCCTGATGTTCGGGTGATCGTGGACACCATGTTCCTGAACGGCCTGCTCCACCCGCTCGCTGTTCATGGGTCTTCTGTCAGCATCCCTGAGTGGGCGAAGGTGGGTATCGTCCAAGATCCGCTGGCACTGAGGAACCTTGTCGCCGAAGGCATCAAGGGAATTCTTCAGTCTCTGCCAACGCTGGAATCGTCCTACCGCGACTGGGCCAACTTATCCCGCCGCTTCGGTGAGGTGCTTGCCCGGTTTCATGCCTTGGACACGGTGCGCGCCGAAGGGCTGAAAGTTGCCATTGCAGAGCTGCAAGTCACCACCGACGAGCGACTGCGGCAATGGGTGACCAAACACTATGCCGACTTGCCTTCGCTGCCTGTCGCCAAGGGACCGGTCATGGTGCACCACGTGCCGCGCTTTCTTTCGATGCGGCGTGGTGCTGGCGAGGCCAAGATTGCCCTGCTGGTGTTCGATGGTCTTGCCGTCGACCAGTGGGTTCAGATACGCGAGGCTCTAGCCAAACGAGCACCCAAGCTTGGGTACGAGGAAAGCGCGTGCTTTGCCTGGCTCCCAACGCTAACGTCGGTATCCCGGCAGGCACTGTTCTCCGGACTCAAACCAAGAGAGTTTGCCGACACGATCGAGTCCACTTCACCGGAGCCGACACAGTGGTCGCGGTTTTGGCAAGACCAGGGATTGCGCGCCAATGAGGTCATGTACCGCAAGGGCCTCAAGCGCACGGATCAGTTGGCGGAACTGGGTGCAGCCATTGCACTGCCATCGATCAGGGTTGCGGGCATTGTGGTGGATACCATCGATGAGATCGTGCACGGCGCGGTATTGGGCAAGCGTGGTATCGCCGCTCAAGTCGAGAGTTGGTGTGAAAGCGGCTTCGTCGATCAACTGTTCTCGCTGCTGCTCGACAAGGGCTTCCATGTCTACCTGACCGCCGACCACGGCAATGTGGAAGCTGTTGGCCAGGGCAGACCCAACCAAGGTGTCGCCTCGGAGCTCCGTGGTGAGCGCGTTCGGACTTACCGCAGCGAGACCTTGGCGGCCGAGTCGGCTGCCGCAAACCCGAACACCTACTGTCTTGATGTCGCTGGACTGCCGGCGAACTTCATGACCTTATTCGCGGGCGGACGCGCTGCCTTCATGCAACAAGGAGAACCAGCCGTCGTCCACGGCGGCATCTCAGTCGAAGAGCTGTTGGTGCCTTTCGTCAAGATTAGTTATGTGAGTGGAACTGAATGACTCCGACAGCCCCTCAAATTGGCTTCGACCGGTTCATCCAGCTGGATTGGGTGGCTGCTGCGCTCAAGGTGCGCGCAGGTGTGGCCAGTCTCGATGAGCTGAATGAACTTCTGGATGCCGCCGGCCTTGGGAAAGAGGCCAAAGCAAAAACCCGCACGAAATTGAACGCGCTTGCGCTTGAGCCAAGGCCCGAGCTGGCTGACCTCATCGACCGTGGCGTGCAAATCTTCAAAGGCACTGAAGATGCTGGTGAGCTTGCTGTTTTCGCATGGGGTGCGGCAATCGCCACGTACCCCTACTTTGGGAAAGTGGCCGAGTTCACTGGGCGGCTAACTTCGATCCAGGGAGATTGCGCTGTGTCAGAGATCCACCGCCGCATCAGTGAGGTGTATGGCGACCGCGAGGTGACAAAGCGCGCTACACAGGCCGTGATTCAGACGCAAGCGAACTGGGGCGCGATCGAGCGCGTGGAGAAGGGCAAACGACTGGTCCGGTTGCGGGCCAGGAGCCTGAAGAACGACAAGATGGTGGCGTGGTTGGTTGAGGCTGCACTGCGCTACCAGCAGAAGGCCATCGCCTTGGCGACCCTTAAATCATTGGCAGTCATCTACCCGTTCGCACTCGACCAACCGCTTGGCTATGTGATGTCGAAAAGTCTGACTCTGGAGGTGAGATCGGAGGGCCTGAGCAACCAGTTCGTCGCGCTCCGTAGTGCGCTATGAGGCTCCGCACATCACGCGCTTTATTGTGGACCAATCAACAGGCAACTGCTGTGGAACCTGCTTTCGGAGTTCATTGAGCCTTGCTCCGGCGTTCGGGCGGTCGTCGCTTTCGCCAACAGCGACAACCTAGAGCTGTTCGGAGCCTGCGCAAAGCACCAAAAGCCACAGGAGTTCCTCGGCGGGTATGACTGCACGGTGGTAGTCGAACCGGCGGTGGTGAAGTGTTTCCTCGGCAGGCTTAGCACGAAGTTCGACTGCAAGCTGGAGCCCGACATCCTGCGTGCGAAGATCATCTGGTGGGCGGGTGCTGGAGGGTACATCGGGTCCGCCTACCTGTCTGACTGAGCCTGAATCGTGAACATCGAGGCCGGCACGTTCCTGTCGGATGACGAGCTTGTCGAGACAGGCATGTAGCGAGAGCTTCTGCACTTCTTCGAGGAAGTGGATGACTACGCGCGGCCGCTGACCAAGGAAATCTACCAAGAGCAGCTTCGCCTTGCAGATCGCAGCGCAGACCTTGTGAAGCGCGACTGTGGATTTGAGCAGCAGTTCGACAAGGACCGCTTGTTGGCAAAGGATCAGGCATTGGTGTTCGACGACCCAAAGCGGTCGTCCGAGAAGCCTTGTCGCTGCGCATGGAATTTTGACCGCCCAACAGTCTGGTGCGCCTGCGGGTTTCTCCCGACGGTTTGTCTGTCAGACTCTCTCGCTCTTTTGTGACACATTCAGGTTTGGTTCAGTTCGAGGCGCTGTCTGGATCTGCTGTCGTTGCCGCAGTGAATAAATCCACCCGCGCAGTGAATCTATCGCGGCAGATGCTGCGCGGTTGTGTTCCCTCACGAGGTTCAAGTAGGTGGCGCGGTGCATTCCCTTTGGTTTTCCGCCTGGCGGATTCGCGATGCCGGGTGGCCAGCCTAAGCGTCTGCGGATGGCTCCAGCACGTCGAAGCGCGCGATCTTGATCGGTTTCCCGCTGTACTTGGTAGGTCAGCTCAAGACACTTACGGCAGGCGAATTTCGCTTTGCAGTGGAGTATCGCGACGCGCGCACCGCACTGCGGGCAGTGCAGCCAAGGGCGCTTGCCGCCAAAGTGGCAGGGCGTCCAACTGAGTGTGACGGCGTACCCTACGTGTACTTTTCCGCCATTCGTTGAGACGAGGTGGCGAAGGAAGAGCATATCGTCGCTGGAATCGATGGCAGCGCAGAACTGCCGGCTTCCGTTCGTGTACCAACTCCAGATGCGCGTCTCGCCGGGAACGAGAACGCCCGCTTTGTGGAGTTTTCGAACATCGAGTGGCCGATAGTCTTCGGTCACGTCCATCAGTCACCTCTTCGTGGAAGTCATGCGACGCGTGATCGGGGCGGATCTCGCGTGATGACGGGCTTTCAGGTGAATCGTACAAAAACAGCCAGCATTGATTTGCCTAATGATTTCGGTCTTGCTCGCCAGAGGCGACACCCGTTTCGGGTTGCTCGGGCTCCTGCCACGTTGCTGGCACTTCAGCACTACCGACCCGCAACCGACCCGCGTCGCACTGTATGAGGACCGTACTGCTGGAGAAGCGGATAGGCAGGCGCTCGAATAGTTCGCGGGCTGACACCATTGCTTCGCCCAGCCAGGTGCCGTGTGCCGGGCAATAGACTTCAGCGAGCTTGGTCGTGATCCGCAATTGACCGGGAATGCTGGAAAGCGTGATCTCGTAGTCGGTCTGCGTCCAATCGTGGTTGGGGTCAATATGCTTGAGGCAGTAGCGGAAGAACTCCCGGTGCGCCCAGAGGGTAGGGGGAGGCGGAATCAGCGCACTCAACTGCCGCTGATAGTCGATCCACTCCTTGCCCCAAAGCAGATAGGCATCCGCAGGTTCACGCCCGCTGAACACCTCAGTCCAAAGTCGGTAGATCGTCGCCATCAGTTTCACTGGCGCGATCATCGAGGGAAGGCGATGCTCGACTGGCGGCCAGGCTGAACGCTTCGTGTGGAAGCCATCGCGCAACAGCACTACACCGCCAGGCACCTCGAACAGGTAGAACCGCAGGCCGTCCCATTCCCGCCGGTAGCCGCCGTCTTTTTCGTGGAAGTCGAGTGCAACTGCGGCGTCCTCGATAGAAACTTCATCTACCAAGTGAGCAGGAAAGTCGGGGTGGTATGTCATTGCAGCACCTCCACAATGTCAGTCACACGTCTCCGCGTTCTTCCAGAATCCGGGCGAACTCAGCTTGGGCGCGGTTAAAGTCAGCAGCGACAGGTGAGTCTTGAAGCGCCTCACCGCAGGCGCGGAAGTACCAGAGTTGTTCCTTTGCGCCGGCGGTGAATCGATCCCAGTAGTTTGCTGGCGGCGCAGCTCTCAGGTCGCGGAGCGTTGTCTGAAGGTTGTGGAGTTTGTCGCAGCCAGCAACGAGCTTCACAGAGGGAGAAGCAGATGCCAGATGTGCGACGTAGGCTTCCTTTCTCGGGCGCCAATCTGGCTTCGCTGTCTCGAAGGTGTCTGTGCAGGCCTCGACGATAGCGGCAACCTCGTCGCCAAACAGGACGCGTACCGCGTCGAGCATCGGTTGACCTCCGCAGTCTTCGGCGGAGTCGTGCAATAGCGCAGCAATGGCTTCTGCTTCTCCGCCGCCATGCTCGAGCACGAGTGCGGATACAGCCATCAAGTGCGAGATGTACGGGGCGCCCAAGCCTTTTCTGGACTGGGTTGCGTGGATGTCGTTGGCAAACTGAAGCGCGAGCGCGAACTTTGGGGAGAGCAAGGGCATTTCGGTTTTTGTGGGCATATCGACTCCTTAGTCAGTAGCGACCAGGATTCGAGGTGCCGCCGCGGCCCTGGCCATACCGCGGCCGGACATCGTGAGCTTGAGGCAGAAAGGGGAGGGTTGGTCACGTGAGGCGCGAGAGCTCGCAGCAACCATATGCATATTTTGCGCCTCTGCCATGCTGATTGCAATTAAATAGCGCTGCATAGAAAAATCAGATTGGGTGACGGTGCTCTCACTCATCGAAGCCGCGCTTGTAGCGTGGCTGTGCTGCTTGTGGTGCATCCTGGTGGGTGCAGTTTCCGAATGAAGTGAGCTCACCGCGCCACTTCAGTCGAACTGTGCCTGTCTGTCCTTGGCGGTGTTTTCGGATGAGGATTTCGGCAATGCCCTTGTCGGGGCTTTCCGGGTTGTAGACCTCGTCCCGATAGATCATCAGCACAACGTCGGCGTCCTGCTCGATCGCGCCGGAGTCGCGGAGGTCTGAAAGCACAGGCCGCTTGTTTGGCCGTTTTTCCAGGTCGCGGTTGAGTTGTGAAAGCGCAATGACTGGGCAGGCAAGCTCCTTGGCCAGTGCTTTCAGGCCGCGGCTGATCTGCTCGATCTCGGCATTGCGATTGGAGGATGGCTTACGGGCGTCGTCGCCACTCATAAGTTGCAGGTAGTCGACGACGATGAGCGCGATTTCGTTGCGCCTGCGGATGCTGAGCGCTTTTGCCCGAATATCGCTCAGGCGTTGAGCAGGTTGATCGTCGATGTAGAGCCGGAGGGGGCTAAGGCGGCCGAGCGCGGCGGCGAAGCGGTTATGCTCTTCGCTGCTTAATCCGCCGGCAACAATGGTCGACAGCGGAATACGCCCAGCCGAGGCGAGCAAGCGGTCGGCGAGTTCGGTGTCGGCCATCTCCTGTGAGAAAGCCACCACGACGCCGCTCGAGGCGACGTGTGTCCCGATCTGCATTGCAAGGGATGTCTTGCCCATGGCGGGGCGTGCAGCGATCAGGATGAGGTTTCCCGGACGCAGGCCACCCAGCATGATGTCGAGGTCGGTGAACCCGGTTTTGAGCCCATCCTGGCGGCCACCCCAGCGCTCGCCCATTTCCGGCAAGTGGTCGCGCAGGACGTCGAGGAGGAGGCGAGGCCCTTTGCGGATTTCGCGCTCTAGCAGGTTGCCGACGAGCGCCGATGCACTGGCAACATGCTCGTTGATGTCTCCGCCGTTGTGGACCATGGCTGCGATCTTGTCCGCCGTGGCCAGCAGTGCCCGACGTTGCGCGTTGTCTCTCACGACACGGATGTGAGCCGGCAACATGGCCGTGCTGTAGCCGCTGTTTGCGCACTCGACCCAGTACGCCAGGCCTTCGCTGTTCGATTGGTGCGCGGTCAGCATCGTGTCAAGCAGCACGGGGTCGGTAGGCACTCCCTTCGCCCATGATTCCTTGATGACGCTGAAGGCCTCGCGGTGCGACTCTGCTGCGAAGTGCTCCGGCTTCAGGCTCGAAATGCGATCGAGCAGGATCTGCCCTTGCAGGCAGCAGCCGATGATGGTCTGCTCGGCGCTCAGGTTCGTCAGGATCATGCGGCCACCTCCTGCCGGGCGCGCCGGCTGGCCTCGGCAGCACGCCGAGCGAGTTCGCCTTTCGTCGTCAGCACCAGTACGTTGTCAGCGCCGACGCGCCAAAATTCGAACCAGTTGCCCCGAACCGCGTTACGAAAGGTCTTGGGCCAGTCGGCATATCGCTTCGCGTTACCCCGGTACCGGTTCGAGAACTCTGACCACGCGAGGTGCAGCCACTCGTCTGGAATACCAGCGCCTTCCGCCCAGTCGAAAATCGGATCGTCTTCAGAGATGAGCTTTTGCCCTGCGTTTTTCTTTCGCTCGACGAATATGTCGAAGGTGATTAGGGAGTTTTTTTGCCTGTCCTTCACCGGTGAGGAAGTGGTAAGGGTAGCTGCGCGTACACTCTCTGATGGTTCATGATGGTTCACTGATGGTTCGTCTGTCCGTTTGGACAGGGGTTTCGGGTCCGTTTTGACAGGGGGGTCGGTCCGTTCTGACAGGGTGTCCGTTTTGACAGGGGGTGTCCGTTCTGACAGGGGTAGGTTGTCCAGAACGATCCGGTACAGATTCGTCCCTTTCGGCCCCTCGTTCTGACGGATCTCCAGTTCGCCGCCCTTGCGCAGAACGGCAATGACCTTGTTCGCGTTCCGCGAGGTCATCCGGCACTTCTCGGCCAGCCTGGCGACAGACGGATACGCGCGCCCGTCGTCGTCGGCAAAGTCAGCGATTGCCAGGAGCATCAGAAGATCATTGCCGGCACTCCGCGAGTAATCCCATACGCGGGCCATTATGCGCACGCTCATTGGTCGGCCTCTCTCCGCCCGAATGGGGTGCTGAAAGCGCCACGGCGGTCGTAAGCAGCTGCTCGGCAGTCTGCGAGGATTATGGCCACTGCTCGAGGCTCAAAGTCATGCAGGAAGGCCCAACAACGGCCTCCGTGACCCCACACTACGGCAGGGGCCTCAAGCTGTATCGATAAATGATAAGGGCCACGGATGGCGCCGTAATACACTGGGGCATGAAACTGAATCCTCAGTGACGGATTGGCTGGGTAGGCACGGCGGGTAGGTCGGTCGAAATCGCGGTCACCGTGGATTTGCTGGCGGCTCATCGATGCACCTCGACGCGGCGCACTTCCTCGACGAAGCGGCGCCCGGCATCGCCGGCTGCGTCGATCGCGTCCTGATGCAGGCGATACTCGCCGATGCGCACTGAGCGGCCGTCGCGGGTGGGGGCGTCGACGGCGGTGGTCTCGATCGGCCAGCCAGCCTGGCGCAGGCGCAGGATGTGATGGGCTGCCCGCGTCGAGCAGTGCCGGTAGAGCACGTCTAGTCCGGTGATATCCATGCCCGAGAGCAGATCGGCGAGCACGCGGCCCTTGACCGATTCCGGCGAGGGGTACGAAAATTGGCGTTGAGTTGATTCAACTGTGCCCAGAGCCGTCCGGTGTGCCACCACCGTGACGGCTTTTTCTTGCCCGGTCATCGTGCTGACCTCAGGCTGATTGCGACGGCGTCAGTCCGGCAAGGAAGGCGCGGATTGCGCCGACTTGCCAGCGGGTGGAGCGAGGGCCCGTCTTGATCGGGCTTGCGAGGCGGCCCTCTCGCGAGAGCCGGAAAACATGGTTGTACGAGCAGCACAGCAACTGCGCTGCGACGCGGCCATCAATGAGCGCTTCGTCTGGAAGCGTACGAAGGTTCGTCAGGCTGGTGGTGCGGTGGGCGCCGTAGGACCTCTTGCGCTTGGGCTCGGCATTCGGGGTTTCGATGTTCATTGCTCACTCCATTGAACCGTTTGGGACGGTGTGGGGCAAACATTGACAGGTTGGATCGTGCTGAAAAATCCCCGTTGCAGGACTAGAGGCCGGCATGCGTGCAGGTAGCCCGCTGTGAATGCAAGGGATGCGGTTTGCTCGTGGAGCATACCGTCTGCGTGCAGAGGGTGTGCTCCTTCACGGACTGAAGAAAATCATGGTGGTGCATTTACCCTTTGCGATCAGAAGGTAGATTTTTTGCGGCTTCTCCAATGTGCTTGCGTGCAGTTTTGAATGCAACTGGTTCAAGTTTTATTGCCGCCTGCGCCGCTGCGTCCATGCTCTTAAATTGGTGATGATTCTCTGCATACCAGGCTTTGATGCGCTCCGCGGTCTCGTAGTTCTCTGCGTGACGTGCCATCGCTGCTCGTCGTGCAAGATTTGTGATAGCGTCAGCGGCGGCTCGTTCTGAGGCCACCATTGCGGCGTCGCGCGCTGCAGTTGAATTCTTAATGGCGTGCTGAGCTACGTTTTTACCGATCGCAATCCCGAGGGACTCCGACGCAACGAATGCAAGAGGTATTGAGTCGGTGAGGTCTTGATCGTCCTCCAATGCGGCGCGGGCCATGCCTACGCAAAATAGGACGTCAAAAAACAAGCCTAGTTTTTTCGCCTCTGGGACCTCCTCTCCCGCCAATCTTCTGCCCGCTCCATCGAGCACTATCTGAACAGCCTCAGCTGGCAGCACCCCACTTTCTTCTAGTAGTTTGAAAGCTTCTGCCTCAATTCTGGCGAGCTCCTTCTCGATCAGTCGATCCATGAATTCCTCTTCAGTAGTATTCGTCGATGTAGTTGGTATCGCTCCGGCCGGGCAAGGGAACCTGGTTTTCCTCCGGTTGGAGTAGGTGTGGCGTACCTCACGTTTTCTCAAGTATTCAGCCGTTCGCAACGTCAGCGAAAGGAATGATCTTCGCGCCCCTCTGGAGCACGTCCAAGTGGTCCGCCCAAGCTTGCATCATCGTCTTTCTCTCGGCCATGAACTGTGCGTGGTGGCTATAGGCCGCGAAGACCTCCTTGCGCTCTCGGTGAGCGAGCTGCCGGTCGATGATGTCCGGACGAAAGCCCATCTCGAGCAGGGCACCGGTCGCTGTCGTGCGAAAACCCGCACCCGTCACTTGCCCGGGTTCGTACCCCATTGCCCATAGCGCTTTGTTCAGCGTGCCGTCCGATATCGGGCGCCCCTGTCCGTTGCGGTTTGGAAAGAGGAGGTCGCGTCCGGCGGAGTGGTTCTGTAGTTCCCGCAGCGCAGCAACAGTCTGTCGAGAAAGGGGAACGAGGTGTTCCTCCTTCATCTTCATGCCCGTCAGCCCACGGGTTCGGTCGCGCTCGGCCGGTACGGTCCAGACTCCTGCATCGAGGTCGAATTCGTCCCACAGGGCACAGCGCAGCTCACCCGGGCGCACGAACGTCAGGACCAGAAGTCGTAGAGCGAGCTTTACTGGCACAGACAGCCGCACAGCCTCCAAGCGGATGAAAAAATCGCGGATCTCACCCAGCCGAAGGGCGGGGCGGTGTTGGCTGGTGTGGGGCTTCACCGCTTTGTGCAGGCCCTCGCATGGGTTACTGATCGCAAGCCCGTTCGCGATGGCGTGTATGTAGACCTCACCAATTCGCGCACGTACCCGTTTGAGCATGTCGGTGGTACCTCGCGACTCCAACGGGCGCAGCAGTTCGAGGATGTCCATTGGCTTTACGCCTGTGACGGGCTTGTTTCCGATTTTGGGAAAGACGTGCATCTCAAGTGCCCGCATTGCGGCGTGTGCAGTGCCTTCTGTGCGGTCGGATTTCCACTTCTCCCACCACGCCCGGGTGACAGCCTCGAACGAGTTTGAAGCTGCGACCTTGGCGGCGCGCTTGGCCTCCTTCTTGGCATCGCTTGGGTCGACGCCGGTAGCCAGTGTCTCGCGAGCACCCACGAGAGCCTTGCGGGCAGCTGCCAATGTAACGGCCGGGTAGGCGCCAATTGCCAGGGTTCTCCGCTTTCCGTTGATTCGGTAGTCGAACCGCCAGAGTTTTCCGCCGGAGGGCTGGACGAGCAGGAACAGGCCGTCGCCGTCTGTCATCTTGTACGGCTTCTCGGCGGCCTTCGCCTGGCGGATTGCAGTGTCTGTCAGCGGCATTTCGGCTCCTGCTGACGGTATTTTTGTGACGGTGTCGAGTTGATGTTGCGGTATACCGTCGGAAATACCGTCAATGTGACGGTATTGGTATGGTGCCTCATGTCCCAAACAGGAGCAATAAAAAACCCGCGTATCCTTTGATATCGCGGGTTTAAGTGTCTTGCGGGTGCCTCTGGGCGTTCTAAGTTGGTCTCCTCGGCGGGAATCGAACCCACATTTGCCGCTTAGGAGGCGGCTGTTCTATCCATTGAACTACAAGGAGGCCGGCCGGCATTCTATCCGGTTGGCGCCGCTGTTCAAAGCGGCGATTGGGGCGGCGGCGTCTTTTCTCCGTCCGGCGTTCGGTTGTTTTCGGCAGATGACGTCGTTTTCAAGGGGGGCTGGCGCGTTTGTGGTCCTGCGTCAGTCCGCTGAGCCGCGCCATTCCGTCGTGGTGCGATGAAAAGATCCTTGGGCCGAAACAGCATGCGCCGCAGCACCAGAGTGCTTAGCGTCCTCCCCTGAGCGAAGGTGATGCGCCGAGCCCGCATGGCGACATACAGCGTGAGGGTGAAGCTTACCGCAAGGTTGACCACGCCGATGAGCAAGACCCCGCCGAGCGCGAGGCTCAGCACATGCGCCGGGAGCGTGAAGTCGAACGCTGCTGCGGCGTAGCCGACGTAGGCCGAAGAGAACGCGATATGGCGGATATCCATCGGCAGGCCGAAAAGCACTCCGAGGGCCGTGGCGCCGCCAAGCAGAAAGCCGAAGAAGAAGTTGCCTGCGAGCGCCCCCAGATTGTTCTCCACATAGCGTGATATGCGTGCCATGCGTGCATCGCCGAGGAGTCGCCGTGGCCAGCGCAACTGCAGCAGGCGCTGCGGAACCCGGTTGTATGCTGACAGGTTGTCGTAATAGCCCGAGATCAGGCCGGACAGGAACAGACAGACGCCCGCGACGGCGGCAAAGAACAGGGTGCTGCCACGCGGTGCTGCTTCATCAAGGAGGGCTGTGGCCTTGGTCGTGTCGATGAACTGTGTGCCCGTGAGCTCCAGGATGGCGAGCGAAAGCCCGATCGCGACCGGCACGGCAATGCCGACGTTACCCAGAATCGCTGCGCCCTGGCTGCGGATGGTCCGGATGATGAGGTCGGCGAGGTTGTCCAGGCTGCGTGTCTTGCCCCGGGTTTCACCGATCGATGCCGCAATTGCATTCGCCGTCATCGCAGGTTGTTTCGTTGCCACGGTGCCGCCGAGCATGTGGATGAGTACGAAACCGAGGCCATAGTTGAGGCAGAAGCCCAGGAGCTCGTTCAGGGGGGCAAAGTCCTGGCGGTCGATCAGAACCTTGAGGGCGGCCATCAGGGCGATGATGAAACCGCCGAGCGCCGCTGAACGCAGCAGCTCGAAATGCTCGCGCAGATTCGAGGCGATGTAGCGCTCACCAGTCTTGCTTGCGCTTTCGGTCATGCGCAGGGACAGGAGTTCGACGTTCTTCCCCCAGTAGTCGGAGAGGCGGTTCTTGCGGCATTCGGCATGCACCAGGCGCTTGAACAGTCGTACTGCGCGCGGGAGCAGGGGCATCAGCAGCCGTGAAGCATAGAGATCGCGCAAGAGTCCGAGCAACTCACCGATCCGCTCAAGGTGCTGTCGCAGTCGCTCGAGCTTGAAGGTCAGGGTCAGGCTCGTGCCCCGGCGCATGGCCCGTCTGCGGATGCGCAGCAGGACTTCGGCGCATTGGTCGAGCATGACCGTGAGGTGATCCGAGTCATCAATCGGCGTGTCCGGCGCGCTCCACCACGTCTTGTAGTGACGGAGGTAACGGACGATTTCCGCATTCTGGGCGAGAAATGGAGACTCCACCTCTTCCAGCTTCGGGTCCACTCGCACCAGTTCGGGGTCGAGCCCGATCGCCGAAACGTGGTACGAAAGCATGCGCAGCGCTTCGAGAATCTCGGTGACCGCCATCGGCGCCTTGTGCCCGGGACTGGCGGGAATCGCATCCCCCTCCGGGGCGAGCAAGGCATGGATGAAGTCGATCCAGGTTTCATCGGCAATCGCATTCACCCAGACTTCGTCGTCGTGGCGATGAAAAACAACCGACAGCACGTCCTTCATGTAGGCTGTGTCGACAACGTCGGGCAGCAACTTGTCCGAGATGCGCCGGCCGGTTTCCGAGAAGAAGCCCGTGGACGGCAGCAGGCCCGACGAAACGTAAAGTGAAACCTGCTTGCGCTCCATGAACAGACGCAGGAAAGCCGAGCGCAAGGGGCGCCTCAACTCGTCGCGACGCGCGAGGATGTGCGTCAGCGAGCGCAAGGCCTCACTGGCCGTTTCATGACGGCTGGCGTGCGGCGGGCGAATGCTGTCGACCAGCTCCACCCAGATTCGGGTCTGGTCCGCCTCCGTGGCGGCGCGTTCGGCAAGTCGTGAAAGCAGTGTGTTCACCCGGTATCTTCCCCGTATCCTTACACTGGTCGGCTGTCCAAATGTTGCGCTGCATTATGCGGCTTTGTGTCCGCGAAGGGTGCAGCCCGTTAAAATCCCTTTCTCTTTCCAGAATTCGCCACAGTCGAGCACGCCATGCCACTTCTATCTGTCGACAACGCCTGTCTTGCCTTCGGTCACGTCGACCTGCTCGCTCACGCCGAGTTTCAGCTTGATGCCGGAGAGCGCGTTGCGCTCATCGGCCGTAACGGTTCGGGCAAGTCCAGCCTGCTTCGCGCACTGGCAGGCCAGTCAACGCTTGATGACGGCACTGTGTGGCGCCAGTCCGGGCTGACGGTTGCCTATGTACCCCAGGAGGCGGATTTTCCGCTCGATCGCGATGTCTTTGCCACCGTCGCAGACGGGCTTGGCGATGCCGCACAGTTGCTGGTCGATTACCATGCGGCCATGGTCGCGGTGTCCGACCACGGCGATGCTGACGCCCTGTCCCGGCTCGATGCGTTGCAACATGCGATTGAAGCCGCCGATGGCTGGCGCCTGAGCCAGCGCGTCGAACAGATGCTCGGGCTGCTGGCACTGCCGGGTGAGGCCATGGTGTCGAGCCTGTCGGGTGGCGGTATCAAGCGTGTTGCGCTTGCCCGCGCCCTGGTGGCAGAACCCGACCTGCTGTTGCTCGACGAACCCACCAACCATCTCGACCTCGACGGCATCCTCTGGCTCGAAGGGCTGATCCGGGATTTTCGCGGTGCGGTGATGCTGATTACCCACGACCGGGTGTTTCTCGACAATGTGGCAACCCGCATCGCGGAACTGGACCGGGGCAAGCTCGCGAGCTATCCCGGCCGCTTCCAGGACTATCTGCGGCGTAAGGCCGAGGAACTCGAGTCCGAGTCCAAGGCCAATGCCCGCTTCGACAAGATGCTGGCGCAGGAAGAGGTCTGGATTCGCAAGGGCGTGGAGGCCCGGCGCACGCGTAATGAAGGCCGCGTTCGGCGGCTGGAAGCGCTGCGCAGGGAGCGCGTGGCGCGCCGGGATCGCCTCGGCAACGTCAATCTGGCGGTCGACCGTGGCGAGAAAAGCGGGCAGATGGTCGCAGAGCTGACCAATGTGACCAAGGCCTATGGCGACCGCGTGGTGGTGCGTGATTTCTCCACCCGCATCATGCGCGGCGACCGGATTGGTTTTATCGGCCCCAATGGTGCGGGCAAGACGACCTTGCTCAAGCTCATTCTGGGCGAGATCGAGCCGGACGCGGGCAGTATCCGGAGTGGCACCCGGCTCACCGTGGCCTATTTCGACCAGTTGCGCGCCCAGCTCGATCCGGAGCTGCCCCTGACCGAGGTCATCAGCCCGGGATCGGATTTCATCGAGATTGGCGGCGAGCGCAAGCATGTGATCGGCTATCTTGGCGATTTCCTGTTCGCGCCTCAGCGTGCGCGTTCGCCCGTCAAGTCGCTGTCGGGGGGCGAGCGCAACCGCCTGTTGCTGGCCCGCCTGTTTGCACGGCCTGCCAACGTGATGGTGCTGGACGAGCCGACCAACGATCTTGATATCGAAACCCTCGATCTGCTCGAAGACCTGCTTGCAAGCTATGACGGCACGCTGTTTCTGGTCAGCCACGACCGCGCCTTTCTCGACAACGTGGTCACACAGGTGATCGCGGCAGAAGGGGATGGTCACTGGGGCGAGTATGCAGGCGGTTACGCTGAATGGCAGCGGGTGCAGGCCGAGCGCGAAGCGCAGCGAGTCGCCGCGCAGCGCACGCAGGCGAGCGCAAGCAAGGCGGTGGCGGCAGATAAACCAGTGGCTAAGCGTGCCGACAAGCTGTCGTTCAACGAGAAGCGCGAGCTTGAGAGTCTGCCCGACAAAATTGCAAAGCTTGAGGCCGAGCAGGCCTCAGTGCAGGCCAGGCTCGCCGATCCGGGCCTGTACCAGCGTGCACCGCAGGAGGTGACCCAACTCAGCGCCCGTCTGGATGAGATCGAAGGCGAGATTGATGCCGCGATGTTGCGTTGGGAGGCCCTCGAGAGTCGCGGCGCTGGCTAGATTGAGGCCGGCCTGGAGGGCTGTAATCCGAGCAGCCCAGGCCTTTTCAGAAGACGCCGATCTGGTGAAGCCAGGCCGTGGCCCCCGCCGCGCCCAGAAAGACCGCGAGGTGAAAGATCGACCACCGGCGGTAGCGGCGTGCGAGGGCTTGAGGGTCAAGGTCGGAGATCAGGTACAGGCGTTGCTGTGGTTTTCGTATAACGTGCGCTTCCGGCGCAGTGAGGATTTCGTCGCGCTGGCGCAGCACCTCGCGTCTGGCCTGCGCACGGGCGAGTTCCCACTCCTGAAGGTCGATGCTGCCATTGCCATCGAGGTCGAAGCGCTTGAGGAGTTCGGGCTGGTTTGACTTCCAGTGCGCGAGCAGTTCGCGCACCTGGCGGGAGATGTCCAGATCCGGCGAGATACTGCCAAGCGTGAAGAAATCACCCAGCACGTAAACCGGGTCATTCTTGAGCAATGACCACTGGATCTGGCGCAGGTCGCCACGTTCGCTGACGTCGCGACGACGCACGAGCATCTCCGCGCCTTCCGGATCGACTGCACAGACGCCGGAACCATCGTCGAGGAGAAACGAGGCGTCGCTCTCACGCGTCTCCGCATGGCGCCATTTTCCGTCACTGGTCTTGCGATAAACGGAGAGCCGGTACCAGAGCAGGGGCAGACCGTTGAGCGGGGACAGTACTGGCGTGCCGTCCAGAGGGTGACCGCGTCCGCGCAGTTCGGTATAGCCCTGGGCCGCCGAGGCGATGCGTGACGTGGGCGTGTCGAGAATGAGCCGCGCATGCCGGACCGAGCGCAACCAGCCGAAAAGCCCCGTCGCCAGCAAGAGGGCGAGCGCGAGCACGCTACCCCAGCCGGTGTCGGCACGAAGTGCAAAAACGATCAGCGCGAGCTGGGCAAACGGAAGCGCAGCATTGAAGCCGTCGCGGCGCAGGCGAACCAGCATGCGTCAGCGCGTTGCAGGGAAGGGCGACCCGTTCTCAGGCACCGAACAAGGCCTTCATGTCCACGTCGGCCTTTTCGGCTGTCGCAAACTCGAGCAGGGGCTGGGCGACGAACTGGCATAGCCTGGCAACGAACAGGTCCGGAAACTGTTCGATCCGGATGTTGTGGACATTGACCGATTCGTTGTAGAGCTCGCGACGGTCTGCAATGGCGTTCTCGAGTGCCGTGATGCGGGTCTGCAGTTGCATGAAATGCTCGTTGGCCTTCAGTTCCGGATAGGCCTCGGCAACGGCGAAGATCTGACCGAGCCCCATCCGCAACATTCCCTCTGCTGCGCCAAGGGCGGCGACATCGTGCTTTTCGCGAGCGCTGGAGACGCGCGCACGTGCCTCGGTCACGCGGGCGAGGGTTTCCTGCTCGAACTGTTTGTACTGGCGGCAGACTTCCACCAGCTTGGGGAGTTCATCGTGGCGCTGCTTGAGCAGCACATCGATGTTGGCCCACGCTTTGGCCACGTTGTGTTTGAGCTGCACCAGGCCGTTGTACACGACGATGCCATAAAGCAGGGCGATGACCGCCCCGCCGAGAAAGACTGCACTCATTACACTCATGCATCGGCCCCCAATATATCCCTGCTCGCATATCTTGTACTCGCCATGTTAACGCAAGTGCCGGCATGTGACATGCGTGCTGGTGCATGAATCCTGCATCTGCGCCTTGGGGCCTGGCGCTCAGGTGCCTGCTGCGGGGGCGGCTGCCGATGCGCGACGGCTGCGAACTGCCTTGGCAGGACTGCGCAGGAATGGGCTGCTGCGTCTGTTCTGGTTGCGATCCGGTCGCTCAGGCATCGGGCGGCAGAAAGCGGGAGAAGGCCGAATCGGGGGCGTTGAGTCGGCGCAGCAGGGCGTCGGGTGCAATATGCAGCAAGGCGCAGATGTCGGCGATGTCGTCGGGTAGCGCATCGTCCTCCCAGCCATGTGCCAGGTGGCGGGTGACGTCTGCAGCAAGCGTGATCGTGCGCACCCGGGGGTGGTCGCTGCGGCTTTCGTCGAGCAGGTGTATCAGGAGTTCAGGCATTTTCCAGGCATGCACCAGCGCGAGCTGAATGTCGCGGGCGGAGACGCCGAACACCTGGCGCTGGGCGTCCGAACTGCGCAGCGTGTGATCGACCTCCTGCAGCGCATAGGCTTGTTGCGTGAGTGTCGGTGCGAAAATCCAGCACACGATATCGGTGGCCTGGCGCAGCAGCGCTGCGACGGTGATCTCGTCCACGTCGAGGTCGTGCCGGATGACGGCCCAGTCACGCGCAAGCTTGGCGGCCTTGCGGGCTCGACCGATGACCTTGAGCACGCCGATCAGTGCCTTGGGGTGTGCTGAGAGCGTCTCCTCCACCGTTGTCAGTTCCCGGAAGGTTTCAAAGAACGGTGTGATGCCCATCATGATGATGGCGCGATCGATCGTGGTGATATCGTGATTCTGCGAACGTCGCCGGTGCTGCTCCAGATGGGAAAGCAGCGTCATCGTCATCAATGGATCGCCCAGCACGACGCTCGCGACACGCTTGCCGCTAACGCTGTCGATCTCCTCCCGCATTGCGTCGAATTCGCGCACGGTATGACGCAGAACCGGCAACTGCTGATGGGAAAAGAACTCGACGTAGTCGTCGACAGCAGGAAGTGCGTGAGTCAGAAAAGCCATGTGGTCGTCCGCCCGGAGTCATTGGTTTGATTATCGACCGGCCCGGTCGCAAATTAAAGGGGATCCGCATCGTGCTGCCGAAAAGGGCAGGCCTCCGCTTTTCGTTATAATCGGATCAGAATAACAGCGGACGCCGGCTATCCTTGGCGACTTTCCGCTTGACCGCTACGGAGACAGCCCGGATGAACGCTTTCAAGGCTTACGTAATCACGCAGGACGAGAACCGCAAAGCCGGTGGCGCGCTGACGACGCTTGCGCCCGATGCGCTGGATGCGGGCGAGGTGCTGATCAGGGTTCATTACTCCAGCATCAACTACAAGGACGCACTGGCGGCTACCGGGACGGGCAAGATCATTCGTCGTTTTCCCTGTGTAGGCGGTATCGACATGTCGGGCGAGGTGGTCGAAAGTGCCGATCCCCGCTTCGCTGCGGGCGACAAGGTGATCGCAACCAGTTTCGATATCGGTGTTGCGCATCACGGTGGTTACGCAGAATACGCGCGCGTGCCGGCAGCCTGGGTTGTCCCGCTGCCTGCGGGTCTCGATCTCTTCGAGGCCATGGCGCTTGGGACGGCCGGGTTTACCGCCGCGCTGGGCGTGGTGCGCATGGAAGACAACGGGCTGGCGCCTGCCAATGGCCCGGTCGTCGTCACCGGTGCAACGGGAGGCGTTGGCGGCCTGGCCATCGACATGCTGGCGCAACTTGGCTATCACGTGGTTGCGCTGACCGGGAAAGCCGCCGAGCGTGAGTACCTCACCGGCCTGGGTGCGGCCGAGATCCTGTTGCGAAGCGACGTCGATTTCGACAAGACGCGTCCGCTCGAAGCCGCGCAGTGGGCCGGCGCAGTAGACAACGTCGGCGGTCAGGTGCTGCACTGGGTTCTGGCCACGATGAAGCAGGCGGGTACGGTGGCGAGCATCGGCAACGCGGCGAGCTTCAACATCAATACCACAGTGTTCCCGTTCATTCTGCGTGGTGTCAGCCTGCTTGGCATCGACTCGGGCTACATGGGCTTTCCGACGCGCCAGCGCGTGTGGGATCGTCTGGCGGGCGACCTAAAACCGCAGCACCTTGCCGAAGTCACCCGTGTGATTGATCTCGATGAACTGCCCGATGCATTCGGTGCCTTCATCGAGGGGCGGGTGAAGGGGCGGACCGTCGTTCGCGTCGGCGCCTGAGACCCTGAAAGCGAGCCGACCATGAGCGATGACGAAAGCCTGCCGATGACGAAGGTGCTGGTTGTCGACGATTCGCGCATGGTGCGGGCGACGATTACCAAGCATATTCGCGGCCGCTTTGATGTCCGCGACGAAGCCGATGGCGAGGCGGGCTGGGAGGCCCTGCTGGTGGATCCGGCAATCCAGGTGGTGCTGACCGATATCGGCATGCCGCGTCTGGACGGCTTTGGCCTGCTGGAGCGTATTCGCGGGTCGCGGGTCCAGCGGGTTCAGGACCTCCCCGTCATCATCATTTCGGGCGACGAGGACGACGAGGCGAGGGACAAGGCGCTCAGGCTCGGTGCAAACGACTTCGTGGCAAAGGGCGCCAGCAGCGTCGAGTTGCTGGCACGACTGGATTCGCTCGTCCGCCATGCACGCACCCGGCGTGAGCTCGATGAAAGTCGTGCCGCACTCGCCACACAGAGTCCGCTCGATCCCGTGTCCGGCCTGGCCACGGCCTCCTACCTCAGTCACCATGCCGAGCAGGAAATGGCACTTGCGCGTCGGCATCGGGCCGACATCTCGGTCATGGTGATCGATATCGATCACTACGAGCAGCTCGGCGAGTGGCATGGCTCACATGTCGCCGAGCTGATCACACGCAAGCTGTCCAAGATCCTGTCCACCAAGGTGCGCAAGGAGGACACTGTCTCGCAGCTGGCGCCATCGCGCTTTGCTGTCCTGTCACCCAGCACGGACCTTGTCGGGTGCTGCGCCTTTGCCCTGCGGCTGCAGCGTGCAATGGAAAAGCTGGTGATGACCTACCGCGACGAGCGGATTCGCATCAGTGTCACGATCGGTGTTTCCAGTTCTGCGGTCGACGGAATGCAGACAGTGGAACACCTGATCGAAACAGCGGCCAAACGGGTGCAGCGCGGCGTCGTCGCGGGCGGCAACCGGGTGGTCGGTGATCAGGGAGAAGTCGATCAGGCCATGGTCGACCGTCATTTGAAGCAGGCAATCAGCATCGACCATGCCCTGCTTCAACTCCGGGTCGGAGCCGCCGACGAGGTGGCTGAGCGACTGCCGGATGTCATTGCTACACTGCTTCCCCTGCTCGAGTTAATGGAGTCCAGGCTGCAATGCGGGCTTCCGCTCGAACAGCTCAAACAATACGACAAGGGGCGCGTGTCCGGCAGTGATGATACGGAGGGAACCCAAACCTCCGTGTGAGTTGTATCCGTGCCGTATTGCCGGCTTCTTTCGGTGGACGGCATGGCATTTGCAAGTACAGGGAAAATACAAGGGAGAGGATGCTTATGACTACGTATATGGACTTTCACCGCAGGTCGATCGAGGATCGCGACGGCTTCTGGGGCGAGCAGGCGCAGCTGGTCGACTGGCACAAACCGGCTGACCAGGTCTGCGATTTTTCCAACCCGCCTTTCGTGAAGTGGTTCAAGGGCGGCGAAACGAACCTTTGCTACAACGCAGTAGACCGTCATGCCGCAAAGCGGCCGAACGATCGCGCGCTGGTCTACATTTCCACCGAGACGAATGAGGAGAAGGTGTATTCCTTCTCCGAACTTCAGCGCGAAGTAGAGCGCATGGCCGCGATTTACCTCGAACTCGGGGTGAAGCGTGGCGACCGTGTGCTGATCTACATGCCGATGATTGCCGAGGCTGCGTTTGCGATGCTGGCCTGCGCCCGCATCGGCGCCATTCACTCGGTCGTGTTCGGTGGATTCGCCGCCGGCTCGCTGGCCACTCGTATCGACGATGCCAAGCCCGTGCTGATGGTCAGTTCGGACGCCGGCATGCGCAACGGCAAGCCGGTGCCCTACAAGCACCTGGTCGACGAAGCCTGCAAGCTGGCCGAGTTTCCGCCGGCCAAGGTGCTGATCATCGACCGCGGTCTCGACAAGGGTTTCCCCAAGGTCGAGGGACGTGACGTCGATTACGCTGCGCTTCGTGCCAAGCACATGGATGCGCAAGTGCCAGTGACGTGGCTTGAATCGTCCGAGCCGAGCTACATCCTGTACACCTCCGGCACCACGGGCAAGCCCAAGGGCGTTCAGCGCGACACCGGTGGCTACACGGTGGCGCTGGCTGCGTCGATGAAACACATCTTTACCGGCGGCGAAGGCGAGACCATGTTCTCGACCTCGGACATCGGCTGGGTGGTCGGTCACAGCTACATCGTCTATGGCCCGCTGGTCGGCGGCATGGCGACCATCATGTACGAAGGTACGCCGCTGCGTCCTGATGCAGGCATCTGGTGGCAGATCGTCGAGAAGTACAAGGTGAGCGTGATGTTCTCGGCGCCAACCGCGGTGCGTGTGCTCAAGAAGCAGGATCCAGCCTTCCTCAAGAAGTACGACCTCTCCTCGCTCAAGCACCTCTTCCTGGCGGGCGAGCCGCTGGACGAGACCTCGCACCAGTGGATCATGGAAGAGCTCGGCATCCCGGTCATCGACAACTACTGGCAGACCGAAACCGGCTGGCCGATGCTGGCCGTGTGCCGCGGTGTCGAAGACAGCCCGATCAAGCTCGGTTCGCCGGCCTTCCCGGTCTACGGCTACGACCTTCGCATCTATCGCGAGGACGGCACCGAGTGTGGCGCCAACGAGAAAGGCATTGTAGGCATCGTGCCGCCTCTGCCGCCGGGTTGCCTGTCCACCGTGTGGGGGCAGGACGAGCGCTTCGTGTCGACCTACTTCACGCTCTTTACCGATCCGGTGGTGTACTCGTCGTCGGACTGGGGCATCAAGGACGAGAAGGGCTATCACACCATCCTTGGGCGCATGGACGACGTGATCAACGTCGCCGGCCATCGTCTGGGAACCCGCGAGATTGAGGAGGCGGTGCAGACGCATCCCGCAATTGCCGAGGTGGCGGTTGTTGGTGTGCACGACGAACTCAAGGGTCAGATGCCGATGGCGTTCGCGGTGGTGAAGGATGCCAGCGTGGTCGATACGGCAGAGAAGCGTGCGGCACTTGAGAAAGAGGTGATGAAAAAGGTGGATGCGAGCCTTGGCGCAATCGCCCGTCCGGCCCGTGTGCTGTTCATCAACCTAAAAATCTCAGTTGGTGATGTGCAGCTTGCTCGAACCGCT
>TARA_R110001583_G_scaffold59799_3_pt1 | contig 25512 bp, 31 predicted proteins | sample TARA_R110001583 | Tara Oceans TARA_R110001583 (sample SAMEA4398432) | marine metagenome | biome: Polar Biome; feature: [MES] marine water layer (ENVO:01000295) within the mesopelagic zone...; material: water (ENVO:00002006), including particulate matter (ENVO:01000060) such as...... | reverse complement strand
TAAGTTAAGCACAGATCGTAGTGGTACGACTCCTGTTAAGGCAGCTAGAGATAGAAAGAAAAAATGAACTTATACGAAAGAATTTATAGTGTATTACTTGAGAATGGATTGAGCCCTGAAGCAAAGGCTTATCGAAGAAGATCGAGACGGTATCAAGCTTCCTCTGAAAAGGCACAAATAAACCCAGGAAAAACCACTATGGCCCCTGAGGATTATAGTAGTGATACTTTTCGAATTGCTCCTGAGAATCAAAGAAAATCAGCAGATGATGCTAATTTATATGGCGCGGCTCTTGATCGGTTAAATAAAAGACTAGAGAAAAGAGGGAAATTAAGATCTAAAAAAACCTTAACTGGTGATAAAGCCGATCCTCTTTGGCGTGATCCTCCTGAGAGAAGGGCTGATGCTGCTGTTTCGAGATTTAAGAAAAATTTAAAGATAAGAAAACTTGGAGGCTTCCAAGGTAAAGGAAAATGGCCTCATGGAGGTTAATAATATGAACTCCTACGATAGAATTTATACCTTACTTGTAGAGGCCAAAAGTGGTAATCTTATTGATTACATCTCTACTACTCCTGAAAAGGTTATGAGCGGAGCTACTAGAGCATTCCGAAAGGGAGCTAGGAGAGCTAGAACTACAGGGGTAGGCAACGAAGGAGAAGATAAAATTCTTACGGTTCCTCGTACTACAAGAGGTGTAAGAAGAAGAGCTAGAAGAGCAAGAACTAAGGGACAGATGCGAGATGCCGTGAATGCAGTATTAGCAAAAAAGAAAGCTAAAATATGAACTCCTACTTAAAAAAAGAAACAATGTCAAGTAAGCATGTCCCAAAAGATAACACTTATGTCCATACCTTTGCGTGTACTTTCCCAACAAAACCTCAAATAGCAGCAGAAGTGTTATATGAAGAATACCCCGAACAAGCTGTGGAATTAGCAAAAGAGATCTTTCTTAAGACCCAGTTTATTTCATTGGATGTTGCCAGAATAATTTTGGATAAGGTATCAGCAACATAGAAAATTAATAAAAGAGAACAAATGAAACTACTAATAAAAATAAGAACAATGCTTTCTTCCATGTTTACATGGGTTAAAGCTAAGTTGCAATGTCTAAGAAAATAAAAAAGCTCTAATATCTCGTATGTATCCCTAAATAAAGATGGGGAAAAGAACAGGAGAATATTTATGGAAAAACCAATGATGAGCGACAAAGGATATATAGATGTTCAGTCTGCCCTAAAACTAAAGGAAGCTGAAGGTCGAGTAGAGAGAGAGCGTAGAGAAGCTGAAGGTAGAGTAGAGGTCGATAAGCTTAATGCCGAATCTGATGCTAAATTTCGTGAATTGCTTATTCGTGAGAGTGCAAAAGAGACTGCATCTAAGCACTTAGCTAAGTTTGCAGGATTATATTTACTAATCCTCGTACTCGCCTTTATCGGAAGTATACAATTCATCCCTGAAACCTCAATTGCTGTGGTGGCAGGTTTGATTACGCTTGTGGTTACTTCGCTATCAACCATTTTACGCGGAATCGTAGAGAATGGAGACAGTAAAGAGCTTCACGAACAAGCAAAAGAAAGAGGAATAATTAAATGAATCCAATATGGGCACTACTGTTTAAAGATAGAATAAGAACACCTTTCTCAGTGTATAAAATGAGTTTAGCGGAATTTGTCGTTTTGTGTGGAATTATCTTTGGGATTGGATACGGTATTTCAATGGGAGCCGTAGCACTTAAAAATTCTTTTACATCAGAAACAGCAGTCGAAGCTAAATAATTGGAAAAAAAGAACAAGGGCTTTAGAAATAAAGACCCTAGATACTTAGAGAAGCTTACTAGGTTTAAACGGCAGGTAAAACGCTTGTTTATTCGAGAAGGCAAACGTAAACACGGAAAAAAATTATTATGAATTTGACAGAGACAAGAGCTTCTAAGAAAACTCAAGCAGCAATAAAAAAGTGGGCTGGGAAGAAGAAGAAAGTAAAACGGGTTAAGGATGAGTTCTCGCACCTGGAGGGCGACCATAAAGGGGATCATATAGCAACAGAACTCAGAAAGAAGAGAGACGAAAAAAATATATCATCAAGCACTGAATATGATTGGCAAAATAGAATATACGAGAGTTTAACAGAGGTATCTTTAAAAATGGCAGCACAAGCTGCTGGGAAGGCTAGGCATACAAGACCTCAGCAAGTTCCCACAACGGGAGGTAGTCTCAACAGTCCACATGACCCAGAACTGGCAGCGGCGAGTGCTCAGAGGACTGACGCGCAAATAAAAAGAGTTAAAGGGAAGTTAGCCCAACGAGTTATAAAGAAGCACGGTGAAGCGGGAGAAAAAAACGTATATACGAAGCCAGGAGAAGTTCCCGCTGAACTAGGTGGTGGTCGATATGAACGAACCCTGAAAGGAACTGTTCCCCAAAGAACTGTTTATAGTGGTGGTAGAAGAGAGACACGCGCTCAATCGGTTGATCGTAAATTTGAAAAAACCGCAAAGAAAGCCCAGAAAACGAGTTGGAAAAATGACCCTAAGTACCAGCCCAAGCCTAAAGGAACAGACTCCATGGGTCGAGAGGGTTGATTATGAACTGGCAAAATAGAATATACGAGAGTTTGACAGAGGCAAAAAGACCTAAGGCTCCAAAATCAAAGAAGGTGGTGAAAGACATCACAGGCACACCAATCGAGGCAAGAACAGGACATCAGTTTTCTGCTAATGCGAAGTCCTACGACAGAAGAGGGGACCAATCCAAAGCTGCTGCTGCAAAGAACGATTCCTTTAGAAATCCTGAGAGGCATTACACAATTCATGCTTCTGGTCTCCGAAGTAAGAGAACAGGGGAACCAATAGCAAGAAGAAGGTAGTCATGAACTGGCGAGACAAAATATACGCGAGTTTACTGTTTGAGAATGTTTATGACCTCAAAGCTTCTAAAACAGCTAAACCTACAGTAGGTAATAAGTTACCTGCTCACATCCTAAAAATAATGGCTGCTGCTAAAGCAAAACCAAAAACTAAGAAAAAATAGACCAACTCCGAAGTGCTTACGCCTTTCGTGTTGGAACTTCGCTAACTTCCCCTAATTCCTGTGTTTTAGGGGAAGTTTTTTGTTTAACTAACCTATCTATATTAGAAAGAGAGTTGCCGTAAGGGACTCTTTACCCCCTTGTCGAAAGAAAGGAGAAAAAAACAATGGGAAACTTCTATTGGACTAACTTTGATTATATTTGGAATGACCTCGATCTAGTCCTACGAGATTGGCAACGAATGGTTGTCGAACCAAAGAAGCAGCTTGCTTCTCTTCCAAATTACCCCCACTCTGATTGCTGGGTAGACGATGATTGTAACAAACTAGGGATACGGTTTGCACTTGCTGGTTATTCAAAGGAAAATATTAGCGTAAAAGCTAGTAAAAACGTCCTGCGAATCACCGCAAAAGGTGCGAACGAAGAGAGTGTTAAGTTTGTTCATCATGGAATCAGCACAAAAGATGTGGACTTTTCGTTGAATATTGACGAAGCCTTTGATTTGAAGAAATCACAAACAGACTTTAGTGATGGGTTGCTTACTATCACTATTCCTAGAGCAAAGGAGGCTGAACTCATCAAACTAATGTAATTTTTTTATTCCTTGGTAAAAAAGTAAGAACCTGTGTATAATTTATGCAGGTTCTTATTTTTTATAGGCTATATATTGATAGGAAAAACCTATAAAAGGAGAACATTATGCCAAGAGGAGTACCAGTACCATTAAACCCAAACCCCGTCAAACCAGACGATAAAAAAGTTGGAGCCCCAGGAGGCACTTTTTACGCCAGTGCAGGGGGTGGGTGGCAAGCAGCAAGTGGCGTTGTCTCTGCCTCAAGTTATCAGCTTGAAGAAACGCAGGAATTGGCTATCCAATTCAAAAGAGTTCCTAGGGGATCAGTTAATTCCTATTATGGAGCCGAACTAAACCTAAGTTCTGCGTCTGCAACCTACGTTATTGATGAAACTTACTTAATTGCAAAAATTACAGCATCCTATAGTAGAAAGAAAACATATACCAACACAGGACCTCCTTTTTTACAAAACCAAAGATTTGGATGGGAAGGCGTTAGTGCCGTAGATGGGGTAAGCTATGGAACACTAACAGCGAGCACATTAGGGCCTGCGGGAAACATTTACACTCTACAACCTTTTTACTACAGAAGGGCTTGGGATGACAATGTTGATACTGAAGTTAACAGATATGTAGAATGTACTGATTACTATGTATCGGGGTACACCTGGACGCAGCAGCAGATGAGCGTACCCAATCAGACAGGAGCAACGTGGAAGAAGTATGAAAGATACTTTATCCCTGCCAGCCAAAAATTCTCGTTCCTAGACCAGTTTGATCATCATGCGGGTCATGACTCTGGTGGGGCTTACGATCTTGTTGGGCCATATAGTGTAACCCAGGAATCAATTACTGGAATACTTAGTTATATTAATAACAGATCACACAAACTAAGACAAGCAACATACATATCCATTCCTCCAGAAGTGGGTGATGCAGATAATGATGGAACACCTGATATTCTACACAATCAAGGCATCCCTGAGTATGATCCAAACAGGCACGATTACACAGGCTATTAATAGCGATAACTAAATAATAAAAAAAAGCCAACCTAATTCGCTTTGGGTTGGCTTTTCTACTATATACAAGTAGCATGGAATGGAAAGAAAAAATCAATATCTTGCTTCAGGAAGAGAAAAGAAAAGAAAAACGGAGCGATACGTCAAGAAGAAGGCATATTGATAACTATATGCACCAAAGACGTTTAGATGCTAAGATAGCAGCTAGGCTTAGGAGAGGTGGTGCTCCTCGACATCTTCAGCAAACGTATAGTGGTCCAGAGGAGCGAAAGAAGGATCGAAGAGTTCCTTATTCAACCAGAGTTCGTAATAGGCCTAAGATGTCTAAAAGCACAAAACTATCCCATATTGAACGTGTCTTATCTGATTATTCAGGTCAGAAAAAGTCTTAGGGAAAGCTTACGAGACACTAGTAGGTAAGTGATCTTTAAATATTGCACAAAAAGCTTGTCTATTTTTGTGCCAAGAGTCTCTTCCCACTAGTTCTCCTCTTGATTCATGCATTATTTGAATAGGAACAGTAAAGTTCTTTTTCTTCTTCAAGTGTGTTTGTATGGTATAAAAGATATCATAGAAATCCCAAGAACCTTCAAACATGCTAGGCTTTGTTAACTGTATTGATCGTAGAGTCTTCTTTGTTGTAGCAAGAAAAACGCCATCTAAAACACTTACTTGCCCTAATTTACCGAAGTATGTATCGTCAGGGTTTACTAAATCTAGACCATGGATAACACAACCGCTATGTTTTCCCTTTTGCCAGAATTCCTGATCCCACCAGATCCCCGAATTACTTAGTATTGTAGTTCCTGCTACTCCTACAAATCCAGTATCAGGTTTTGTTAGCTTTTCTTTGAGTATTGTAGTAAATACAGTAGGGTCTGTTAGTATTCTTATGTCATCGTGACACAAAATAATGATATCATCGTGGTCTGCATGTAACTCATCTATGCCTTCATCGTATGCTGTAAAGATAGAAGATTTGTCTACAAGTAGTTTTGATTGAATATTACATCTTTTAAAATACTCTAATAGATCAGTAGTGGTATTAGATAGTTCGCCTGCGCGAGTACAAGTTAAGGAAAATATTTTCATGGAACCAGATTATTTAGAAGAGTTTAAGCGTTGTAAAGAGGATCCAGTCCACTTTATGTCGAAATATGTAAGGGTAACACACCCAGTTCGAGGCTTAGTCCCCTTTAAATTATACCCTTTTCAAGAGCGGATTGTAAAAGAAATTGAAAATAACAGGTTTAATATACTTAGAAAGTTTAGACAAGCAGGGTGTACGACTATAGCTGCTGCTTACGCTTTGTGGTTAGCAACTTTTGAAAGACACCAAGCAATCGTTATCCTATCTAAAGGTGACACAGAAGCTACAGAGGTCCTTGATAGGATAAAAGTAATGTATGAAGAGCTTCCTCCCTTTTTACAGCCTGGAATTACAGAAGACAACAAGCATACACTAAAACTTAAAAATAGGTCAGTTATTAAATCTAGACCTTCAGGTAAACAGTCAGGTAGATCTCTTGCTGGCTCCTTTTTGATTATTGACGAGGCTGCATTCGTTGAATCTATTGACACCATTTGGGCTGCTGTTTACCCTATTATCTCTACTGGGGGTAGAGCGTTCATTCTATCCACTGTAAACGGGGTTGGAAATTGGTTCTATGAGACTTATTATAAAGCTATAGAGAAGGCTAACTCTTTTAATGCAATAGATATTGGTTGGAAAGAGCACCCAGAGTACAATAGGGTTCCTGGTTTTGATTATTTATACAAAGCTATGGAAGAGAGAATACCTCCTGTAAATGTTGATGATTGGGTTAGCGTTACTAAATCCAATATGCCTAGAAAGCAATGGCTTCAGGAGTATGAGTGTGAATTTTTAGGTACAGGAGACACTTACATTGATGGTGCAATCCTATCTCATTTGTCTGAGCAAGTAAATACGGAATATTATACAAAGTATAACAATAGGATGCGGGTTTGGAAGGATCCTGAGCCCTACTATGACTATGTGATAGGTGTTGATACCGCTTTAGGTAGGGAGCGAGACTATTCCGCTGCTCAAATCGTTAATTTATACAATGGGGAGGTAGTAGCTGAGTTTTATAGTAATAAAACGCCTATAGATGAGTTCGCTTCAATACTAAATAAAGAGGGGAATTACTATAATATATCTAACTTAATTGTAGAGAGGAATACAGTAGGAAATCATGTCCTCGATTTGCTCTATAATAAGTATGAGTATGAGAATCTATGGCATGATGATAAAGGTTTAATGGGTTTTCAAGTGACTGTGAAGAATAGGGATGTGATTTTATCTGAGTTAGAAGAAAGTATTAGGACGAATGTTGTAAAAATTAACTCTGAAAGAACTTTAAATGAGCTAAATACCTTTGTAATAACGAATTCAGGAAAAATAACTGCTGATAACGGCAAACACGACGATTTAATCATAAGCTTAAGTCTCGCCAACCACATAATGAAAAATACTAGAGAAAATTCCTTAATTGATTATACAAGCGAGAGTGCTTTTAGAGATCATAAGCTGTATCCAAAAAGCAACAAAATACCTTTAATTAGTAAAGGTAAAACAGTAATCGAGGACATAAAATGGCTGATGAAGTAAAAGGTAAGATTGATGAAGAAGGAGGCCAATCAACTTGGTCAAATTATGCAACTAAAGGCCCTTACTTTTATCCTAGAGGTGCTTTAGGACGTTGGTTTTCTAAGTTTTTTGCAACACCTGCTCAGGACGCAGTGGTTAGAAGGATTACTGATGTTGAAAGTCCTCAATTAACAGGTGATACTAAGCTACAGAGTTCAGATCCTCAAGACCAAACAGGAGCAGGAGCGTTCACGATAAATAGAACTACTCCAGTTTATTCAGAGATTGAGCGGTCAAGAAGAGAAAGATATAAAGATTACGAATCTATGGATGAATATCCAGAGGTTGGAAGTGCTTTTGACATGTATGCTGATGATTCAACACAGCAAGACACTCAGCACAGAAGATGGTCAATTAGATCAGAAAACCCAGAAGTAGTTGAGGAGGTTGAATCTTTATTTCAAGATCTACTGTTAGATAGATTCTATTATGACATAGTTAGAAATACAGTTAAATTTGGTGACTGTTTCTTAGAAATAATTGCAGACATAAATAATCCTACAGCAGGAATACAGAAGATAAAAATACTTAATCCTAACTACCTTCTTAGAGTTGAAGATAATTATGGTTATTTGAAAACATTCTTACAACAAATTCCAAGAGATACAACATTAGATCCAAGCTACCAAGCACCAAATATGTCTTCAGATAAGACTCAGGATTATATTGAGCTTGATAAGAATCAAATTGTTCATTTTAGATTATTTAGTTCCGATCCTAAATTTTATCCTTATGGTAAGTCCGTAGCAGCATACGGTGTTCATACCTTCCGATCACTTAAATTAATGGAAGATGCAATGCTTATCTATAGATTAGCAAGAGCACCCGAAAGAAGGATATTCTATATTGACGTAGGCAACTTACCCTCAAGCAAAGCAGAACTATTTATAGAACGTGTTAAAGAGAAGTTCAAGAAAGAGAAATACTTCAGGAATAGCGGAGTTGATGCTAGGTATAATCCATTAGCAGCAGACGAGGATTACTTTGTTCCAATTAAAGGGAATCAAAACACTAGAATTGAAACTCTGCCTGGAGCCCAAAATTTAGGCGAGGTTACAGACGTATCTTATTTTAGGGATAAACTCCTTGCGGCTTTAAAAGTGCCTAAAGACTTCATTAGCCAAGATAAAGGGCAACAAGCAGAGAAAAAAGCGAACTTATCAGAATTAGATGTAAAATTTGCTCGCGCAGTCTCTAGGGTCCAACATGAGATCGAAGTAGGTTTAGAGATTGTAGCAAAAAGACACTTAGCATTAAAGAAGTATCCCGCTTCATTAATAAATGCTCTACGCATTAGATTGCCTGACCCCTCAGACAGATTCACACAAAGAAAACTGCAAATTGACGAGATGCGGTTAAGGATTATACAAACAGTCACTCAAACTCAATTATTCCCCAAAGATTACATTTATAAAGAATATTACGAAATGAGTGATGGAGAAATAAAACTACTAAAGAACCAGTTGAAATTAGAAGCCCAGGATGCGGCTTTCCAACAACAAGAACTAAACCAAATGTCCCCAGGGGCTGGGGATCTACCTCAAGGTAACACCCCAGGAGGTTTAGAAGCTACTCCGCAGCAGCAACAACAAGGACCGCAAGCGGAAGAAAACTTTTCCAAAATAACTGATTTACAGACTAGACTCATCGAAGATGGTGGGTATAGGTCTGAAGAACAGCTAGTCTGGGAAAGAATTATGAAAAAAATACCAAAATCTTAAAAAAATACCTAATCTGTTTTAGTATATAGATTTAAGTACCAAGGAGCAAGTACAATTATGTTTGACCATATTTTTGAAAATAGAGACAGAAAGATAACTAATATTATTAAGTTATCGGATTATCTCGGTAGATCTTTACGAGAGAATGTTGAAGTTTTCTCAATAGATGATACCGAAAACAAAGTAACATTTGTTACAGAGAGCGGTAAGATTATCGCAGGATCATACAACTTCACGGATGATGTGACACTAAACGATATACAGATAGAAGAAGGAGAACTTTTTGAAGACGATAAGAGATTTGATGATTTTGTAGATTATAAAATCTCTAACTTTATTAAAAACGTTTTTGAAGAGGACTTTATTGAAGCAGACACAAGTTTTAGTAAAGTTCTTCAATTATGGGAGAGTAGAGTTAAGTTCTCTTCAGTAAAAGACAAGCTGTATGAAAAATCACAAAAGTTTAATGGTTCTAATAGAATTATTGAGAGTGAAGAGTTTCAAAAACTAGTTGAGATTGCTCCTCAACTAGTTAACTTCTTAAAAGAGAATAGTAACTTAATTAATATTCCTGAGATAAAGAATATGGTTAAGTTATCATCTTCTGTTTCTGAGGCTTTTGATTTACCTAGACTTACTTATGGTGCTTTGCACGAATCATCGTATACAATACCAGAAACAGTAAACCATAGCATTTATGAAATGATTTGCAAGCAAGAACTGGTGAGAAAAGAACTTGTTGAATCTAAAAATAGCTTTAACTTAGTTTGGTTAAACAACGAGAAGGTGTCTACGTTAGCTTCAATGATTTATGAGAAAGATGAAAAAGATATTGTAAAAGCTTTAGTTGAAGCGGTCTGCGAGGTTCCTTATCTAGCTTTAGCTACTAAGCGTCAAATCACTGACACTTTAACTAGTAACTTGGAACTGAACGAAGCAGTAAAAGTTAATATCAAAGATATTAAGTCCTTCAGCAGTGCCTTGTTTGAGTATAAGAAACCCTTAAAGCAACTCTTTATTGCCATGCTAAACGAGAAGTATGGGATTAGTGTTCAAAATTTGAGAGATATTCCTACCTTTAAGAGTTTACTCAACACGCAAGTCTTGATTTTTGAGGCTTTAGCTAAATTAAGTCCAAAAGGCTCTGTACAAAAAGAAGTTCTAACTGAGACAGCAGGAATGCTGAGAACAAAGAATGGGGTAGAGACCATTGATGTTAATCACTTTATTGAATTGATATTTGAAAAAGCAGAGTATAGCAATATTCTAGATAAAGACTCAATTTTAGAAAAGGTTTCTATAAAAGAAACCTTTTCTGATATAGATTCAATTGAAGAGCTTATTGAATTGATTCTTGAGAAAAGAGTTAAGAAATCTAAGAAGGCAAAACCTGATTTTCTAGACAAGGATGGTGATGGTGATAAAAAAGAATCAATGAAAAAAGCCATCAAGGATAAAGAGAAAGAAGATTCAGAAGATTCAGAAGACTCAGTAGATGAAAACAAAACCAAAGGTTATGCTGAAATGGGTATCGAAGGAGGTACTCCTGAGGCGGCTGCTGAAGCTGGGAAACGAAAGAAAAAGAAAAAGCCCGTTAAAGAAGAGGAGGAGCCTGCTGCGGAAACTGGGGTTGAGGAGCAACCTGAATCTGAAGACCCTATGGAAGAAAAAGCAACTAAGGAAAAGAAGATTCCTAGCTCTGATGAAATAATGTCATCTTTCAAAGATTTTGAAGATATTCTAAACTCTATCAACTTTGAAGATTTAGATTCTGGAGAAGAAGACAACAAAGACATGGAAACACCTGAAGAAGGTAGTCCTGAGGAGGAAGCACAGTAATGGCAACTAGAGACACATTAATTCCAGTATGTAAAGTTGTTCATGTTCTTAGTGCAACTACAGGAACCATTCCATTAGCTAATACTGCTATCCAAATTACGGACATGACTGTTCGTGATAATTTACTTAACGGAGTAACCGCAGGAGCTAGTGGATTAAAGTCTGTCGGATCAAGAACATATACTATTAGTGGTGATGGTGGTGGGGAGGGTTTAATTAGGGCTGGTTCAGTTGTAGTTAAAACGATAGATAGTGCTCCAACTGATGCTTACATAGTAGACGGAGGGGCTTACACCTCCCTCAACAATAACTTTGGACTAGTTGGTAATCAAAACGATGGTGCTGCGGGTTTCTCTGTGGATGTTTCTTTTAGTTCCACTGATCCTAGGGTTACTGTTCCTTATGTTACTGTTACTGATTTAAGTGGAGCGACTGGATTCTTCAGAGTTGCTGCTGGTACTTCTGCTACGGCAAACAACACAGGTGGGCTTTATGCTAATCCTGTGTCAGGACTTTCGAGGGTTCCCACCAATCCCATAGCTATTGACGGGGATCTTGGAGACAAGAATGTTTTTGGACACTTATCAGGTGTAGCAGGTATTGTTGGCGCGGCAGGAACAACAGTAACACTAACTTTACCAGAAGGCATTGATAGTGTAGTTCTTCAAAATCATACAGATACAACAAGCACTAGTGGATGTTTTGCTTTAAATTACGGTGTAATCAAACAATCTAATGTACTTAGTGATACTGAGAGAACTGATGTAGTATGAGGTTAGTAAATTTAGGTAGTGTTACTAACTCTGCGGTTAAAGGACTAACACCAAAAAAAGGAGTGGGTGGAGGTTCAACCTCGCAGATGTCTGGGCGAACAGTCGAAGCTTCTGTAACCTTTGGAACTTATAAAGGAAAAACAGGAAGTCGTGCGTTTATTGTTAAAGCGAAGAAACGTGGTGGTTATCCTGGGAGACTAGGTAATTTTCTAAATGTTGGTATTTATAGACAAGCAGGCACTCGATATATTATAACTCTTTACGAAGATGATGCTGATAAGTTAGATGGTACTGTTAGCACCGCAGGGATTGATGGAATTGGAGCAACAACAGTGGAAGCGATAGTGTATAAAATTAATAACACTAATTTGAATAATTATATTGAAGCGGTAATGATAAATAATTTTACGAATGTAGAATTTACGGATGCGGCTGGTGTGGCAGCAGGTGATGCTACCCCAATGACAGGAGGTAGAGGCTAACCATGAGTGTTACGGATAAAACACCCTTAAGATTTGATTACGATGACACTACCCCTTCTGCTTTAGGGGAGTATACTGCTTCTGAAGTTATTGGGATTACTAATGGAGGTACAGGAACCTCTTCTTTAACTGATTTTGGAACTTCTTTGTCAGGTACAGTTATTATGTCAGTGGAAACTTCTACCACTAATGTATCCGCTGATTTTTTTAATGGGATGCCTTACCCTGCTCCTTTTGGGTATATGCAGTTGGACTCAGATGACGTTGCATCTGTTGATGAGAAGAAGTTAGGGTATTCTAATACTCCTACCACTATTGTCTCTGATGGCATTACTTGGGATGACACTAATAAGTATTTTGTTGCAGCAGCGGCAGGAACCTATGAAGTATTGGGAGTTGTTATTCTTGAAGGAGGATCAACTCTAGTAAATCTTTCTATTCAGAAAAACGGCTCAGATGTCTTGGTGGGACAACCCAGGGTACATAGCACGATTGATCCTTTAGAGCACACTATGCGAGCGGTATTTACCATGACCGCAGGACAGAACGCAAACATGACTTACGATGCTACAGCATCTAATTCAGTAAAAGCCATCACAGGTTCTACAATGACCATTAAAAGGTTGAAATAATGCCTACACAAGAAAAAAGAATGACCCTTTCAAAAGACACTTTAGTACCTTTAGGCATGGTAATTGCTCTTTGTGGGGGAGTAGTTTGGATTAGCACTCAACTCAGCGGTATCAACTACAAGCTTGATATGCTAGAAGAGAAGTTGGAGGATAACTGGACTCGGAGAGATATGGAGAACTGGGGTCTAAAGCTTAAGATGGAAAATCCACAAATTGTTATACCTCTTTTAAAACAATGAGTACTATCAACAAGTGGCAGTGGCCTCCTGTAGCACATTGCTGAAAGGGTCGATAACTGTGCTAGTCTAGCATATGTCTTTGTTTTAATAAACTAAGCAATCTATTGCTATACTGTTCAGTTAATGTATGCAGTACAGATTGCAGATTAAATAGAAGTTTTAATCCCTCTAATGATACCTCTGATTTTTTAGAAAAATCATCGAAGGTTTGCTTTATTTCTTTTATTTTTTGTTTATCTAAATCATTTAGAGTTAGTAATCCAGATTTTAGTTCTTGGTTTAGTTTCATATTATTTTAACCTCATGTCCTTCTGCTTTATAGTGTTTCTCTCTTTGCTGAGAGTGGTTAAGCAGATATTTTTCTTGATCTAAGAAATCATATACATAGACTTCTTGTTTTGTTTCGTGCTTTCTTAGTGCGCGACCTAACGCTTGGAGAGTCGCTATCTCCGATTTCATGCCTCTGGCGTTGATGAAGTGGGTGATTTCTTCAATGTTAATCCCTGTTTGGAGGATTTTAGTACCAATGAGGATGCTAGATTCGATACATCCTCGGAATCTAGATATAGCCTTATACCGTTCCTGTATTGAGTTTGCTCCCTCAAGAAACTCGCACTGGCCTCCACATAGGTTTTCCAGGGCTCTTCCGTGATCAAGTGATTTGGTAAGTATAAGTATACGGGCTGTTTTATTTTTATTTTTGATGTCATTTACAATATCCTTTATTTTGTTGTTCCTTTCTTCATTATTTACAATATACCTATCATACACTTCAAGGTAACTCAAGTCTTCGTCTGCATACGCAGCTTTGTACGGTCTAGTTATTATCTGAATAATAGGTTTTGTTAGTTTCCCTTTTATTATAAGTTCCTCAGTTGTAGCTACTGAGTATACAGATCCTAGTCCACCCTCCAGATTATACTTACTTATTTTTTCTTTTGGAGGAGTAGCGGTAAATCCATATCGGTAATCTGCCTCGGGGAAGGACTGTATTGCAGCTACTGTTGTTTTTCCGTTGCTAAATTCATGACACTCATCAACCATTAGGACTTTTGAATCTAAATGCGTATCTAAAACTTTTTCTATGCTTTGTACCGTGCATAACATGATATCGCCTTCTATGTAGCCTTCGCTAAAGCATATACCTAAATCCTGTATTCCTAAAGAGTTAAGGAAATCATATGTTTGTGTTAGTAGTTGCTTTGCATTGAATAGTAGAATCATCTTTCTTCCATGCAAAGCTTTTATTAACCCAGCCATAATTATTGTTTTTCCTGCGGCAGTAGGTGCTTTTATGACTGCTCGTTTGGTTTCTAAAGTATCTTTAATCGTTTTTTCTTGGTAGTCGTAGTAATTTATATCATCAAAATACATATCCTTTAGACTGGTATCCGTTTTTCTATTGTCTATTATTTTTGGATTAGCATCAACTTTCTTTAGGTCACTTAATATTTTGTCTAATAACCCCGTTTTAAATTGTCCTTTTTTAGAAAAAAACTTTTTTTTGCCATCCCATCCTCGATTTCTATACTGAGGAGAATACTCTGCTCCAGGAACCTTAAAAGAGTATAACTCTTCTAAGATTGTTATAAGTTTGTGGTTATCAGTAGATAACCTAGAATTTATTGTATTTATGTGTAACTCCATACATACTATTATAGAGTAGAGGCACATTCAATGAGTGATGAAATTCCAGAAGCACAAGTAGAGACAGAAGACGAAGCGGTAGCATCGATATTAGAGCACCTCCCTGTAGAGACAGAAGTTGAGGTTATGCTTCCATCGAGAGGTATTCCTTACTTCGGAAAAGAAAGGACAGTAAGCATACGTCCTATACTTTTTGAGGATGAGAAGCATATGGCTACAGCATCCAGAGATCCAGAAAACAGTCCTTCTGTGTATCTTCTTTCACGTTGTGTAAAAGGTCTTGATCCCCAAAACCTGATTCTTATTGATAAGCTCTACTTAATTTTAAAGATTAGAGAAATATCTTACGGTAATGATTATAATGTTGGCGTAGGTTGTAAAACTTGCGGTCACGCAAATACGTTAACATTAGAGCTAGACCAGCTATCATGTAAAATGATTCCTGATGATTTAAATGTTTTTGAAATCCCAATAGAACTTAAAGGAATCAAGAAGAAAGCTGTTGTTTCTACACCTATATCCTCTGAAGAGTCTTATTTAGGAAGCACAATAGACAAAAATCTTTGGAGATTTATTAAATCAATTGATGGCAATGAGGATAAAAGGGTCATAGCCGAAGTGGTAAATAAACTACCTATTAGAGATGTTCATACTATCGTAAAAGGTTTTAGCTTAGAGGAGTACGGTATCCAAACCACCGTTAAGTATACTTGCGATTCTTGCACTTTTAAGAACGTAATAACCCTCCCGATAGACGAAAATTTTTTCTCAGTGAATTAAAGAAGTCTTTAGATTTAAGAGACCTCATTCAAGAAGCCTATATACTTGTAAAACAGATAGGTTTAACCTATTCGGATGTCAAAGGCCTAACTAAGACCGAAAGGACACTGTTTTTTGATATCCTAGCCCAAGATCTAGAACGAGAAAGAAATGCCCTTAATAAACACCACTGAAGTAGTTGACAGACACAATAGACCCGCTATTAATTCGCGGGTTATGATTAGAACATTTTTCATCAATGATGGAGAGTTTACCGATCCCTACCAGATCAGTTCGGTTCATGTTTTTCAGAGATCACAGAATCTTTCCCCAAGTACCATTCTTACCACTAATGGTTTAGTTGCGTCAGGCTCTGCGTCTGCTGCTGCAATGATCTTTGGGGTATCTGGTAATGGTGTAGTAGGTTCAGACTTATCTCTCGCTGAGAGCGCATACAGCGGGGCTGCGGGGACCACTACTATTCTTCCTGCTCCTCCAGGACATGTTAATCAAGTTCTCTCTTGCTCTGCTTTAAGCGGGGTCTATAGGTTAGGTAAGGGTGAGTTTGCTTGTGTCTTAGATGGAGTTATTGGTTCAAGCCTTTCTGGTGTAGATGAGAATGGTACTGTTCTAATGAATACCGCTACGGCAGCTAGAAGGTACACTGATATTTGGACTGTAAAGTTGGTAGAAGGCAGCGATTTTAAAACCTTCATTAATTATTTTGAAACCTTTGATGATTCCTTTATATCGGTAACAGAGCCGTTATTGCTTAGAACCAAGAATACTTTATACAACAGACAAGTTATCTTAGGATCAAAAACAGATTTAAAGATCGGTACAGAAATAACTGTTGAAAATGAGAATATAGATGAGAGTGTTAGGAATATATTCAAAGAAAGCGTTGTTACTAGTGCTACTGTTGTTATTAAGAAGCTCAATGAAGATGCAAATCTCCCTTCTAGGGTAACAGTGGTTAGCTCAACTAACGTGAATATTACTTCTGATAATACGATTGTCTATAGTTTAAATACCGATACCGCTTTAGTTGATGGAGATGGACCTACCTTAAACCAAGATGATTTAGGGAGCAGAAGAGGGACTTACGCTCTACAAGCTACCTATTCAGTTTTGGCAGAGAGAATAGTCAGTCCTATGATGTACTTTGTTATTAAATAGATCTGAGACTTCTGTTTTCAAAGTTATACTCGTAGGTTTTTTCAGTAAACCACTCGTATAGATCCTCACCTGCTTGGTGAGCCTCATTCCAATCCTTATATTTGAATTGGGGAGTGCATATAGAGAAGGTTGGCATTATATATTTCTTCCGCAAGTGCTCAAACTTCTCTATTCCTTTTTGCCCTGCCTCATCATTATCGTAAGCAAAAATTACTTTTCCCTCGAATTCCCGTAGAGTTTGCATCTGAACATTAGATATGTTGCTCCCTACGGTACATGTTGCATTTAGTCCATTTAAATTGAGTGAGATTGCGTCTGCTGGTCCCTCACAAATACATAAGTGGTCACGCTCAAAGTCGAAGGGGTACAAAATATTGCTTGATTTTACGCCATCTTCTACGCTAGGATTCAAGTACTTGGGAGTCAGGGCGTTATTGAGGCTTCTGGCTTGAAAAAAGAAGATATCTCCGTCATAATCTTTGAACGGTATAATTAATCTACCCTTGTATTTCCCTTTCGGTGCTACATAATAAGGTTCTTCCTCAAAGTCCGTAAGATTAAATAGTTTTCTATCCATTAAGAACTTCCACGCTTTAAGCACAAGGGGGTTCTCTGAGTCGTGACTGTTAACATTTACAGGTATAAAATCTCCTGTGTCAAGTGTGTAATTAGCAATCTCGGAGTCTTGTCCAACAGTTTTAGGCTCAAACAAGTCCCACATCCCCGTCTCTACCCCCTGAAAAAGAAGCTTCGATTCTGCGGCTTTGTAATGAACTTTCTCTAAAATTGAGTAAAGTTTTATAAAATTACCTTTAGATCCTGTTTTAAAGCACTGCCACAAGCCAGTATCTAAGTTAATGCTCATATGACGCTTGTAATCATCCTCAACAAAAACAGAGGGGATAATTAATTCCCTTTCCCCAGAAGATATCCTGTAATCACAATTCAACTTCTCAAGCAAGTAGTCTCTAATAAACTGAGGATTAAACATGGTTTTTATAAATACAATAAGTAATTCAAAACGAGACACCTTTAAGCAGTGTAAACTTAAATACCGTTACAGGTACGTTGACCGCTTGAAGGACTACGACATATCAAACACCGATGCTCTCCATTTTGGCTCATATATTCACAAAATATTTGAAGATGGGGTTGATTTAGATAGTCTTGGTCAGCTACAGACGCTGGCAGAGGACAGTAAGGGGACATATTCTTTCGCAAAGTCTTACGATAAGAAGATAACTCCTTGCTTAGAGAACTTCTTAAGGTTTAACGCTTCGTTACCAGAGAAGGGAGTTACAGAGCAGCACTTCGATTTGGAGGTTGCGGAAGGAATAACCATCAACGGTTACATTGATAGAGTTGTTAAAGGGAAAGCTGGAGGATATCTGGTAATAGATTATAAAACGTCTAAACGACAGAAGACCCAAATTGAACTATATCAAGACCCGCAAATGAAAGGTTATGCTTACGCTGTCCATAAGATATACGGAGTGCCTCTAAATAAGATTACTGCGGCTCATTATTACCCTTTAACGGATACTTTAGTGTCTGTTCAGTACACTACCAACCAAATTCATGCTCATATCAGGTCTGTTGTGGATGATGTCTGGAAAATAAGAAAAAGTAAAAAGGTAGATCTTAAACCCCTACGAAACCAGTTCTGTAACTGGTGCTCCTATAAATCTCTTTGCACTGAGTTCACAGAAGACAGTTTAGTTAAGCATCGTCTAGACGAGATAAAAAAGAAAGACTAATCTAAGTATTTTGCAGTGCCTTGGATCAATGGATGGTAGATACTTATATCTACGGCTCTAAAGAAATTGTCTACCTGTTCATCTGAATACTTACATTTCTTTGTTAAATAATTATAAAGTGTATCTAATTTAATTACTTTCTTTTTATTTAAGGAATTTAGAAGCTTTATTTGAAAATGCTTAATAAACCTTTCACTAAACCTATGTCTCCATTTCTCTACAAATTCATTACTCAATGTAGTATTGATTAAATCTATAAAATCAATAAACTCTATATCAGCATTATTATCCATTATTATTAACCTTTTATATATAAGATTATACCACCATGTTTGGAATTTTTCAACAAAAAAATCGTAAATTTTTTAACGTTCGAAGGGCGATAGCGTCCTTAGTTGAGGCTTACTATAGAAATAAGGAAGATTCAGATATTTGGGAAGAATTTTCAAAAAATTCGACAGAGCAGAACGTAAGTGCTAAAAAGAGATCAGATGATTTAATTAAACTATTTACGCAGGACATACAAAAAAGTTACTCGGTCCTTGTTCCAGGTAAGTTCGTAGCGTTTAATTACACTAGCCTTAAAGGTGCTAACAAATCATACTTAACACTTATAATAGGAACAAAAAGAGGTAAAGGAGTTTATTACAATACAAAAACAAAACATACTCTCATGTCTTGTTTTTTAGTAAATCAAAGTACTAACCTAAATACTTTAGCCCTTGTAGCAGATGTTCTACGAGAAAATATAATGAGCGATGATAAAAAAACATACTCTTCCTTGACCAAGGATCGAGAGTCTACTACCTACGGTCCTTTTGGTGATGTGCGAGAGCGGTCTGGGGTTAGTAAACCAGGTATGAAGGCTTTATTTCCCACCAGCGAATTTAGGACGTTTATACTAGAAACAGGTATGCAATCAATGTATGAGGTGACAATCTAATGGCAATTCTAGACCAATATGGAAACCCTATCCCACCTCCACCACCACCACCTACTCCCCCTCCAGGCACTCCTGATCCTCCTGATGATGATGATAAAGAAATAGAGTGGAACCAGGAGGCGATCACACAGGCTATAGATAACGCCTTGGGTAGAAGTGGTTCTTATGAGAGAACGCTACAAGAATTCTATAGTCCTACGTTCGCTATTGTTGGAACGATAGAGAAAACTCTTGCGGCTGTAATGACAGGAGTAAAAGATGGCAAAGCAATAACAAAAGAATTAGATGCTATTGCTAAGACTATGGGCGCGGATACCTTCGAAGAACTGACGGAGGCAGTAAAGGATGACCCAGAAAAGAGGGAGGAGCTTGAAAAGACAAGACAATCTGTAATTAAGAAGCACGATGCCGACAACAGGAAGAAGCTAGGAGCGGTCTTCGGGATTCCCATCTCTAAACTTGGAAGCCTTGTAACGGCAACAATAGCTGCTGCTTTTGATATGCAGAACAAGTTTTTACAGCTTAATACGACTCTCCCTAAAATATTCGATAAGTTTGGAAAAGATTTAGATAGCCTGCCAGGAGATATGCAGACTAACCTGCAAACATTATTTGAGTTCCAACGAGAGGGGTTAAGAGATGCAGGCCGAAGTACTCTTTATCTTGCCAATAGAATGGCCCTTACGGGTCAGAATGTTGGAGCTTTGATTAATGTTCAAAAGCAGTTACTTATACAAGGCAGAATGTCGGTTGTGGCGAGAGAGAATTTCTCTGCTAGACTGACGGACCTCGGTAATAGCTACGGAGTTTCTACAGAAAAACTCCTTGAAGGTTTTGGGGAATTAAGGGAATCATTATCTGTTCTTTCTTTGGGTGGCACTATGGGCGCAGTTGGTGGTGCTGTCACGGAGTTAGGGGCACAATTCCCTGCATTATCCCAAACTATTGGATCTTTTACGGATAAGATGATCACTGCTGATATAGGTCAGTTAGGTATCCTAGGTGGCATGAAAGGCGTAGGTGAGTTAACCTCAAGCCTTAGCACCGATGCTGGGGACCTTAGAAGTGTTATTTCTGAGATAGCTGCTGGTGCGCGGAAGTTTACATCTGGCTTTAGGAATGCAGGTCTTGTGTCTCAAAGAGTCATCACAGATATTATTGGCGATCTAGGTGTGATGGCAATACAATTAGATGATGCTTTCGGTGTTGCTGCTGAAAAGATGAGTGCTTTCGATCAGATAGCTATAGACTTTAAAACCGCTTTTAATACTGCGATAGAGCCTTTTCAACAGGGGCTTGCTGACTCAGTAATAGCATTGGCGACATTTACCGCAAATCTTGCAAAGGTTCTTCCTGGTTCTGGAGACAAGACAGGAGAAAAGATTGGGATTGGCATAACTGCTGGAATACTAGGAAAATTACTTTTTTCCCCGCTTAGGTCCCTACTCACTCCCCTTCTAGGACTCCTCCCAGGAATTGCTGGGGCTCTCGCTCCTGTACTAGCACCGATATTAGCAATAGGTGCTGTTATCGGTGGAGCTTGGTGGCTCTTCTCAAGCATTAAAGATTCAAATGACGAGGCTGCAAGAGCAGCAGAGGAAACAGCAGCAAATACTAAATCTTTAGTAGATATTGAGAAAAAGAAGGATCTTCAGACTTTTGGTACTTCTAGATTTGAAAGATTAGCGACAAAAGCCTTAGAAGGGAATATCTTTAGAGTCGCTATGTCAGAAGCTGTAACTACAAGAGCAATAGTTGATGGCTTTGAAAGTAACGCAGCCTTACTTACCGCATTAGTTGAAGCTGGATTCCTCCCAGCACCACTCCCAGAAGCACGATAAGAGTATTAAATTATGCCAGTACCTAATATAACACAAATAAATCAGAGACTAGAAGATGCCTCTAAGCTAGTTTTTAAGTTTCCAAACCCAGACGGGGCTCCTTTTACTAGAACCTGTCCTTTTTTTGAGAACCCGACGATAAAAGAACATCAAAGCTCTAATCTAGTTAAGTATGATGTGATTGGAAGATCAGGGACTCTTTATGGGCACACGGGGGCAAAATCCAGAGAGTTTTCTATTAGCTTTTTCATTACATTGCCCCACCTGAAAGAGCTTTCTGCTCGTCTTGCAGACTCACGCAAGGGACCCTCCGAGCTATCGAAAGACGAGCAGAAAGATGCGTTTTTCATTGATGCTCACGGCCCTCATTATCCACGTAGCGATAAAGGAAGCTATAAGGCTGTTTTTGCAGAACACATCAAGAGGATAACTTACGATGACCCAAATGGTCCTGAAGCCAAGTTTTATAATATGATTAAGAGTGATAGAGAGATCACTGAACAGTTCGCGGAGGTGACATCTGCCGTGTTTAATGAGGTCAGCTTTGCGACTGCGGGAAAGGTTTTCAACCCAGACTTGGACAACCCGATTTTTACGCCAAAGAGTGGTGCAGTAAAGGGCTTTACGGATAGACCTGAAGTAGATCTTCTAGTTTATTGGATAAACTTAATAAGAAGTAGCACATTAACGTATGCCCCAAATCCATCAGTAGGTCCCCCAATTATCAGGTTCAGTCATGGAATGCTTTATAGAAATATAGCAACCGTTGCTAGTAAGTATTCTATTACCGCAGATGACAAATCAGGGTATGATGAAGTATCCTTGCTACCTAGAAGGATAGAAGTTAATATACAACTACACGAAGTTCAATCTAATGGAGATAGAAACTTTGAATTAGGTAAGCAAACGAGCAGAGATAGGATATCTGGTTGGGAGGAGGTTATAGGAAGGCTTGACCCCGAAAAATAATCATGAATGTAAAAAAAGAAACACCGAGTTTAAGCAGATACTCTTTCGGTTCTGTAGTAATAAAGCATAAAGGAAAATACGTTACAACTTCACTAGGATCAAGTTTTGATTCTTATATAAAGTCCATGAAGTTTATTAAATCAAAAAGGGGGCGAGTTCCTGCAATGGTAGAGAATCGTCCCGATTTAATGTCTAATATATTTTACGATACTCCAGGGTATTGGTGGTATATTATGCAGTTCAACGGGATAACCGATCCTTTTGAACAGCTAAACGCAGGCGACGAGATAAATATCCCTGAGCTATGACCACAGGTATTGAGAAAAATCAAGTAGGGGGTTATAACATTCTTTTGAGTGTTGATCCTTTATTCGTACATACGCTTAGTGAAAAGACCAATACCTCTAATAGCATAACTAATGAAGTTAAATCTTCTAGATTTAGCACTATGTTTCAATCAACAGATGGAAATTTTTTAGAACTACGACACGATCTCCACCCAAAGAAAGGTAAAGGTCTTGGATCAATAATAAATATAAAGACATTTGATCCAGGGTTAAACTTTCTTAATAGTTTATTTTTTGAGTTTACTCAACAAGCATTAAACACGTTAGTAGAATCGAAGAGGGCAGAATCAGAAAAAATAACTGACTTGTTCACTAATATGAAGGAAGCAAAAGATACCATAGATGCTCGTCGTGTTGCGTTATCGGAGGCTGAAGTTAATGTAAAAGACCACGATTCAAGTTGGAATTCCTATCTAGATGACAAAGAAGTACTCGCGGATTTCTCCCTGGTTGCTGGCCTTACGTGGGAAGATACCCCCAAGTGGCAGATGCATCAAAATAAGGCCTCATTCTTAGAACACACCGTTGAGGGCATAGCAAACAATTTAGAAGCAGATGAAGAGAGATACGCAAACCTAGTAGCTGAAACACAGGAGATACTAGCCAGCAAGTCCCTCCCAAAAGTTTGGGTTATGTACGGGATAGGAAATGATACCAATGACTGGGCTGGCCCTTTTGAGACATATTTAGGTGATATTAAACACAGTAATAATGGAAAGAATGAAACTGTTACATACGAACTTGTGGTTGATCTAGTTAGTGACGCAATAAGAGAGAGAGTGGAAGAAACTTTTGATAAATCCAATCTGTTTAGCAAGACTGGTGTGATAGTTAAAGCTTATGATAGAGGCGACCGTGGTAGGTGGGGTTCCGTACCTTTTCTCTCATCCTCAGAAAGTTTTCATGACGTAATAGTTAAACTACTTTCAAATTATCTTTACAGTTTGGGGATAAAGAACCATATTATATTGCTACCCCATTTAGATAATGTTATAAGAGGAGTTATAGAGAAAGCTGTTATTGATAATCTAGAAGTCCCTCGTCGAGCCCCTAGTCTACATTCCGCTGTGTTCGATCCTGCCATAGTAAGGCCCTTTACCGATAAGGGTGGAGTGTATAATTCAACAACAATTTCGAATATATCTTCCGATCTTCTAAACCCAAAACAACCCGAATTCGTTCATCTCGCAGCAGGGCTTCATGAGATTGCACCATCTATCGGAATGAGTGATGCAAAAGCCTACATCAAGCGTGGCTTTTATGATAAGGTTTTGAAAGCAATATTTAATTCACTAAACTTAAAGGGGACTGCGGCTAATGCACCAAGTGATGCAGGAGCACCAATTATCGTTGAAGAGGTGGGGAGTAAATTCCGAGAGCACGGCCCAGTTTCTGTAGATGATCCCTTTGACCCACTTAACAGGATGGGCTCGGTAGAGGGCGACAAAATTTTATCCATTAACTTTGGACCAAAATATTCAGAAGTTGAGGATGTAGACGATTATACTTGGACTGATCCTTTAAAAGAAATAATAAAATCGCTTAACTCTGTGGCTGCTGATAATAGTATAGACTATTATGGTGAGTTTATATCAGATATAAAGATAAAAAACATTATTTCTAACAAGTTTGGAGGGGGGACTTTCGCTGGGTATAAGGTGAACTACTCTGCCGATAGGGGAACGTTAGCTCACGCTATAGATGACGAGCCTTACTTTATATTTGGCGATAGAAACCTTGTTAGATTACTATTATTTGGCGACATTGATCGTTTACGACAAAGTGACCCAGATGACTACGCCAATGAGGACTACTTAGCAGAGGTAGGAGGCCTTCCCTCTTTTAATGTATTGGGCAGCCCTAGATTACAGGATCCTATTTGGAACATATTAAAAGATGACATTGCGAGTATGGTTGCTGGAGGTAATACTTATTTTAAAGAAACTTATCGTAAACTCCATCTTCCTGGTGGTTATAATCTAGGATACTATTTAAAAATAGTAAATGACACTGAAGACTTAGGATTGCAATTACCTGATGAATTTGCACTAACCAAGAGCGATCCTGACAGTGATGCCCTTCTAAAGTATGTTTACGATACAGCTTTCCCTCTTTTTCTTGCAAATACAGATAATGCTAATGTACTTTCTTATAACTTTGATGTTGGTAAATTTCTATATTCTCAAATCTTTGGATCAATTAGAGAAGTATTTTCAACAGTAGCAAAAAGATATTATACAAGAGGTAATCCAATAATTGATTCTGAAACAACAAAAGAAGAAGTAGCACAGAAAATGGTCGAGGTTTTAGATAATATAGCATCGAGGTCTGCTGGGTTGGGCAGTAGGCTATCAACAACTTTCGGCTCACCCACTAAAATTGATATTGATGCTATGGCTGATGATTTAGCAGATTTGCTCCTTTTAGAGACAGTAGGCATATCGAGAACAACTAGAAGAGGTAAAGGTTCCTCTGTTATAGGTTTTGTAAATCTATTTTTGGACCTGTTTTCCCAGGCGTATAAAGGAACTATAAGAACACTACCCATGTATCATCTATCTAATCAAGCCCATTTATTGCAGCAAGCCATGGTAATCTTAAAAGCAGTAAAGAAAATTAATCCAAATACAGTTAACTCAGATGATATGAATTCTATAACAGATTTTTTAAGTGGGGCTTATAGAATAATAGGGTTTACACATCTTATAGCGCCAAAACAAGCATATTCAGAGTTTACAGTACAAAGAGATATTAAAGCGGAGTTATCGAATGCGGAAGATTAGAATAGAAAAAGGAAATTCTGATGATTTTCTGTTATCAAACACTTCTTTTATAAAGAAGGAGACTAATAAAGGAACTGTTGTTTCTAAAACAACAACGCCTGATCAAAAAAGTTCATACCAGAGAGCAAATTTATCTGATAAACAAAAAAAGCGAAGAGAACAGCACAAGTTAAGAAAAGGTGAGTCGTGAAAATATTAAAAGGAACCATATTAAGTAAGAAGGAGTTTGACGGGCAACCTATATTAACCGTAATGCCTGATAAACAAGGTTTTTCTTATACAAAAGGCGACGAAAACCAGTTTA
>TARA_R110001583_G_scaffold99787_1_pt1 | contig 25601 bp, 21 predicted proteins | sample TARA_R110001583 | Tara Oceans TARA_R110001583 (sample SAMEA4398432) | marine metagenome | biome: Polar Biome; feature: [MES] marine water layer (ENVO:01000295) within the mesopelagic zone...; material: water (ENVO:00002006), including particulate matter (ENVO:01000060) such as...... | reverse complement strand
GTGTGACTCTTGTATCGATCGACTTTGAAACCATGAAGTAATTCAACAATTTCGCCATCAACACGAGCGTATAAAAATCCTTTTTTTCTGATCTGTTCGAACAGATCTTTATAATGTCCTTTACGTCCTTTTACAATTGGAGCAAGAATGTAAATGCGCTTCTCATTAAATTTATCAAATATGAGTTTAATGATCTGCTCATCGGTGTATTTAACCATCTTTTCGCCCGTTTCGTAAGAATAGGCAACACTTGCTCTGGCGTATAAGAGTCGAAGGAAATCGTATAGTTCTGTGATAGTTCCCACGGTTGATCGTGGATTTTTATTGGTCGTCTTTTGCTCAATGGCAATTACCGGACTTAGTCCTGTAATCTTATCCACGTCAGGACGTTCCATGCCTCCTAGGAATTGTCGGGCATAGGCCGAAAAAGTTTCGATATACCGACGCTGACCTTCGGCATAAATGGTGTCGAAAGCCAATGAGGATTTTCCACTACCACTTAATCCGGTAATAACCGAAAGTTGGTTGCGGGGAATACTTACATCAATATCTTTTAGGTTATGAACTCTGGCGCCAAGCACATCAATGCTCTCAGTTTCTAATAGTTCATTATCTGTTATTTGTTCAGCTTTGTCTTTCAATCTACAATCTCCTTATAATTTTAATCCTCACTTCTGCTAGTGTTCAATTTATTGATGAGGCTCAATATGCCAACACCTATTTCTTCTCTACATGAGGTTTTTTGTATTCAGAAAATGCAAAATTAATATATCCTTTGGCAGGAAGCGTAATTTCGTACTCTTTTTTATACTTATTTGTGAGATAGGGCTTTCTTAACCAAGGATTAAAGAATTTAAGAATCTTATAATTGACACCATTCTTTTTAGCAAAGGCAGCAAAATTCTTCACTGCCCCTTTAACTTTTATTTTACGAGTAGGTATGTTTGGGTATAAATCTGAATCGCGGAATCTAAAACCAAAATCATCAGGGTTCTCCATTATGCGTTTGGCTGCTAAAATCCTAAACAGGTATCGACCCGGTTCTTCTCCTAAAAGTAGATCGTAATAAGTTCCTGCATCTTGAAGTTTCATTTGAGAATGGATGTGGGTTCTGCCAGCATTATACGATGCAGCAACTAAAGCCCAAGTCCCGAATTTCTTGTAGGAATCTTTCAAATACTTACAAGCAGCACGAGTCGACTTTTCGATATCATAACGCTCATCAACTTCTTTATTAACCTCAAGTTTGTAATCTTTAGCAGTAGGGGACATAAATTGCCAAAAGCCGACAGCTCCAGCAGGTGAAACAACAGTTGGAATTAAACCACTTTCAATTAGTGCTAGATATTTAAAATCATCAGGTACGCCTTCTTTCTTAAGAATAGGTTCTATGATTGGAAAATAGCGGTTAGCGCGTTTTAGAAATAATAAGGTTTGCGATTGCCAGTAGGTATTCACGAGCATTTCTCTATCGAAAGATTCTTTAACATCCCATCTATCAAGAGGCACTTCTTCATCAGAAAAGAAAAGTTTGTTTGGCATTTTTAATGCATACACATTATACTTATCCATATACTCAGTCCCTAAGTGTTCACTTTCTTTATCTGATAGTTTAGAGTAATTGAACAATTGAGCAACTAAATAACCACATGCCAATAAGGCAAGTGTGAGTGTTATATTTTTTATGGCGTTATTTTTAAACATAGGTCGATGTTTTTAAGGTTGTCGTAAGTTTTTGTTGCTTGTAATAAGGCTAAAAGCTACTGAAATAGCTTTCAAATTTATCAGGAGACACTGAAACACAGACACGCGCAAATTGTGCAGCTTCATCCTTTTTTGTTTTGGTAAAGTAGCTTAATGAAACTGAACCAATTCTCTTTTCAAGTAGCTCTTCTTCCGATTTATTCACAATCACAAATATGCCAATAGCTTCACTATCCTTGTAAAATTCTGATGCGAGTAAACCTTTTTTATCTAGGAATTCAATGTTCTGACGTATTCCTTTAACGGTAATCTCTTTAAAATGTTTTCTACTTTGTTCACCTTTTTCTGAATCCAAAATATTGGCAACTAGAATTTGAGAAAAGGCATTAATTCCATTGGTAGCATACATTAATCTGATACCAAGTTCCGTATTGAAATCTGTATTTGTAGAATGTATAAAGCCTAAGCGCTGACCACTAAGGCCAATTGATTTGCTGAAGCTTTCTACAATAATTACATTTTCTAAATCGAGTAGATTCTGAAAAAAGGTATCTTCCTGATCACAGAAAATTCGTCGGTAAGGACAATCGACAATTACTGTTGTACCATTCTCATTAAGAACTTTAATTATTCTTAATAACTCCTCGTCCTCAATTTTATTTCCAATTGGATTATTCGGATCACATATAATAACAGCAGAATTTTTAATCTCATCGAGTCGACTTAATAAATTCTCAAAATCGCTGTAAGTCCCAGATTGAATCTCGCGAATAGTCATGACCTGAAAATAGGAGCCCCAATAGAATTCTGGCAATAGAATCTGATCGACATTCAAGGTTTGGAATGTTAGATCGAGAGCTGACATACCACCGCCGCTGATACTAATGTTTGATAAGCTACTTTTGTTGTCAAAATAATGTTTGTTGATAGCCTGTCGTAATTCTTGTCTACCCTGAGAAGGCGGATAAACTTGCATAGCATTACTATTAAAGTTAATATCTTCTATGATTGACCCTAACTCAATATGACAGACAGCATTTACACCACGATTAAGTAATAAATATTCTTCCCCTGTTTCAACGCTCTGCTTTCTAATTCTCTCCCCGATACCAACAATGGCTGAATATTTAGCTCCACTTTTTCGTATTTGCATAGGTTTATCTGTTTATATGGATTCTTGTAGAATGCTTATTTAGAATAATTCAAAGATAGAATATCTCTTGCTATGAGAACAACTTATTCTCAGTTTTAACAATTGATTGTGATATGATTTTTATCACAATATTTATTTATCTATTGAGAAGCTGATAAATAAATAACGCCCCAAAACATTGTTTTGCGGCGTTAGCTATATTGTTTTGTAAGTCTATTGACTACAATTTAAAACATATAATCCCATACAGGTAGTTGAACAGGCTTGCTGTCAAGAGCTTTGATAGCTTTTTCGTTTAAATATTTCTTGTTGATTACAACACGGAACATGTACTCTCTAAACCACTCATCAGTGAAAGTTAAGTAGCCATTATTTCCTGATGTAGTTCCCCAAGAATTTTCGAATTCCCATTTTACTGGCTTCTCATTTTCATCAACATCAACTCCAATAAGAGTCATAGCGTGAGATGAACCTGACTGGCGAGTTAAGATTCTAGCTTTCTTATCCATATCGAACTCAACGCCAAAAAGAGATGCGTAGTCGTATGTGTTCATATCCATAACACCATCTTTACGGTTGTGCTGTTTTCCTACATCACAAGATGCATACATTGCCTGGTTGTTCTTAATAGAAGACATTGCGAATGCTTTAATCTCATCGTTAGGTAAATTTAAGTATGTCCAGTTGATACCTTCAGCTACATTTCTGTAATTCTTGATCTCATAAACTTTGTAAAACTCACGAGTTGGATCATTCATGATCATCACCATTTCATCTTTAGCAAATTCAGGTGCTATAAGAGTCATGAATTCTTGAGGTGTGTAGGTTTTAGTTTCGCTTACTTTGCCATCAGCATCTTTGTATCTCCAAGTGAAATCAACTGGAGGCTGACCTAATGCAAGAGACAAAATACGGTATACATCTTTCAATGCTTCTACCTTAGCAGCTTCAACTTTTTCTGCATTCCCTTTTTTAGCTGCAAGCTGACGAATTTTGTAAGCTTCACCTCTTAATTTCTCTTTAACGATACGGTTTAACTGACCTGTGTTATTTGAAATCGTAGTTTCAGGCATAACTTCAGCTGGCACAACACCGTACTTTTTTGCAACATTGAAAAATGAATTCCAAACACCACCATCATCAACAGGGCTACTCAAATAACGAACAACTTCTCTGTCGTCCATGTCTTTATCAGCAGTAGCAATAATGTTCTCTATGAAGAGGTTAGATTTCTCGAATATATCCCAGAAGTAGTTGTAGTTATGTGAAAAATCGAAAGAGTTAAGGTTTAAATCTTTGATTACGTTTGGACGGATTGTATTCATCGAAGTGAACATCCAACAACGTCCTGAACTTTTTTGATTGGTAATCCCTTTTACAGCAACTCTGTATTTGAAAAAATGATCTGTAGATCCAACTTTACTTCGGTTTAGAGCAATATCACGTATGCTTTTACTATTTGTAATTGCATTCTGAATCGCTTTGGTTGAAGCGTCAGCATTAAAGCTGTTACGAATTTCGTTAAGTGTTTTGCTGTCGACAGCACCTTTAGTTTGTGCCATGCTACTAGCTGAAATAGCTAGTGCTAAAACAGAAAGCATTAAAAATTTAAAATTCATGTTTGTGTGTTTTGGTTGTCAATTCTAATAAGCACAAACTTAAGAAATCTAAAGCCATTTGTCGAAAATGTTTTTCTACTAGAGAGCAGGTTTTTAAAGACGATTCTAGAAAATAGAGCTTAAGGTTTTACTTTCTTTTCACGATGTACCAATCTAAGACTTTCGAAAAAATCAACAAGCTTACGAAGTAAATCAGCCCAAAGAGTTAAAAAGAGGAGGGCGGTTCCTAACCAAATAATTGCAAGATTGAACCAGTAGGTATCAATGTAATGATTCCAAACCCTTTTTACTGGTGCATAAAAATGAGCACGCCCAAATCGAGAATCTGGATACATGAAAATTGGATCTTTCTTTTGAATAAGACTCTGATCAACCTCAATCATTTTATTGACTTCAGTTCTGTTTAAAACCAAATCAGCTAAGGCTTGATTGTAATATTCTTGCTTAAAGTCATAAACCCCATCACGACCTAATGAATCTACTAACCTTGAGTATTGGAAATCTTTTTTGTAACCTGATTCGCTGTTTATACCCATGAAATGGAGCTTAATGGCATCTAAGTATTGTCTGGTTTTTTCGAGGATATCTAAATTGAAATCAAGCGGATTAAGTTTTTTAAGATATGAAAAAGGTTCGAATCCTGCTTCATCTGTTAATTGTGTAATCTCATTTTGAAGAAGATCAAAATGGTCTTTCGTTTCTAAAGAGTTCTTTTCGAATTCAATATTTCTTTCGCAATCTATTAAAATAGATTCTATTTTTGGAATTAGGAACGAGCTTGTAAAAGAAGCATCACTAACTCCTTTTTCGAAATCGAAGAAGTGTTTTTCAAATTCATTATCCTTAAACTGAGTGACTGCCATGGCTTCGTAAGCCCATCTAGTTGCCATTAAATCACCTATGACTGGGACATAAACCTTATTGGTTATACCTCCGTGAAGATCATCAAACTTAATCATAGCTCCACCCAAAAGAAGTTGTGGAACCAAAATTAATGGTATGAGTATGTAGATTGTAATGACAGAATTCAAACCTGAAGAAATATTCAAGCCGATCATGTTTGAATAGCATGATGTTGTAAAGAGAATTAACCAAAAAGTCATAGTCATTCCTTGGATTTCGAGAACGTAGTTGCCCAAAAGAACAAAGGTTAAACTTTGTATGGCTGAGAGCATAAACAGGAAAGTGATCTTCGAAAAGAGGTAAGCATTCCTAGATAAGTTTAGGAATTTTTCACGTTGAAGAATCTTCTTATCACGGATGATCTCTTCTGCACTTACACTTAAACCAATAAACATGGAAACAACTACAGACATAAATAGAAATACAGGGTAGTTCTTATTATCACCGAAAACATAGCCGCTTGCCGAAGTGTATTTTGTGAAAAAACCTAAGATGAATGCCAAAAGAGGTGCTTCAAATAGGTTGATAATTAGATATTGTCTGTTTGTAAGTTTAGATAGAAAGTTCCTTATCCAAAAAATAGAGAATTGCTTCACCTTACTCGGGATCTTAAAATCACTCCTTGGTAGACTGCTTTCTGATTTAACAGGTTCAACAGGTGCATCAATATTTTGGCGATATTTTTCATTCCAAATTTTAGGACTTGTTCTTCGATCACGTGTTGGTTTTCCGTTTTCGTCAATTTTCCGAGTTTCGACAATTTGAAGAATTTGTTCTGGATTTACATTTCCACAGGTTATACACTCACTCTCAGCCGCATTAACTTGAGAGTTCTGTGTTTTAAAGTAAACGATTGAATCAATAGGGTTGCCCGTGTAAATTGGGTAACCACCTTTATCCATAATCCAAAGCTTATCGAACATTTTAAAAATCTCCGATGAGGGTTGATGAATGTTGGCAATAACAAGTTTCCCTTTGAGGGTTTGCTGTTTAAGTAAATTCATAATCATCTCCGAATCAGTAGATGATAGACCAGATGTTGGCTCATCGACTAAAAGGATCGAAGGCTCTCGCATAAGCTCTAAACCAATGTTTAGACGCTTACGCTGACCTCCACTAATGAATTTATTTAAAGGATTTCCTACCTTAAGATTTCTCACATCGTACAATGCTAGATCGTGGAGTAGGGTATGAACTGTTTTAAGAATTTGACGTTCGGTAAATTCTTTAAAACAAAGTTTCGCATTATAATATAGGTTCTGTAGAACTGATAATTCTTCAATTAAAAGGTCATCTTGAGGAACAAATCCAATAAGACCTTGTATTGCAGATTTATTTCTATGTATTTCAAAGTCGTTTATAAAAATCTCACCACTGTTTAGAGGCAAATTCCCATTTAGAACATTTAGAAGGGTTGATTTCCCAACACCACTACCTCCCATAATACCAATGAGTTGCCCGCTTTTTTCGGATATGTTGAAATTATGAATACCATTGTGAGAATTCCTAAATCGGAATATGGCGTTCTTAACGGTAAAGACAATGTTCTCCTGGTTATCTTCCTTAAGAAAGATACTTGCTAGGTCAGAATAATATATGGATTTGATATTTGGACCCTTAATTATTGAACCATGTTTCAACCTATAACTTTGTCCTTTTACAATCTTATTCCCTTCAACATATAAGTTAAGTTCTCCAAGGTATCTAAATACGATTAAGTTCGCTGATGGAAAATAAAGGGTGATGAGTTTGCCATACAAATTTTCACAGTAGAGATGCTTGGTTTTATCAGCATTGACCTTTTGGTCTTTCTTCATAAACCAAGAAAGATTCTCAGACCATTCTGTAATCTGATTGTTTATAATCAGAAATTTACTCTTGTCGTAATCATCAAGGAAATCTTCACCAACTATAAATGCGATTGCATTTAGAAATTCATTGCGTTTAATTTTGAAGTTTTCTGCAACAATACTGATGAATTCAAACTCACCCTCACTAACAATCCCATCTTCGTATATAAATTCTAACAAGCGAAGTAAAACAATAAGACGTTCTTCTTGAATTAACTCGGGGCGAATTCGGATACATACATTCGCAGCTTCTGAAAGAGAAATGATATTGGCTGTTTTTTCATGTATGCTCGATTGATATTCCATTTCTCTATGGTAAAACTCATAGTAGTTTTGGAATAAATTCATGTATTCAACTTCATCTTGTTCACTAACGTAACGCTTTAGGAAACTGTCTACGATATCCTTCCCTTTGTTAGAAACGCCTTCTTCTTTGGCGTTTGCTACAATGGCAAAAAGGTGCATTAGCGCATTTAGTATCGATTCTCCCATTTGAAGAGTTGAATTTTAGTGTTAGATATTTAAGCTTTGTAAAGCTTAGATAGACTTCGTTGAACAAATCTAAAAATACAATTTATTTATCAAAAACTTGAGTTGCTTTGAAAAAACAAGACATAAAAAAACTGCAATTCTTTCGAATTGCAGTTTTGTAAGTTTTGAATTGTATTAAACTAGAGGAGAGATTATTTTACAATAGCTTCTCTTAGTTTAACAACACTTGCAGTTATTTCTTCCAATTGAGCCTTAGTCATGCTTCCGTTAACTTTATCATAGCTAGCTTTTAAGCCGTTGAAGTCGGTAATTAAAGACGCAATGTTGGGATCTTGAGCTTCTGGTTGAAGAACTTTTAATAAACGCTCTAAAGAATCTTTCTGATCGAAAATTATTTTTACAATTTCTGCATTTGAGAAAGTATTCTCAGAAATGTGAGTTGCAATATATAAACCCTCAATAAAACTACCGCTTACTACAAAAAGAGAAAGGTTTGCTTTGCCATTCTTGTTTAAGAAAGCATAAGTTTCGTAAAATGAGTTTGTGATAATCTTAATTAATTCTTCTTTCTTATCTAGGTTCTTCTCTACGTCATTTACTAAAGTCTCGTTAAAGGCAGAAGTGATTTCAAGGTTGTCAATGATTTTTTTAGAAGCTTTTAGAAACAACATTGTCTCTTGCTTTCTGTGATAAGTACTAGCATAACTTAAGTCAGCGCTATAAATACCAAGGTTTAAAGCTCGCGCTTTTTCTGTAAAATACTTGTCAGCATTTTCAGTAGAATTTGAAATGCCTAAAATGTAATCAGCTCCAATTCTATTCAACATTGAAGTTAGTTCGAAAGTCGTTGGAAGTGGGTAAACCACATCTTTAACCTCTTTAGCGATTGCTTTTTTAAGTAATGGCTTTTCAGTTTGAGTTTCTTTATTTGTTTTTTTATCTACAGGCTTACACCCTGTGATGTTAATTGCTAATATTAATCCTAAGATTATTAGGCTATAAGGAGTTGCTTTTAGTCGTTTCATTTTGTTACAATTTTATAGGTCAATATGTTTTCAAGTTTTCAGTCTAAATTTAGCAAAAAGGCTGTAAATACGAACTTAAATTGGATTATATTTTTTTACCCTTTTTCTAGCATTTTCAGCCATTAAAGAGTCAAAACATTAGGATTGATTTTATGTTATATTTGAAAAGGTTGCTCAGAGTTAATTCATGTGAATTTTCTGAAGAAACCCTTGCTTGTAGTTATTGCCAATAGGTAATGTGTTGTTGTTCATGTGAACCATATTGCCTTCTATTGATTTAATTTTAGCTAGAGCAACAATATAGGATTTGTGCACACGATAAAATTTCTGAGTTGGTAATAATTTCTCAATACCCTTTAAGGATTGATAAGTAACGATATGCTCAGTGTCGGTATAGATTTTTACGTAATCACCTAAAGCTTCAATGTACTGAATACTGTCTAAACTGACATTGATCGTTTTTTTATTAGCTTTTACGAATATGTATTCCATATCACCTTTAACCTCTTCTTGTTGCTCTAGAAGTTTCAATCTTTCTTCAGCTTTTTGAATAGCTTGAAGGAAACGCTGAAAAGCAAAAGGCTTTTTTAAGTAATCGAGAACATTTAGCTCGTAACTTTCTACTGCATATTCAGTGTAAGCACTGGTTATAATAGTTAATGGCGGATTTTTGTAGGTTTTAAGAAAGTTGATTCCATTTAATCTAGGCATGTTGATATCTAAAAAGATTAGATCAATATCCTCTTTTTTTAGAACTTCCATGGCTTCGAGAGCATCCCCACACTTACCTACTAATTCTAAACCTGAAAGTTCAGCAATGTATTTCTCTAAAACACGTTGTGCTAAAGGTTCATCATCAATTATTAAGCATCTTAGTTTCATATATTTATTTTTTCTTGCTAAGACTTGGTGGTTAGTCTTAAGTTAGTCGGCATCAGCCATCCAAATTAGTCATTTTTTTAAACAATTAAGAAAGTCCTATTGTTAGAGTGATTTTGAAAACCTTTTCTCCCTTGTCAATATCTATTTTATGCTTCTGAGGATAAATGAGTTCTAGGCGTCTGATTACATTTTTGATGCCTATGCCACCACTACCTTTTTTAGAGTTATTCCAATTAGGATCGTAGCTATTTTCAATAATAAGTTCCATCTGATCATTTTCATCAAAATTGAATATGATGTTGATGAAACTATCATAGCTTTTTCCGTAAACCCCATGTTTAAATGCATTTTCAATGAGGGGTTCAAAAAGGAGTGGAGCGATCTTGTGCCCATCGAAATGACCATTCACAATAAAATTGATAGGTGTGTTCTCATCCAATCTAATCTTGTGAAGGTTGATGTAGTTTCTTGAAAAATCTAGTTCCTTATTGATGTCCACAAGTTTTTCATTGCAATCGTATAAAATATAGCGCATTAAATCTGATAGTTGAAGAACGACGTTGGCAGTATCATCAGATTTATCTAGAGCTAAAGAGTAGATATTGTTTAAGGAGTTGAATAAAAAGTGTGGTTTGATTTGTGTTTTCAAAACCTTAAGCTCAGCTTCAAGTTTTTCTTTTTCAATATCTTTTAATTGGTTTGATATTCTTTGGAGAATAAACCACTCTCTTGTTAAGGAAAATATACTGGTAACACCTACGTAAATAAATGAAAAGAAAAAGAAGTTGAACCAGTCGGAAAAAACAAAGGATTTAAACCCATCATCTTCTATTACAAAACTGTTTAGAGGATATATGAGTATAAACTGAATTAGTAGAGCAGATAAACCTACAGTTATAAAGAGCGCCAAAAAGAATAAGAAAAAGGACTTCTTTTTGAATAAAGTTGGAATTAAAACGCGAAGGTTGATATAAACCGCAGAAGCAAAGCAAAGATTAAAAGCTATGGCCAACGAAATTGTCTCGAAAGTGAGAACATTTTTAAAATTACTAGCCAGAAACATAGTTAATAACCAGAATGATACCGAAACAAACCAAAAAATATAATGATAAACGTTTTTACTTCGGGACATTAATATTGGAGTTGTCATATGGAGAATTTCAAATTGATGCATGAAAATAAAAAACAATAAGCAGTATATGAAACAATTGTCTAAATAAGATTGATAATAGCTTTTGAGTAGTCCGTTTTGCTCGATTTTTATTAGTTTCGTTTGAATCTAATTAATCAGCTGATATGTTTAAAAAAGAGCTTCTGTTTTGGAATGTGGATACCCAATTCGATTTTATGAACAAAGAGGGTAAATTGTATGTGCCCGGTTCCGAAGAAATTTTACCCTTATTGGAACGTTTAACTTCATTTGCAAAAGAAGCCGATATTCAAGTTGTTAATACGGCTGATCATCATTTCACAGATGCAAAGGAATTATCGGATACGCCTGATTTTATTTCAACTTTTCCACCTCACTGTATGGCTGATACAAGTGGTGCGGCCTATGTGAATGAAACTTTGCCAGATGAAGGGGCTGTTATTAAATGGGATAAATTGTATTCAGATAAAGAGATTCGAGATTTTTCTTCTTCAAGGAACCTTGTTGTTCTTAAAGATGTTTTTGATGTTTTCGAAGGTAATCCTAATACTCTCAAACTTGTAAAAATCTTAGCTCCAAAGAAGGTTTTCGTATATGGTGTAACGACTAATGTTTGTGTTGATTGTGCTGTTTGTGGTTTGGCCAATCAGGGTATTCAAGTTTTTGTTATCGAAGATGCAATCAAAGAATTACCTAATATTCCTCTTCCTTTTGAAAAATGGAATGCTTTAGGTGTTAATTTGATTAAGTTTTCTGAATTAGAGGATTATATCTAGATGTCAAATAAGTCTGGAATGTTAGGCATTCCAGAGCTCTTGAACTTTCTTAATTTTTTCATCAAGTGGCATAAAGCCATCTAGCCAGTGAATCTCAAATCCGCTACGTTCCATTTTTCTGAACCAAGTCATTTGTCGTTTTGCAAACTGATGAATGGCAATTTCTAATTGAGTGAACATTTCATCGTAAGTCAATTCTCCAATAACGTATTTGGTAAGGAATTTATATTCCAATCCGTAATAAATAAGGTCTTCTGGGCTTACGCCAGATTTAAGTAATCCTTCAACTTCTTCAACCATACCCGATTCAAGGCGTTCCTTTAGCCGCTGTGAGATTCGACTTCTTCTATCTTCTCTGTCGAATCTAATACCAATAAGCAATGGTTTAAGTTCTGGATGCTTCATCTCTATTTCAGGATGAGAACTTATATAGCGTTCAATTTCTATAGCGCGAATAGCACGTTTCTTTGTTTCAAGATCAGAATTGTTGTGAACGTTTTTATACCCTCTAAGTATATCTCCCAGTTCTTCTAAACTTTTATCTAATAAACTGTCGCGAAAATCTTGATCTTTTGGAACAGCAATAAGTTTGTAACCTTTAAGACAAGCTTCGAGATACATGCCTGTTCCACCACAAACAAGTGGTAGGTGATTTCTTTTTTGAATATCTTCGAATGATTCAACAAAATCACGCTGAAACTCATAGACATTGTATTTGTACCCAGCATCAGCAATATCAATTAAATGATGAGGGATCTTTTGACCATCAATTGTATATTCTTCAATATCTTTTCCTGTGCCCAGATCCATCCCACGGTAAATTTGTCTTGAATCGGCACTAATTATTTCTGAATCAAAAGTTTTGGCAAGATTGACAGCTAGGCTTGTTTTTCCTGTAGCTGTTGCTCCTAGTACGACTAATAAATTGTATTCCATAAGGTTCCTTTCTTGTTGAATCGCTACAAAATTACTTTAAGTTTTCTGAATAATTAGAATCATTCTCTAATTTTGATGTAATCAATATGGTTTAGGTTATGGTCTGCGAATATTTTTGAGATAAATATTAACTTTGTCGCGAATCGATGCTAGCTCTTAAAAGAGTTAGATGTACTTTTAGTCTCGAAGGAATGTGAGACGAATAAAATATAGAATTAGCTTAAAATGCAAAATATCAATATAAGAAATAAGCGTGCCAGTTTTGAATATGAGTTCATTGATGAACTTGTTGCAGGAATTCAATTGTTTGGTACAGAAATCAAATCTATTCGTGCTGGGAAAGCTAGTTTGGTTGATTCGTTCTGTTATTTTTCGAATGGAGAATTGTTTGTAAAAGGGATGCACATTGCTGAATACCGTTTTGGTAGTTATTATAACCATGAAGAGAAGCGTGAGCGTAAACTTTTATTAAATAGAAAAGAGCTTGATAAATTAGATAGAAAAACGAAGGAATCAGGTCTTTCTATTGTTCCAATTAGCCTTTTCATCAATCAAAAAGGCTTTGCAAAACTAAAAATTGCCTTGTGTAGAGGTAAAAAGAATTACGATAAAAGGGAAAGTTTAAAAGAAAAAGACCATAAAAGAGATATTGATCGTTTGATGAAGAGCTAGTTAGCTTGTAATGCCTGATTTTATTGAAAAACGAGCTCAGTTAGAGCGTTTTTTTAGTTAATAATTCTATATTTGCAATCCCATTTTCGCCAGGAAGTGGGAATTTTTATCCCCAATAAATTAGAAAAAATAAGTTGATTTAAAAATCGACTTAAAGACTGTATATTAACAAGATATCAACAATGTTGGTAATTTGTTAATAACTTTCGAGTATCCCTATTTGTCTGACTTCGAACTGTTAGTAACTTGAAATTAGTTTAGACGCTTAATGACTTATTAACAATTTTGATCTCCCTACTTATCAACGATCTCTAAACTTATTAACAATCCTAATTTAGAATGGGACTTAGTATACTCAGGATGATTTTTTGATGCTAAATAAAAAGAGATATTTAGGTGTTATTTTTTGAATAGCCTCTTTTAGTGGTAGTTTCATTTTTTAGCATCTCGGTTTAGTTTTTATTTTGAAAAAGTATTGGATGAAAATAGTCAAATTAGATTGTGCGAAATTCAAATTGTGATGAATGTTCGAAAATGAAAAAGCGACTGTGAACATCAGTTCATAGTCGCAATTTAATATTTAGATTTTTCTAATAATCGAAAGTACTTCCACCTAAAAATTCTCTCATAAGAGAGTTTTTGGGAATTTCATTGTCAGGAATAGGTAAGAAGTAGCTAAAGAACTTTAGTAGGCGATTGGCCTCTGAATATTCAATCTGATTAGGCTGAATCTCTTTTAGAATTGGCTCTACATGACTCTTTAGCACACCTAATTCGTATGGTAAGGCCGAATTAAACATGACATCGGCATTCTCTTGAAATGGGAAGATATTTTTCTCTTCGCCACGCCTGACACTTTGCCAACGTTTAATCGTATCAGCAGCCGAATAATTTCTGTAGCTATGATCGCGAACGATTCTTCGAATCAAGCGGTTGTCGGTAGAGTGAACTCGATTGTGCCCATCAATAGAGATTGAAGTGAGAGCTGATATATAGATCTTGAATTTAACTTCATCAGAAATAAGAGAAGTTAACTTTGGGTTTAAAGCATGTATACCTTCTATAACAAGAACATTCTTCCCATTAATTTTTAATTTCTCACCATCGTAATAACGCTCTCCTGTTTCAAATGAAAATTTAGGAAGATCTATCTCCTTACCTTCTAGTAAATCGAGTAGGTTCTCATTGAATAGTTTCACATCAAGAGCTTCTATTGATTCGAAATCATATTCTCCATTTTCATCCAGAGGCGTGTGTTCCCTGTCAATAAAGTAATTGTCCAGCGAAAGGTTAATGGGCTCAATTCCGGCTACTTTGAGCTGAATTGCTAATCTTTTGCTAAAGGTAGTTTTCCCCGATGAGGAAGGTCCAGCGATTAGAATTATTTTTATTTTTTTCCACTTTTTATGAATCCGATCTGCAATTTGAGATATTTTTTTCTCATGCATCGCTTCGTATATCTTGATGAGCTCAGATATTTTGTGCTCTTCCACACTTTTATTTAGATCGCCAATATTTGAGATATTTAGAATTTTGCCCCATCGCTTGTATTCGCTGAAGATTTTCAACATTTGCTCTTGTTGAAGCAAGGGGATAACAACATTAGGATTCTTCTTATCAGGAGCTAAGAGTAGCATCCCATTATAGTAGTGTTTCAGGTCAAACACATCTAAAAGACCAGTACTGGGGAGTATAAAGCCGTAGAAATAATCCACGACAGATTCCAGCCTATAAACTGAAGTATAAAGGTTGCCTCTGGTTCTTAGCAAATTTGTTTTTGCGTGTAAACCTTGAGATTCGAACAATTCGATGGCTTTTTCAGTTTCCATTTCGGTTCTCTCAAAGGGCAAATTCGCTTCAACTAATTTTTGCATTCCAGCTTTAATTTGTAGAATGATTTCCGGAGTTAATCTGATATTTTTATCCGTAAGGCGGCAATATAAACCATTCGAAATGGAGTGCTCCACCTGAAAGCCTGAATTTGGGAAAATCTCTTTAATAGCCTTATAAAGAATAAAGGTAAGGGATCGCATGTACATTCGTCTTCCTGCAGGATGAGTGTAATCGACAAACTTAATATTCTTTGGTTTGTAAATTTCGTAAGTGAGTTCCTTTAATTTATTGTTGACCTCTGCTCCTAAAACCTTCATGTTTAGCTGAGAAGCAATTTCGTTTAAAATTGTTTGGAGGCTGGTGCCAACTGGATAAGATCTTTTTTCATTAAGATCTTCAATATAGATGCATATAAGTTTTCCCATAATTAGATATTTATGCTTGTTTGAGCTCTATCTAAAGATAGTAATTATAGGATTTGAATAACTTTTTATTTGTTAATTAAAATCAAAAAGCTTGGTAGTAATTCTTAAATGTGGAAATATTGGATGATAATTTGCAACTAGAGTTTAGCTTTTCTCCTGTTGAAATAGTTTAGCATCAATAAGCTGAATGCAATTACTAACATGCCGAGGATTGAGATAAGGTCAGGAGATTCGTTTGGAAGAATTAGCCAGCTGATACACGCCCCAAAAATTGGGATGATGAATTTCCATGTGTTCAGGTTTGAAACTTTAACGCCGTCGCGACCTAATAGACCAAACCATATTGTAATTGACATGGCTGAAACAAAGGCTAACCAGCCTAATGCAAAATAATATTCGCTTGGATGAACTGTCCATTGAGGATTCTCAAGTGGAATAGAAACAAGTACAAGTATTAATCCACCCAGAATCATTGAAAAAGAAGCCAGGATTCGAGGAGGAATTTCTCGTGTGTCACGTGCAACAATAACATTTCCCATACTACCTACAATATTGTTGAGAATAAGAATACCAACACCAAGAGGAATTGTTGTAGTAAGAATAAAGTCAGCTCTACCGAGGCTAATGATACAAACACCTAGCATCCCAAGTAGAATGGCAGATATTTTGGTCCAGGTCATCTTGTCATTCTTCATCATTAGGTGGGCCATTACCGCGGCGAATAGTGGCTGAGCTCCAATAAGCATAGCACCTAAAGCTCCTGGTAAGTAATCAATTCCTATATAGAATAAGCCATATAAAATTGTGGTTTGTAAGAGAGCAATTTGAACAATCAATTTCCACGATTTTGAACTTAAGCCTTGCAGCTTAGCTCTAAAATCGGAAATAAACGGAAGAATGAGGAGTCCTGAAATAAAAAATCGAATACCTGCAAAGTTTAGCGGGGTCGTATATTTCAAACCAATTTTTATGGCAGCAAATGGGGTTGCCCAAAGTAGGCAGGCAACTATGGCTAAAAAACTTGTTGAAAGGATACGTTTATTCATTCTTTGACTCCGTTTTATTCTATGAAAAATCCCTTCGTAATAAAGGGATTTATTTTATGTGTATGTCTTGAGATTTGTCGAATGAATCAATTAAGCTCTTAGGAATACGTTATTCTTTTTTTCGTGACCAATAGTTGTAATTGGACCATGACCAGGATGAATAGTAACATCGTCATCTAGAATTAGAAGTTTGGTTTTAATTCCTGTGATTAATTCGTCGAAATTACCGTAAGGTAAATCGGTGCGACCAATACTTTCGCGGAATAAAACATCGCCTGCAATAATAAATTTTTGTGCTTCGTTGTAGAAAACAACATGACCTGGAGAGTGACCAGGAACGTGAAGTACTTTAAGTTCAGAATTTCCAAAGCGAATAATATCTCCTTCATTAATAGCATCGCCCATTGCTGGAGGCTCAACTACATTCTCAAGACCTAAGCGAACACCATAGTTAGGCGCTTCAGCTAATAAGAATTCATCAGCTTTATGTGCCTTGGTTGTTAAACCGAACTCATCTTTCATGAATTGGTTACCAAAAACGTGATCGATATGCAGGTGAGTATTTAATAGATGAACGATTTTAAGTCCTTTTTTCTCAACGATATCTTTTAGCTTATTTTTTTCTTCCTGATAGAAAATACCACAGTCGATAAGTACTGCTTCTCCAGTTTCATCGTGCAGTAAATAAGTATTTTCTTGCCATTGGTTAAAAACCAAAGTTTCTATAGTGATCATATCTGTAAATTTTTCGTTTAAGCTTCAAATTTAAGTCTAATGCTTTAATCGACAAAAGATTTCGTTCATTTTGGTTAAAACATCTCATAATACTTATCTTTATTGCTCTAGAATGAAGACTTTATCTACTCGGGAAATCAAAATATTAAATAGACTTGTTATGAAAACAAATAAGAAAATTGCAGTTTTATTATCTGGTTCTGGTGTATATGATGGATCTGAAATTCACGAAGCAACGCTTTCATTATACGCTATTTCTAAAAATGGGGGAACGTATCAGATTTTTGCTCCTAATATCGATCAACACCATGTTGTGAATCACTTAACTGGCGAGGAAATGAACGAAACAAGGAATGTTTTGGTTGAGTCTGCTCGAATTGCAAGAGGTGATATTAAGGATTTGGTCGAGTTTAATGCAAATGATTTTGATGCAATTCTATTCCCTGGTGGATTTGGTGTTGCCAAAAACCTGTGTTCATTAGCTTTTGATGGTGCCGATTGTAAAGTGAATTCTGGTATTGAAAAAGTGCTGAAAGAAATGCATGCAGCGTCGAAACCTATCGCAGCTCTTTGTATTGCACCTGCATTAATCGCAAAAGTAATTACAGGTTCTGAGGTGACTATTGGTAGTGATGAGGGAACAGCTGGGGCTATTGAGGCAATGGGGTCACATCATAAGCAAGCAGGACATGGTGAAGTCGTGATTGATGTGAAAAACAAGATTGTTACAACACCTTGTTATATGCTCGATGCGACAATTGCACAAATAGGTGAAGGCGCTGAAAATGTAGTTAAGACATTAATGGGAATGTAATTTTCCTAGATTGAGAAAAGGTTAACTCCCCATCTGATAATTTATCAATGGGGAATTGTATTTGAAACGGATAATAATTATTTAAGATGAAGAATAGGAATACTAAAGACGTTGGAGCAAATCATATTTACATTTTTATATTCTCCAACCTATCCTTATTTGTGGCTGTGTTTTTTTCTATGAATTCGGTGCCTCAAGTTGCTGCTATTCTCTATTCCTTAGCTCTCAATTTGCTCCTTATTTGGGCAATTTATTACGCTTCTACTAAGAATAAATTAAAGCATTACTCTCAATATTTTAATGATATAACTATTAGTATGGGGATGCTTTCTGCATTTGTGTCTTCCGTATTCTTTGGGTTGATGATGTTATTCTTAAGCGACGAACAGTCATTCGGAACAATCATCCTCTTTTTCGCGTTTCTGGCTTTTGTCATTCATGTATTAATAATGAAAGCTTACTTTTGGCATAAGGAATTTGAAGGTAAGCTAATCAAATATAGAATGACTATTGAAGCTGAGAAAGAAGCTAATGGTAAAATTTTATCTGAATTTTTGAGCGACAAAGATTTGGATAAGGTCGCTGATTACCTTGATACAATAGGCTTGTATGATTCTAGTGTTGATGCTATCATTGAGAACTTAAGGAACTCAAAAAACTAGGAACCTATTTTCGCTTTTGATTAAGCTTGTCATCTATAAATATAACTTTTAGAGGAGGAGGTAATTCGCCCTTTTTCATGCGTTCAAGAATCTCTTCAACCATCCAATCTTTACCTTCGGGTTCGTATTTTGATTTTAGCGATGTTCCAAACATACTGGCAATAGCTTGCCACAATATGGCTGTTGTTGAGCCCTTCAATTCTTTAAGATGCTTGTAGGACGAATTCCCCGTTTCTCTATCTATTAGTTTCATTAATAGTTTTCCCTGTGAAATTTTTAGTTTCATCATAGGTTTCTTGTAGGCTTTCATCAAACCTTTATATTCTTTTCGAATAAGTTTTCTGCGTTCTCTTTTCGAGCTGACGAACTCCAATTCCTTATTGAGATCACCTATGGTCTGGTTTGCCATCTCGGCATAAGGATAAACTATTCTGATATTTCGAATTGTACGCCAATATCTTCTGGTTGATCTGTAATACTTTCTCCTTTTACGCTTTCGTCCCTTTATCTTAACCTCTTTCAGATCAACATGAAGGTTGCTGTCTAAAATAACAAGACTATCTGTTTTAAGAACTTGCCCAATCCCATCAGAGGGCATACCTAGGAAGCATGCAGCTGATAATATAAATGAGATTAAGATTTTATTTTTCATGTTATAGCTCGAAAAATGTCATTTGTTTTTACGAAAATACGAATTAGATCAATGCCTTGAATTGATTCAGTAAAATAGAAACAAAAATGTTGTTTTTATGGTGCGTTTATAATCTAAATTATGACTTGCTTTTCCTTGCAATTAGTCCACGAGTGGTATGTTTAGAAGCATTTTTGAATTTGAGACTAAAATAATCTATATAACAGTAATTTTTGCTTATCTATTTTGGTCTAAGTGATTAGACATGAGTGAATAGATTACTTTTGTCTGTTAAAAACTTTTGGGATGAAAAATCTTTTGTGCAATCCTTTTCAATACCCTTTATTTTTCTTTCATTTGCAAAATATTAAGAGAATTGTAGAACAACAAACATCAGCCGTTTAACGACTGAAATAAAAACATAATTGGCATGACAAAGTACGTAGAATTAGATGTTCGCTCAGAGATTGGAGAACTAGAAGGTGTTATTCTTCATACTCCAGGATCGGAAGTTGAAAATATGACTCCTGAGAATGCTGAGCGCGCCCTTTATAGTGATATTCTTAATCTTTCAGTAGCACAAAAAGAATACAAGCAGCTAAGTGAATCTTTGAAAGAGATTACACAAACTTATCAGGTAAAAGATTTATTGGCTAATATCCTTAAGGATGATAAGGTAAAAGAGATCGTTATTGATAAGGTTTGTAAAATTGAGCCTGAGCTTGCTGTTAAAGGAAATACGTACTGTATTAAGGATACTTTGTTGGATCAAAATGCTGAAGATTTAGCTTCATTATTGATCGAAGGTGTAATCTTAACACGCGATAATCTAACTAAATTTTTAAGCAAAGAGCGTTATGCAATGCGTCCGCTTCATAACTTCTTCTTTACTCGTGACGCATCTATGTCGCTTGGTAATGAAGTATTGATTGGTAAAATGGCAAATGCTGTTCGTGACCGTGAGTCATTAATCATGCAGGCTATTTTCGATTATACTCCAGGTTTCAAAGCGAAAACTGTGAACCCAATCGAGAATCCAAACATGGATCCTAATTGTATGATTGAGGGTGGTGATGTTTTAATCGCTCGTGACGATATTCTAATCATTGGTAACGGAACTCGTACTACAACTCAAGGTATCGACTTTATCTTAGCTCAACTACTTTCTCAGAAAGAAGAGAAGCCACGTCATATTTTAGTTCAAGAATTGCCATCGCATCCAGAGTCGTTTATTCACCTTGATATGGTATTTACACTACTTGATAAGGATAAGTGTATGGTTTATGAGCCATTGATTATTCGTCCAAATAAATACCAAACTGTTCATATCACAATTCAAGGAGGTAAAGTTGTAAATATTAAGAATGAGAACAACTTGCTACAAGCTCTTAAGAAATTAGGTATGGAACTTAAGCCAATTTACTGTGGTGGAACAAAAGAGCCTTGGAACCAAGAGAGAGAGCAGTGGCATTCAGGTGCTAACTTCTTCGCTGTAGGTCCTGGTAAGGTTGTTGGATATGCTCGTAATATCTACACCATGGAAGAAATGAACAAGAATGGTTTCGAAATTATTCCTGCTGACGATGTAATTAGTCACAAAATTAACTTGGCTGAATACGATAAGTATGTGATTACTCTTGAAGGATCAGAGCTACCTCGCGGTGGTGGTGGTGCTCGTTGTATGACTATGCCTATCCGTCGTAAATCGGTTAACTGGTAAACCAAACGATATATTATAAAGAAGCCTTGCAGATCTATGATTTGCAAGGCTTTTGTTTTCTATTAGTATTGTCTAAAGGAAATAATAATTTGCACTCTCATTGCTGTATTAGTGCTGACTCATTTCCAATATGCTTTGAATCTGTCCTGAAAGACCAGTTTGGTTTGATGGGAATTTCATATCGAAGGCTGCAGTTCCAACAGTAAAGCCAGAAGCTCCAGTGGTTTTAACTACCTCAATTCTATCCTTGCTATCGATACTACCCGCTACAATAACCGGTTTCGTAGATTTTTCACAAACCTCATGAATCAATAACGGAACATCTTTGCCTGTAAATCGGTAAGCTAAAAGGTCTAGGCCATCTACACCGTCAATAGAAGTAATCTGTTGAGCGTGATCTGCTATCTCAGTAATTGTTCCTGTAAGAATACTAGGGTGATCTTCAATTTTACCAACAAAAGGATAATATTTTAAGTCGTGATCTTTTACAATTGGAGCGATTATTTCAGGTCGTGTTCCACCTAATAAAAAGTCAACGTTTAATTGCATGGCTACTTCTGCTGACTGTTTTTCACTCTCAGCATCCAAACTCACCACTTCAAGATAAACCTTAACACCTTCTTTCCTTAAATCCTGGGCAAGCAGTTTTAATTCGTTAATTGGTAAACCAATATCTTTAAAACCAATATGTTTGACACCTCCAGAAACAATTTCCTTCACATATTCTCTCGCATCAGATATGGTCTGATCATCCTTAGTCAGCATAAATATAAAATCAACACTCATCGTTCTCACCTATCCTTTATTTGTTAATATTTGAAAAAACAAAAATAGTATTTTATATAGTTCTACTTCATTTATTTCTCCTCAATAATTAATACCTATGCTAATAGATATATCTGACACGATGTTATGTTTTAATATGACTTTGCCAATCTGCCGTTGAAGGTTTAGTTGGTAAACCAACGAGATATAAAAAAGCCTTGCAGATCTGTAATTTGCAAGGCTTTCTTGCGAAGCATATGGGAGGGTTTCTGTTTGTAATCCCAATAATATATTTCAAAATCTTTGATCCCTTTTTTTATTCAGTAGTGGCGATTATAGATCACCAACTCTAAATACTGATTTCAAATCTGAATAGTTGGGTTTGTATAGTTGTGACACCATACAATGACGCGATAGCATGGGTTAATATATTTTTTGAATTATTTTCATAGCTGATTCATGAGCGTCAATATTGGTAGCAAAACTTTTAGTAAGGAAGTAGAAAATTGCAATTCTATATTCTGGTAATTCAATGAAAATATAGTCATTCCTTTTATGAAAAAAATAAAATTCCTTATTCGAGGTTTTAAAAATGAGTAATGAGTTTATCCTTTTAACCTTAGATTTAACACGTAACTTAGTGAAAGAAATTCTTAGGTTTGTGTATACCTTAGCTGGAGATAACTCTATATCTTGCATTATTCCAATCGGAATTTCACTTAAAAAGCGGATGAAATTACTGTCTTTATGTTTCTTAAATTTACGTCTTAAATCTAAATATTGATATTTATAATCAATAATCTCCAACCAAAGAATAGTCTTCTCCAAAACATCTACTTTTAAGCCGTCTTTAATATCATCTGTTTTCCTGAATTGGTATTCTATGAATTTTTCTAATTCTCCTAGTATGTACGAGTTGCATTCAAAACAGGCGGGAATAGTCGTTTTGCTATATTTTTGATTTAAACCATTTATAGGTGAAATAAATCCTTTCTGTGGATTGTTATTAAACGCCCATTTCGGGATCACATGTTCTTTAGTAATCTTATTTTTCGCTCCACAGAATGCGCAACTGTTTGTATTTGGGTTGTTTATGATGCCATCTACAACCTTTTTGCTGTTAATTCTAACCTTTTTCCTTAATTTCTTTAACCTATCCTCTATCATCGTTTTGTACTATTCTCACGTTTAGGTAGATATTAACTTAGAAATAACAACCATGTTGTTGTTATTCCTCCAATATGGCAGGGTAACAACAATTTTATAATTGAGACTAAAGTATAAAATCTAGATTAGGATTCATACTGTCAAGCCAAACATCCTTTTTTACGTTTGTATATTTACCCATAGCCTGAAAAAGCATTGGGTGGAGGCTTGGGCATTTGCCCAAAGCTTGAAAAAGCATTTGGTGGAGGCTTGGGCATTTGTTCATGATCTTGTAATTGCTTTGACCTCTATAATTTTTATTCTAGGCTTTTAGTATTAAATTCGCGCCAACATTAAAAGAAATCATAAGCATGAGGAAGTTGAAAAATAGCGAACTGAATCGCAAAAGTATCGATGAGTTTAAAACGGCAGAGAAAACACCTTTTATCATTGTGTTGGATAATGTGCGTAGCTTAAACAATATTGGTTCGGTCTTTCGTACTTCTGATGCTCTTTTGGTTGAGGCAATTTATTTGTGTGGTATTACTGCGACACCACCACATCGCGATTTGCACAAAACAGCCTTGGGTGCTGAAGATTCTGTGGCTTGGAAATACTTCGAGAAAACTGAAGATGCAGTTGCCGATCTTAAGGCTAAAGGTTTCGATGTGTATTCAATAGAGCAAGCTGAGAACTCAGTTTCTTTGCCTGATTTTCAAATTGACTCAGCTAAAAAGTATGCCTTTGTATTTGGTAACGAGGTAAAAGGGGTACAACAGTCTATTGTTGATGCTTCGGAGTCGTGCATAGAAATCCCACAGTTTGGAACCAAGCATTCTTTCAATATCTCAGTAAGTTGTGGTATTGTCCTCTGGGATTTATTCTCGAAATTGAAATACTAAAAGTGTCTCTCGCAAAGGGTGCTAAGTTTTACCGCAGATGTCGCAAAGAGATAATCTACTGTTGTTAAGTCTTTGCGTTCTTGTAATTCTTCTCTGCGTGCTTTGCGTGAAAATTAAATTTTTAACGACTATACATTAAATTCAAGGGTAACGATAGTACCTGGATACTCTTTGCGAGTAAGCTTTGAGAATCTACGCTGCTTCACCTGTTTCCATACACCATTACCCGATATAATCTGAATTTTACCTTCGTTTTGTTCTATAAACTGACGAATGGTAAATAAGCCCATACCATTGTGTTTGAACGGTTTTGATGTTGTTCCTGAATCAACCGCCCACTGAATGGCTCCCATGCCATTTTGAGCTTGTTTAAGTACGTTTGTAGCCAATTTCTGCATGTTTGCACCTTTGCTAACAATACTGATGATGAGCTTCTTGTTGTGAACCGATACGTAGTGGGAGATAAACACCTCTTTACGATTACTGTGCGTAAATGCATTTCTGAAAATCTCTGCGACACAAAGTTCAATCGCCATCTTCAATTGTGGATTCAAGGCAACATCAGGACGCTCAGGGAATATTTTATTCTCTAGATAGTCTGTTAGTTCACCTTCGTCTGCACTTTTGAAAAATTGACATTTAATAAGACTTTTCCAAACGTCTTTTTTCATCCCACCTTTAATCATCTTCTTCGTATAGAAAAGGTTGAGGATAGAGTCTGGAAAATTAATTAAACGCACTTTATTCTTACGTCTTTCAAGATCCATAATAAGACTTCCTAATACAGCAAACAGATTGGATTCGATGAGTTTAGTCTCTTTGAAATCGAAGATGATTTCGTCCTGAATGTATCGCTTTGTAGAGGCTTGTAATTCTGTGAAGAATAGGTAGCTCTGAAAGTTATTAGTTAGTTTCTTAGGGATAGTGATTTCCATATTGTGGTTGTGTTCAGTATTATTAAAAAATATGATGCTTCTTCCAGTGGTTACTTTACCGACTTCTTTTAATTTAAAAGTATCATAGTTTACAAAATGGAGAAATTTCAGCGGGGACTAAGATATAAAATATCCTTCATATCCATATAGCCATTACTCATATTAGGTGGCTATTGGCTCTTTGTTTGATTAAAGGAAGGAAATGTGTTAGATTGGGAGCTGAAAAAAAGCGGCTCTTTAAAGAGCCGCTTTTTATATGTATTAATGATGAGTTTAATTACTCAACGATTGCTTTGAATTCAGCATTTTCAAAAACTGTATAGAATTCAAGATCTGTCTTAGCGAAAGCTTTCAAAGAAGCATCCTTAGCAGTAGCTGATTTCAAGTTAGAGAAAATTAAGGTTTCGTTGTTAGTTCTTGCACCAACAATAGCTTTTAGGTAATCAACCATAGCGTCGTCACTTGTGTTCTTGTTCAATTTCTCAAGAGCAACAGTGTATTTTCCAGCAAGGATGTTAGCTAAAGCAGAGTTTACAGCGTGGCACTCACCAAACTGCTGAGTTGCTAGGTCATACTGAGCTTTCTTAATAGCAACAATACCTAAGTTGTAGTTTACTTCGTTACCAGCACCTGTTGCAGCTCCGAATAATACTTCAGCATCAGCAACATTACCTTTTACTAATTCAACAGCACCTAAGTTATTTTTAACAACTGCGTTGTTTGCAGAAAGTTGATCAGCTTTATCAAAGTTAGCTTTAGCTTCGTCGATTTTTCCCATTCCGAAAAGAATCATACCAGCATCGTTATGAGCTCTCCAGTCAGAAG
>TARA_R110001583_G_scaffold39620_23_pt1 | contig 25629 bp, 25 predicted proteins | sample TARA_R110001583 | Tara Oceans TARA_R110001583 (sample SAMEA4398432) | marine metagenome | biome: Polar Biome; feature: [MES] marine water layer (ENVO:01000295) within the mesopelagic zone...; material: water (ENVO:00002006), including particulate matter (ENVO:01000060) such... | reverse complement strand
GGTGTCTTGAGGGAATTATCGCAATGTGTCGCTCCTCTGCCTCCCATCAGGAGTCGTAAGCATGGAAGTTATTATCCTCTTTAGCGTTTTCTTGGTTTTGCTCTTGGTGGGAATGCCCATTGCGTTTGCGCTGGGTTTAGCCTCGCTCTCTTATCTGCTGCTTGAAGGCATTTCATTAACCATCGTGCCGCAGCGTATGTATGCGGGTATCGATACCTTCGTGCTGCTGTGTATTCCCGGTTTTGTGCTGGCCGGCAATTTAATGAATGTGGGTAATATAACTGATCATATTGTGCGTTTCTCCAACGCTCTGCTAGGCCATATTCGCGGCGGACTTGGCTTGGCCAATGTGGCAGGGTCGATGATTTTCGGTGGTATTTCCGGCACGGCGGTTGCGGATTCAGCCAGCATCGGTTCGGTGATGATTCCCGGTATGGCTCGCTCAGGCTATGACAAGCCGTTTGCCGCTGCAGTTACCGCCGCCTCGTCAACCGTTGGGCCGATTATACCGCCCAGCGTGCCGATGATTATCGCCGGTTCGCTTAGCGGTATTTCGGTCGGGCGGATGTTCCTGGCAGGTGCAGTGCCGGGGCTTTTAATGGGCCTCGCCATGATGATTACGGTGTACATTCTGGCCGTTCGGCGTGGGTATCCCAAAGAGCAACGGGTACCGTTTTTGCGGTTGCTGCGCGAAGCCAAAACGGCCTTCTGGGCACTGCTGATGACCGTGATTATTCTCTACGGCATTATTGGCGGGTTTTTTACCCCTACCGAAGCCTCTATTGTGGCTTGTCTCTATGCCTTGGTCGTCGGCATGTATGTGTATAAAGGCCTGTCATGGAAAAAGCTTCCGGCGATTTTGTCAGACACCGTATTAACCTCTTCGGCATTACTGCTGATGGTGGGGTTAGCCAACCTGTTTGGCTGGATACTCACCAGTGAGCAGATCCCTCAGATGGTAGCCTCACTGATTCTCTCCATTAGTGATAACCCGCTCATTGTTTTACTCATCCTTAATCTGATTCTTTTGTTTGTTGGCGCTTTTATGGAGACCATTGCCGCGCTGATTATTCTTTTCCCGGCCTTGGTGGGAGTAGCGACTGGCGTGGGTGTCGATCCGGTTCATTTTGCGGTAATCGCGGTGTTGAACCTGATGATTGGGCTGACAACACCACCGGTGGGGGTGTGCCTATTCGTGGTGGCGGGGATTGGCAAACTACCTATGTTGACGGTGGCAAGAGCCATCGTACCCTTTTTGCTATGCAACTTGGCGGTGCTGTTGTTGGTGACTTATGTCCCCGCGATTTCGCTTTGGCTGCCTAACTTGCTAATGGGAGAGTAATTAATGATAGCTCCACAGCGTATTGAAGCAATGCCAAAAAGCGGTCGGATCGGGGTTGTCCATCTGGGGTTAGGCGCTTTTCATCGCGCGCACCAAGCGGTCTATTTAGAGCGTTATCGCCAACGCAGTGGCGATGGTGAGTGGGGCGTCTGCAGCGCGAATTTACGCTCTAGTGTTGGTTTAGTCGACGGCTTACGTGCGGCAGGGCAGCGCTATCATGTAGCGGAGTACGCCGATAGTGACAGCATCACGCTGCGCGAAATAGGCGTGATTGAAGAAGCGCTATTCTCGGGCCGTGATGGTGCGGACGAAGGTATGGATAGCTGGGGTCGGGACCGGGAGGCGCTACTGGCGCGAATGGCGTCTGCGGATACCCGTGTTGTTACATTAACAGTCACTGAGAAGGGCTACTTTTTAAACCCTGCCAGCGGTGAGTTAAGAGCCGATGACCCCATGATCATCGGTGATATAGCTTCGCCCCAACAGCCGCGTACCGCCCCAGGACTATTGGTGGAGGCGTTGGCTCGACGGCATGAAGCAGGCATTGCCCCGTTTACGGTGCTTTCTTGCGACAACATGCCGGATAACGGCAAGCGAACCCGCCAAGCGGTGATCCAGCTGGCCGAGCAGCGTGCCCCCGCGCTGGCTCGCTGGATCGCCAATGAAGTGGCGTTTCCCTGCAGCATGGTGGATCGCATCGTCCCTGCGATGACCGACGACGACTTTGAGCGCTTAGCGGCATTGGGCGTTACCGATCCACACGCCGTGGTATGCGAAGCGTTCACGCAGTGGGTGGTTGAAGATAGCTTCCCCCAGGGGCGACCCGGCTGGGAAGCTGAGGGGGTTGAGATGGTGGCAGATGTGGCGCCGTTTGAAACCATGAAGCTGCGCATGCTCAATGGCAGCCACTCTTTGCTTGCCTATCTTGGCGCGCTTGCAGGTATCGAAACGGTTTATGACGGCATTAATCACGTCGAGCTTCGGGCGCTATTGCGCCGATATATGCTTGAAGAAGCGGCACCTACACTTGAGATGCCCGAGGGAATCGATTTAGACGCTTATGCTGACTCGCTGCTGGCACGCTTTGCCAATGACAGTTTGCGTCATCGTCTGCAGCAGATCGCGATGGATGGCAGCCAAAAGCTCCCGCAGCGCTGGCTCTCTGGTGCGCTCAAACGTAGCGCCGCTGGTCTATCCTCGCCCTGTGTGGCATTGGGGATGGCGGCCTGGATTCGCTACACCACGGGCGAAGATTTATTGGGGAATCGCTACACCGTCGATGACCCGTTAGCCAAACGCTTTGCTGATTTACACCATACCCATAGCTCCGATCCCAGCGCTCTGGTGGCGGCCTATTTAGCCATGGACGATGTCGTGCCTTATGCATTGGTAGCGGATAAGGCTTTTGCTCAGTCCGTACTAACGGCATATCAAATGCTGAACCAAGCCGGATTGGACGGGGCGCTCGCGGCACTTGAGCGCAACTAATAAAAGGAGATCACCATGGAGCATACCTGGCGCTGGTTTGGCCCTAATGATGCTATTCGGCTGAAAGAAATTCGCCAGACAGGCGCAACCGGTATCGTCACGGCACTGCATGAGGTGCCCAATGACCAGGTTTGGCCGGTTGAGGCAATCCGAGAGCGTCGGCGGATGATTGAAGCGGCTGGTCTGACATGGTCGGTGGTAGAGAGCGTGCCGGTACATGAGTCGATTAAAAAAGGATTGCCGGCGCGAGATGCCCTGATTGCAACCTACTGCCAGACACTGCGCAACCTTGCGGCTTGCGGTATCGACACCGTTTGCTACAACTTTATGCCGGTGCTGGACTGGACGCGTACCGACCTGACCTATGAACTGCCCGATGGCGCTTTGGCCCTACGTTTTGATCAGGTGGCGTTTGCCGCCTTTGATCTTTATCTGCTGCAGCGGCCAGGGGCTGAGAAAGAGTACCGCGCCGAGGAGAAAGCCCAGGCACGCCGCTATCTGGACGTAATGGATAGCGCAGGGCGCGACAAATTAGTCAATACACTGATCGCTGGACTACCGGGTGCCGAAGAGCACTACACCCTTGAGCAGTTTCGCGCTGTATTGGAAGAGTACGCTGATATTGATGCCGCTCGGCTGCGAGAAAACCTTGGCTACTTTCTGCAGGCGGTGATTCCGGTGGCAGAAGAGGTGGGCATCCGTATGGCCATCCATCCGGATGACCCTCCGCGGCCGCTACTGGGCCTGCCTCGAGTGGTTTCGACTTGCGAGGATGCCCAGTGGATTATCGATTGCATACCCAGCCCAGCCAATGGCTTGACGCTTTGCACAGGCTCTTACGGCGTTCGTGAAGACAATGATTTGGTGGCTATGACTCGCCACTTTGCCCCGCATATTCACTTTATTCATCTGCGCGCCACCCAGCGTGAAGCGGATGCGCTCTCGTTCCACGAGTCCCCTCACTTGGCAGGTGATGTGGATATGGTAGGTGTTATTCAAGCGCTGGTTGAAGAGGAGCGCAGACGCGAAAGAGAGGGTGGGGCACGTTTACCGCTGCGTCCGGATCACGGCCACCAACTTCTGGATGACCAACAGCGCAGTACGGCACCCGGCTACCCGCTTTACGGTCGTATGCGCGGCCTAGCCGAACTACGCGGTGTGGAGCTTGCAGTGCGACAGCAAACTGACCGATAACCCATTACCCTTCAACCTATATTACTCATCAACCTACATTACTCCTCAATATAGGAAAGCCCTGCTGGCTAATGTCTCAGCAGGGCTTTTTGGTGGCGCTAGCGGCTAACGATTAGCGAGGTGCAGCGGGCGCTTCAGCGTTCGTGAGAGTCGGTTCGGGCACTTGCTCCATACGCTTGCGCTCTTGGTCAAGAATTGCCAGTGCCTGGGTAGAAGTCACGCGCGAGGCGGGCGTCACTAGGCTTACAATCACACCCGCTACCAGCGCTACTAGCACAGCGGGGATGCTTGGGTTACCCCAGAAGGCTGTCCAGTCGCTATTGGCAATAATCGTTAAGGAGGTCACCGAGGCGCAAATTAATGTGGCGATGGCACCCTGCCAGTTATAACGTGACCAGAAACGGCCCAGCATGGCACTCACAAATAGTCCTGAAAGAATCGTTGAGATCATACGGGTGATGTAGGTGATGACATTGTCTGAGGCCAGGGCGAACAGCAGCGCCAGACCAATGGTTGCCACTAGCGCAATACGCGAGAAGCGCACTACATTTCGCGCTGAAGGCGTGCGGCCCGTTGCCAGCACATATAGATCGCGAATCAGCGTGGAAACACCGGCAATGGCATCGGAGCTCGCGCTAGACATCGTGGCGGAAAGACCCGCGACCAATAGCAGTAGCCCTAATCCTAGGGGCATGATTTCAGTGGCCAGGAAAGGGAAGGCAAAGTTGCTATTTTCAAGCCCAGGGTTAAGGGCGTGGGTGGCCATACCAATAATCGCGGGAATGATCGAAAAACCCAGGTAAAGAACGCCGGTGATTAAGAACGAGCGGCGTACCGATTTGACTGATTTGCCTGAATAGATGCGTTGACGAAAGGAGGGTGTAGCAAGCACGCCAATGGCAATCACGGCAGCCAGTGACAGCGCTGGCAACGCACCAATTTGATCAATACCTAGAAAGCTAGTGGCCCCTGCATCCATACCAGCCGTAAGGCCTGAGAAGCCGCCAACCTCGATCAGTGCCAATATTGCCATCAAGATAAAACCCGCGAACAGCACGACTGCTTGAATGGTGTCAGTCCAGATAACCGCAAAATAACCCCCTACCACGCAGTAAATGCCGAAGCCTAACGCCACCAGAATACGCGCGGTGGTTAGATCGATATCCGCCATCCAGGAGAGATAGAGACCACCGCCAAGAATATGCGCGCCCAACCAGCCTATACAGGCGATATAGATAAGTAGCGCGACCACATTACGTACCAGCCGATTCGCACCGACGTAATAGGCGAGTTCCTCACTCATGGTCATAAAGCGAAGTTTACGTACGGGAGCAAAACAGACCGCGAGCAGTAAAATGCCCACGGCACCCCCAAGCCCGTATAAGGCACCCGCCCAACCGTTGGCGTAACCGAACCCAACGGCGCCCATGCTGGAGCCGGTGCCCACCATGGTCGCCACCGTAGTCCCCACGGTAAGAAATAGCGGTACGCTTCGCCCGCCGAGTAGGAAGTCGTCGCCGCTGCCCCGTTTGTGTCTTGAAATCCACCAGCCAAACACAATCATGGCGACAATGTAGAGCACGAAGGTAATAAGGAATAGTTGGCTGTTCATGTTAACCTCTTATCGTTGTTTATCCGGCCGTTGCCGCGGCCGAAGGTAGGCAATGGAAGCGATTACCGTGGAGCTTTTTATCCTAATCACGCGGTAATCTGGCGCTGCGCCCTTGCCGGGGTGCGGCGCTTTTTTTGGTATTTAAAGTTGAGTGTTTAGACGCGATCAGCGCGGAAGCACTTCACGTCAACCTCGACTTTGCAATCCACCACCAGGTCTTGAACGCTGCAGATGCGTGCCGGTGGGTTGTCACCAAAGACCTCCTTAAACACCTTGTTGAACGAGGTGAAATAGCGCGCATCGGTGAGCACGGTGGTGACATGTACGACGTCTTCAACGCCGAAACCTGCTTCTTGCATGATGGCCAGGCAGTTATCGAAGGCGAGGCGGGTCTGCTCAACAATGCCGCCTTCAACGACTTCGCCGTCGGTCATTGGTGTTTGTCCGGAGACGTATAGCCAGCCACCTGCCTCTACGGCGCGGGCAAAGGGCAGCTTCTGACCGCCGGTGCCTACGCCGCCTTCCGTGCCGTATCGAGTAATGCTCATGGTGTTTGCTCCTGGTTGGGTTGAAAGGTGGGGATCGATTGAGAAATGCGCTCTGTTCTGCGCAGCATTCTGCCAGCGCGTTGGTCTGAAATTGCGCCTTGGTGATAGGCGATTTTGCCGTTCACTATGACCATTTCGATGCCTTTAGCGGCCGCGATGGGGGTCTCGTAATTGGCCGTATCTTCAAGAGTCGTGAGATCAAAAAGGGTGAGGTCTGCGTAGGCGCCTATGCGGATCACTCCGCGATCCGTTAAGCCGAAATTAGCTGCTGAAAGGCTGGTCATTTTGCGCACTGCTTCTGCCAGTGACATTAGCTTTAAATCGCGGCTGTAGTGGGCCAGCACACGCGGAAATGCACCCCAAAGGCGTGGGTGAGGGTGCGGATCGTTCGGTAATCCATCGGAACCGATCATGGAGAGCGGATGCGCTAACACTTGCTGCATATCCGTTTCACTCATGTTGTGGTAAACCGCCCCCGCCGGCTGTAGCTGCTTGGCCGCATCTAACAGTGATACCCCCCATTCGGCGGCGATCTCTTTTAATGGGCGACGCGCCTGCTCTGGGTGCGTTGTCGACCAAGTAATGGTGATCTCAATCTCATCCGTGACCTGGCCCAGATCGAGAGTGGAGGAGCCTGCGGTGTAGGGGTAGCAGTCGCAGTGGGCATGCTGGTACTGGGCGGCAGACTCCAATTTACTCAGCGCTTTACCAGCGCCTCCCCAATTGCCCGCGCCTGCGCATTTGAGGTGCGAGATCACCAGAGGCACCTGACCATTGCGAGCGGTGGAAAATGCTTCGTCCATGGCCTCCAGCAGGCCCGCAAACTCATCTCGAAGATGGGTGGTATATACGCCGCCTGATTTCCCAACGGCGGCCACCAGTGGGGCCATTTCGGTGGTCGGCGCGTGTATCGCGTTGCGATAGGCAAGCCCTGAGCTAAGCCCTAGGGCTCCCTCATCCAGCGCTTGGCTTAGCAGCACCTCCATTTGTGCAATTTCTTCAGCAGTGGCAGGCCGGGCAAAGCTGTCCATCACCTGGCTGCGCAGACTGGTATGCCCCACCAAGGCGGCGACGTTGATACTTGGCGCAGCGGCGTCTACGGCGTTGGCATAGGCGCTGAAGCTTGGGTAGCGAAAGTCTTCTAGCTTGCCCAGTAAATTCATGGGATCGGGTACTTCGCGAGTGAGTGTCACGGGGCTCGCACTGATCCCACAGTTACCCACCACCACCGTCGTTATCCCTTGTGTCAGCTTCGGCAGCATCTCGGGAGTACGAATGACATTGGTGTCGTCGTGAGTGTGGACATCGATAAAACCAGGGGCCAGATGGCGCTCTTGGGCGTCAATAATGGTGGTGGCGGTGGCGTAGGGCATGTCTCCGATGGCGCAGATACGCTCGCCTTGAATAGCTACATCGGCACGAAAATGAGCTGCGCCGGAGCCATCCAGTACGTTGGCGTTACGAATCAGCAGGTCGTAAACCATCTTAATCTCCTAGTGGCTGGCGGTTGTCGCCACCGCGATGGTCATCGAGGCTAAGCTTGAGACGACGCAATTTAGTTCGTGAACGCTCACGGTGACGCATGGCAAGTTCAAGTGCTAACACATCGATGACCGCCAGCATGGCGTAGCGGGAAGCTGAAGGGTGATAGATGAAGTCCGTTTCCCGAGAGGTAATCGGGAGCACAATGTCGGATGTATCGGCTAAAGGAGAATTCAGGGCGGTGATGGCAATCACTTTTGCGCCGTACTGCCTGGCAATTTGTGCAGACTCCACCATCTCCGGGGTGTAGCCAGTGACAGATAGCACGACGACTACGTCATTCGGCTCTAGGGTTGACGCTACCATGCGGGGCAATAGTGCTTGAGGGTAAGCGCAGATCGCATAGCCAAGACGGACTAAACGGAATTGAAACTCTTGGCAGAGAATGCTGGAACCGCCCCCTGCGCCAAATACCAATATCTGACGCGCTTTATCCAGCTGTTCGACCGCGCCTGCCACATCGGCCTGGGCGAGTAGGTCGCGGTTAAGCGCGAGGGTTTGTGTGGCTATGTCATACACCACGCTTGAGCTGTCTTCGGGTGTCGCTTCTTGTATAAAGCGGCGACCTGCTGCTAAAGCGCGTGTTAAGCGCGTTTTTAAGTCGCGCACATTAGTGCAGCCGATAGCGCGTGCAAATCGGGTGACACTGGCATCACTTACCCCCGCGCGCTTGGCGATGTCACCGATGCTTGCTTCGGTGACAAACTCGATGTCAGCAAATATCAGCTCGGCGACTTTTTTTTCAGCTTCACGCAAGGCAGCAAAGTCAGTAGTAATACGTGACAAGATGTCGATTTCCTGGCTCACCGTGGACTCCTAATGGTTGCCTGATTTAAAAAGTATGTTAGTTTCTAACCTTAAGTCAATAGTTGTGAAAGTATCTAACATTGATGCTTTATTAAAATGAGGATATGGGCGTATGCAGACAATGGCGTTAGCGATGGATAAAGGCGGTGAGGAATTGGGATCAAACCTTCTATCAGGTGTCAGCCTACCCGCTGCCGTGGTGCATGAAGGCCCACTGGCTCATAACGTAGAGTGGATGCAGCGCTTCGCAGAGGCTCACGGTGCTCGCTTGGCGCCCCATGGCAAAACCACCATGACGCCCGCGCTTTTCCATCGACAGCTCCAGGCAGGTGCGTGGGGTATCACACTTGCCACTGCGCCCCAGTGTCGTGCTGCTTTCGCCAATGGCGTTACCCGAATATTGATGGCGAACCAACTGGTGGGTCAGGCAAATATGGCCATTATCGCCTGTCTGATCGAACAGGGCGCTGCGTTTTACTGTGTGGTCGATAGCCATGAGAACGCACGCCAACTCGGGTGTTTTTTTGCTGAGCGGGGCTTGACGTTATCGGTGCTTATTGAGATAGGCGTGGAGGGTGGCCGCTGTGGCTGCCGCAATCAGCAGCAAATTCTTTCGCTGGCGGAGGCGATTGCTAATGAGCCAGCACTTTCTCTGGTGGGCCTGGAGGGCTATGAGGGTGTGGTTCACGGGGATAATCCCGAATCTGGTATTCGTAACTATGCTAAATACCTGGTGGATGCTGCCGTAGAGCTTGAAGCTGCTGGACGCTTTGCTGAAGAGAACCCGATTGTCACCGCGTCAGGTTCCGCCTGGTATGACGTGATTGCGGAGGCCTTTCAGGGCGCACCGCTTCAGGGGAGATTTACCCCCGTGCTACGCCCAGGTTGCTACATTGTCCACGACCATGGGCTTTATCGTGAAGCGCAATCAGCGGTATTAGGCCGCCGGCCAGATTTGCAGCAGGGGCTTGAGCCTGCCCTGGAAGTTTTTGCCCAGGTGCAGTCGCTTCCCGAACCTGGACTTGCCATTGTGGCGTTAGGTAAGCGTGATATCGGTCATGACCAGCTACCTATTGCCCTGCGTCGGTTCCGGGAAGCCGGTGAGCCCTCTCAGTCAATGTCAGTTGCTGGCTGGGAGGTGACAAAAATTATGGATCAGCACACCTTTGTGCGCCTTCCGGAAGGAGCTCAAGATGTCGAGGTCGGTGATATTGTCGCGTTTGGCGCCTCTCATCCCTGTTTAACCTTCGATAAATGGCGCCAGATACTGTTAGTGGATGATCAACTAAACGTTAAAGAGCGTATGGCGACCTACTTTTAAAGGTGTCTGCAGTGTTGCCCGTCGCGGCGCCATCATTACGCCGTCGCTTGTACAGTTAAGCGTGCAATAGCAGCGGGTAATTCATGGGCGTGATGGATGCCAATGGCACCTTCGGGGGTGATTTCCTCATTAGGGAAGTGGTTGAGGTGAATCACGTGCATGCCCGCCGCTAGCCCTGCTTCCACACCCACAGCCGCATCATCAATCACCACGCACTGCTGAGGAGCGTAGCTCATAGCGGCGGCAGCCTTACGATACAGCTCGGGGTCGGGTTTCCAGACGTTGAGGGTATAGGCGCTAAAGAGCTTGTCGGCAAAGTGATGGCCTAACTCGGTGCTTTCCAGCGCACAGCGAATTTTGCGCTCGGGGCCATTAGACACCACGGCCTTGGGGTGGCTGCTTAAGTGGTCAAGAGCAGCAGCCATGCCCGGTATTGCCACAAGCTCGGCCCGCATACGGGCTTCCATGCGCGCCCGCATACCCGCCTCAAGCTGAGAGAACTGGCCTTCTGCCAACGCCTGGAAACGCTTTTCCAGCGTTTGGACGATGGTCTGGAAGCGTACCCCGCGAAACTCATCCATATACTGCCGTGCTGTGAAGGGTAAGCCGAACTCGGGAAGGATTTCGGCCATCACCTCGGCAAGCAGTATTTCGCTATCCACCAGGGTGCCATCGCAATCGAACAGTAAGCACAGGGGCGTGGAAGGAGGCGTGGCAGGCTTCATTGATAGGTTTCCTCGTTGACTAAGCTAATTGGCCGCTCGCCCTGGAGTGCTAGACGAATATTATCCACCGCCCGTTGGGCCATGGCGTCGCGGGTTTCATGGGTAGCAGAGCCGATATGCGGCAGGGCGACCACATTGGGCATCTTCGTCAGCGGTGACGCAGCGCGTAGTGGCTCCTGCTCAAATACATCCAGCCCGGCTGCTTGAATAACGCCGTTTTCCAAGGCGTCTATTAAAGCGCTTTCATCGACGACTTTGCCTCGGGCGATATTGATAAAAATGCCTGAAGGCTTCATCAGCGCGAACTCTTGGGCACCGATCAAGCGTTCGGTTTCGGCGGTAAGCGGCACAGTGACACAGACGAAATCGGCCTCGGCCAACAGTTCGTTGAGTTCGCGGCGCTGCGCGCCAAGTTCACTCTCTAAATCGGGCTTGGGTGAAGCGTTGGAGTAGAGCAATTGCATACCAAAGCCCAGGGCTCCGCGCCTGGCAACGGCTTGGCCAATGCGTCCAAAACCCACCATGCCCAAGGTTTTGCCATGTACATCGCTGCCAAACAGTGCGGGGCCAATGCTGGCTTGCCATTTGTCCGCTTTGATCCACTCGGCTAGTTCAACCACTCGGCGCGCCGCGGCCATGATCAACGCAAAGCCGGTGTCGGCGGTGGTTTCGGTAAGCACATCAGGTGTATTGCACAGCATAATGCCGCGCTTCGTAAGTTCATCAACAGGGATGTTGTCGTAACCAACAGAGATGGTCGCGATGACTTTCAAGTTGGGTGCTGCGTCCAGCAACTGGGGGGTAATGGCTAAGCCAGAGCCGATGATGCCGTGCGCCTCCGCTAATAGAGCGCGATTTTCAGTGGCATCAAGCGCAGTGGCTTGCGGCAACACATCCACTTCAAACAAATCGCTAAGTTCAGCCTGTTGAGCGTCGCTGAGTCGTCCTTGAATCACTAGACGTTTTTTCATTGTTATCTCCATGGTGAAAAGCCTGTTATATAAAAGTAGTGTGTGGCGATTAGCCAATGGGCTGGTCGACTTCAAGCGCTAATAGCTGCTCGCGATTAGGCAAACCTTCCATATCACCCACTACCTGGATGGCTTGGGCGCCAATGAGGTTGCCGCGTTGGGCGGCTTGATGCGCCGTCCTTCCGTCAAGCAGGGCGCTAATGACACCGACGGCGAAGCCATCGCCTGCGCCTACGGTATCCACCACCCCAGCAACGTGGCAACCGGCCACCGTAAAGCTCTCTTCTTGCCCATCCAGGTTGCCACGGTAATAGCTACCTTCAGGGCCCAGCTTGATGATCACAGCCGAGGCACCTTGATCCAGATAATAGCCTGCTATGTCGTAAGGCGTCTTCTGCCCGGTGAGAAGCTGGCCCTCTGAAAGCCCAGGTAACACCCAATCGGCGCGACCTGCGAGTTCATTAAGGGTCGACCGCATAACGTTTTCGCTGGGCCAAAGTGACGGCCGTAAATTGGGGTCAAAGGAAATACTAGCGCCGTGGGCGCGGGACTCTTCCATCAAATGATGGCTAAGCTGGCGGGCGCTTTCAGATAACGCTGGGGTAATGCCCGTCGCGTGAAGGTGGTTAAGCGCCTGAAAGTCGACATTCCGGGCGTCGTCAATAGTGAGATGGCTGGCGGCACTGCCACGTCTGAAATACTCTACTCGCGGGTCGTCGCCATTCTGGGCACGCTCTTTAAAGAGCAGCCCGGTGGGGTGCTGTGCATCGGCACGAATATAGCGATCATCGATACCTTCCGCTGTTAATGCGGCCTGAATAAACCCTCCAAAGCTATCGGTTCCCACTCGACTTAACCAGCCCACGTGGAAACCCAGCCTTGAGAGGCCTATAGCGACATTATTATCGGCGCCTGCCAAGCGGCGGTGGAAACGCTCAATGCTGGATAAGTCGCCCGGTGTATCAGCGACAAACATAGCCATGGCTTCGCCGAAGGTGAGAATTTCTGGTGGGCTAGAGAAGGAGTGGTGCATAGTCAGTAATCTCTTCGAGTTGTTCGTTATCATCCAATGGGAACGATACCATTTTTGTGGCAATTTTTTAGCACCGACTAAAAAATTAGCGTTGAGTAGAACCTCGTTCGATCAGAGTAGGTGAAAAACTCAGCGCCGCTGGCATTGACGATGCATGGGGCGCAATGCGATGCATCAAGCATTGAACAGCCGTTTTACCCATTGCATCGGTGGGTTGGGCAAGCGTAGTAATGCCGGGAGAGATCAAAGCGCACCACTCGAGTTCATCAATCCCCATCAAGCCTATCTTGCCAAGCGATAAGTCCAACTGTTGAAAAAGACGGGTCACTGTTAGGGTGGCATTGCCATTGCCGCATAAGACAGCGCAGGCGTGTTGTTGGTGGGTTGCTAAAAAGTCGCTTAGCGCTTGAAGCGTTGCAGTGCCATCTGAGTTAGCAAGCAGGGAGGATGAATGAATAAGCCCCAACTGCTCGGTAGTGTGGTTAAAGCGGGCCAAGCGTTTTTGTCGGGTGCTTGACTGCTGGGGAGCTTCGCTGACATACAGCACGGCCTGGTAGCCCTGATCGACCAAGTGTTCGAGTGCCATATCGATCGCCAAGTGATTATCGAGTCCAACCACCTCCGCTTCCACATGATCGACTTCGCGGTCTAGCAGCACAATGGGAGTCCCCTGGCTGATAAAAGTATGTAGTTGTCGTTCAGGGCTGCCGGACGCATTTACCACAAGACCTTCCACCTGATAGGCACCCAGCAGGTCTAAATGCTGGCGCTCCTGTTCTGGGTCGTTATCAGTATTACATACTACCAATGAGTAGCCGTATTGGCGGCACGCTTGCTCGACACCATGTGTGATAGCCACTGAAAATGGGTTGCGGATATCTGCCACCAACATACCTAACAATTTAGAGCGGCCACCTTTTAACCCGCGTGCCATCTGATTTGGCTGGTAGCCAAGGGTACCTGCCGCATGGGCGATACGCGCTTGGAGTGAGGGCGAGAGCCGATCACGCTCTTCGCCAAAATAGCGCGACACGCTGGTTTTAGAGGCACCAGCGAGGCGGGCTACTTCAAGAATGGTGGAACGGCGCGGTGTAGGCGGCATAGTGTGCTTAAAAAATAGTGTGCTTAAAATTGTGTGATTGGATAAATAGTGTCTTTCGCCAAAGTATCTTCCGTTACATGCTGGTTGACAAAAGTAACACAGTCTAATTTTGGGTGTTTGCTAGGCCAAAAGCAACGGCGTGCGAGCCGCTAAGGGTGATTGACCATATGAATATTGTAGTCTGTGGGGTTTACCGTGCCCTCAAGATGCCCAATTTGAGTAAAGTCACTATTTTCAAGAACCGTGTCAATAGATGTGTCTCTAAAGGAGAGGTTTTTAATAACGTTGACCTTGCACGGCATTCCCTTTGTGTCGACATCCATTATCCATGCTAAAAAACCGTTTGAGAATTTAGCTAAGCTGCCGATAGGGTATAACCCAAAGTGTTGGATATACTCTACAAGTAGTGACTTTTCATAAATAGTTGGGCAGTTGTTAACCCAGCGATAGGCATCAAGAGGTTGCCGTGGTTTCTGACCATTTCGTTCGTGAGTTAATTTGTTGATTATTTTAATAACACTGATTAGCCGAACGTGCTCGGATAACTCTGCTGCTGTCTTTCCTGCTGGATACCCGCTGCCATCAAGCCGTTCGTTGGCATTGAGGATAATGTTATGGCAGGCTGGGCTAGCAGTCCAGTTTAATGCCGTTAGTCTGTTCTCCAATGTGACAACATGCTCTTTGAGCATTTCCGCTTGTGAAGGAGACATATGCATCTTAAGCGAGGGGAGTTGCTCGCTAATAAGCAGTGGTTTTCCCATGGTGTGCAGTAAAGCCCCGGCGACCGCTTCCCGCGTCTGCGATGCGTATGGATCACGACTGATCAGAATCATCGCGAGTTGACTACCCACTTGTATGGCATGGCGCACCCACTCGGGTTCATCATGCAGAAAAGCCATCGCATACTGAAGTCCCTTTCGGTCTTGATTCACCATGTACAGCAGGCTGTCTACACACTCATAGAGGCTCTCTTCTGGAAATAAATCCTTGTTTTTGGTGAACATTAACATGACTTGTAGCTGGTGAGCGACTTCAAGAACACCGCGTAGCAGAGGAGAACGTTGGCTACTCTTGGTTTGATCACGCTCTTCTTTGTGCTGCATTTTCTTCTCTTTGGCATCTGCGATGAAAAGCCGCGACTTAGCACGTGAGTTGCTATCTTGTAGGCCTGAACGAAAAGCGGCTTCGAACTCAGACTCCGATACATAATGGAAAAGTGTTTCAGTCATTGTGGCTGTCATGTTAATAAACTCAATGCCGATAGCCGCGTAGTCGTGGCTTCCAAAAGGGCGCATATGACGAATACGCCCCTGAGTATTGAATGTTTCTCCGTTTGGAAACTCCAGTGTTACCTCTGGCAGCGTCTGGTTAACGCTAAGGGCCATGCTATCTTCGAGGCTGACATACACCATGCAGCCGCCCACTGAAAGGTTACGCACTTTTCCTTCCACATTAAGCTCATGAGCAAAGACTTCAAGGTGCACACGTGCATGCATACCAAGAATAAAGGGAACGCGTAGAGCACCTCTATTATCGGAAGCAAAAATAGAGTTGGGAAGCTGACACTCAAGATGGTAAGTGCAGGCATCTATCTTAACGACGTGTGCAGGTACTTGCTCAATATTGTAAATTTCTTCTTCTATGCTAGGTGAAGGGTGTGAAGCTTCTATGTCAAAGCAAATAGTATCGTTTTTAAAATAAGGAGAAAGCGAACTTCCAGTGTAATGAATAGCTAAGGTTATTTTTCCCCTATCCAAATCTATCTTAATTGCCTTAGCTTCGATGGCATGGGCTGCTTCCTTAGAAAATATAGAAATAGCATGCTCTTTTTTTAGCAGTGATCGTATTATCTGCCCAGTGGTATTTTGGTTTTCCATATCGATAATCATATAAAACCCACCGCATTTATTTTGTTATAATTTATATCGACTTGGTGGTGACTGCTCTACATTTCTATTGCTTGTCACTGCTACCATGATAGGACATTTTCCCTGTGTCGATTAGCTATTATTTCGCTCCAGTTTGCAAACCTATTTATATCTGTTTTAAAAGTGATTTGTAATGTTTTGATGATTTTTGTTTATGTTTGATGCAGGCTAGACCACCATTCGGTCGAGTAGGCATAATCAGGTAAACTGCACGTTTTCTTTTACAGTGATGCCCGCGGCATGCCCTCAAACCCTAAATCAATCCATTCTCAATCGCGCAGCTATGAATTAACGCCGTCTGGCGATCGCTATTTCGATGGCCTGGCCGAGAAATTTTCCCGCTCGCTCTATCAAGCGCCCCGGGGCGAGCTGCGTCTCGCTATGCTCGACTACCTGCTACCGGAAATGCTGAATCTAGAGTGGCAGTGTGTGTTGGACGTGGGGGGGGGGTTGGGCCAGCAGGCGGCATGGTTTGCTGAGCGGGGGCACCGGGTCACGATGACTGAGCCCTCAGCAGATATGCTCAGCTACGCAAAAAACTGGCACCGGAATGTTAAAACGTTACCGGAAGAGGCGATCACTTATCTGCAGGCGCCGCTGCAACGGTTAACAGAACAAGCTCCTGGCCCATGGTCGCTTATTACCTGCCATGCAGTGTTGGAGTGGTTGGGTGATCCGCAAGCGGCGCTGGCCACCTTGAGCGATTTATTGGCCCCAGGTGGCCAGCTAAGCTTGATGGTGTTTAATCGCGATGCACTGCGCTTTTCTAATGCAGTCAAAGGCAACCTTGAGAAGGCGTTGAGCGACCGCTTGGCAGGGAAGGGCAAGCGCCAACGATTGACGCCTATTTCGCCCGTTAGTCATGCCGAGATAGAGCAGTGGAGTGCGGATAACGGCTTAGTGATAGATGCAGTCGCCGGTATCCGCGTCTTTCAAGATTTCTTGCGCCACCCTCCCGCCACGCCAGCAGAAATTGAAACGCTGCTGGCGCTGGAAAAAAAGTACTGTCGCCATGATCCTCACTGGCGCTTAGGTCGCTACCTACTTTATACATTAACTAAACCGGAGATCGTTGAATGAGTGCCCAAGCCCCAGCGTGCCGATTGTTAGAGCGGCAAAAAGATAACTATGTAGCGCTGTGGGTCATTGGCCCGCCAGTCGATAGCTGGCTTATTGATCAATCGACGGGTGTGGTCAGTGGCGATTTTGGCGCACTGCGTGAGTGGCAGGCGAAAGGCAAACAGGCCCGAGCGCCTTTTGACTTAGCGGTGGGCGAGACATTCGGCAAAGAGCTGGTGCTGTTTTGGCCGAAGGCACATCAGTTAGGTATTTGGTGGCTCAAGTGGTTATGTGAGCAGCTACCTGAAGGGACGCCCTTTGAAATTGTCGGCGAGCATCAAGGTGGAATTAAACGCGTTCCCAAGATGCTGGAAGAGCTGGGCATGCCTTGGGATAAGCGCGACAACGCCCGGCGCTGTTCACTCTTTGCCACCCAAACCGTGGCATTGGATTCGACTAGCGATAGCGCTTGGCAGCAATTCGAGACATTAGGACTGACGCTGAACAGCCACCCGGGCGTATTTGGCCACGGTAAAGTCGATGAAGGCACGCTGTTACTGTTGGAGAGCATTGAGAATAGCTTGCCGAAAAAAACGCTCAAAGTGCTGGATATGGGCTGTGGCGACGGCATCATTAGCGCCTGGCTGGCTCAGCGTGGCCATCATGTGACCGCTGTGGACGTCAGCGCCTTTGCGGTAGAGGCGTGTAAGCGTACGTTAGCGGCGAACGGGCTAGAGGGTCGAGTGCTCTGCAGTGATGTTTTCAGTGCGCTTGGAGGCGAGCAGTTTGACTGGATTGTTAGCAACCCGCCGTTCCATAAGGAGCGTGATATCAGCTATGGCCCCAGTCAGCGTTTGATCAGCGCGGCGCCAGAGCATCTCAATGTGGGCGGGCAGTTAATCCTGGTGGCAAATGGCTTTTTGCCCTATCCAGACCACTTGCAGCGGGCATTTCAGGACTTCCAGACCCTGGCGGATAATCGCCGCTTCAAGGTTTACGGTGCGGTTAAATCTCAGCGCTAGGCCTGGACGCTTACTCGGCAAAGAAAACATTAAGTACGTGATCCAGATGCACTTCCATGGCACGACGAGCAGCCACCGGGTCACGTTCTTCAATGGCTTTAACGATGCGCTTATGGTCGTCCTGGGAGCGCTGCGGCATATCTGTTTCCATAAATAGCTCCTGGAGTCGACGAAACATGGCGCCGTACTTGTGGCCAAGCAGATGCTTGATGACAAGTGCGTAGGCCGCGTTACCTGAAGCCTCAGCAATACGAATATGCAGTAATCGATCCCCGGCGCAGTTACGCCCGCCATCGGCGTTGTCAGATACATTTCGCTCAAATGCCAAACGGATCGCTTTCATATCCTCTTCAGTGGCGTTCATGGCTGCTAACGCGGCAATTTCCGGTTCCAGATAGCGGCGCGTCTGGAGCAGTGAAAAGGGCGGGATCTCTTCGTCCAGATTGAGCTCAATTTCGCTCTCGAACTCTGGGTCTATTGCCCAGGGCTCGGTTCGAGCGGCTGCGCGCATCACCGACTCCATGGGAGTGGCGCGCGATTCAAGAACCACGACACCATGGCCGACCCGAACAGCTACCTGCCCAACCACTTCGAGAGCAATCAAGGCCTCTCTCACTGAAGCCCGACTAACGCCAAGAGCTTGGGCAAGCTCTCGCTCGGGGGGTAACAGCGTTCCTGGGGGAAACTCACCGTCATTGATTAACTGCTGTAACTGATCAGCAATCTGGCGATAGAGGCGCTGCGAGCGGATGGTTTGAATCGGCATTCGTGGTGTTTCCTATCCGTTTCATTGGTGGTTTTAGACTAAGGTTGATGGCTACTAAAGTTTATTCCCCAAAGCAGCTATTTAGCTTTTTGAGGCTTGCCAGGGTCAAAGTTTCTCGCTCATACTCGGCTCATTGGTCAGGCCATTGGATATCTGGATGATTTGGCCTGATGTATGTTCCCATTCTTTTCAAGGTCGTACCACAGCTTTTAGGCGCGCGCCTTAGCCGTTAGGGATGTGCAATAGTATGAGACTCAAAAACAAAACTGCACTGATCACCGCCGCTGCAAACGGCATTGGGCGTGCTAGCGTCGAGCGCTTTGTTGCCGAGGGTGCACGCGTATTCGCGACAGATATCGATATTGCCAGCTTAGAAGGGATACCGGGTGTTGAAGCTTATCGCCTGGACGTCACGGATAGCCAAGCGATCCACCATTTAGCCGCTTCACTACCGGCCTTGGATGTACTGTTTAACTGCGCCGGTATGGTGGCAGGTGGGACCGTACTCGAATGCGACGAGGCCACTTGGCAGCGATCGATGGATTTGAATGTCACTTCAATGTTTCATACCTTGCAGGCTTTTTTACCGGGCATGTTGGCAAAAGAGAGTGGCAGCATCATCAACATGGCTTCCCTGGCATCTAGCATTAAAGGAGTTGCTAATCGCTGCGCTTACGGTACCTCTAAAGCCGCGGTAATCGGACTGACCAAGTCAGTCGCCGCCGACTTTATGACCCAGGGAATTCGCTGCAATGCGATCTGCCCTGGCACCGTTGAGTCTCCCTCTCTCAAACAGCGTATTGCTGAGCAGGCAAGTAAAGAGGGGCGCAGTGCTGCAGAGGTGCTAGCCTCTTTTATTACCCGTCAACCAATGGGTAGGTTGGGGCGAGTGGAGGAAGTGGCGGCGCTGGCGGCTTTCCTGGCTTGTGATGAATCGCAGTTTATTACCGGCACCACGCAATTGATCGATGGTGGTTGGGCTAACTGATTACTTCAGAAGGAATAACAATATGAAACTTTTACGCTTTGGAACGACAGGACAGGAAAAGCCGGGCATTCTCGATAGTCAGGGTAAGGTGCGTGATCTTTCCGCCCTCGTTAGCGATGTTGCTGGTGATGTGTTGAGCGACGAAGGGTTGCAGAAACTTCGCGATGTGGATCTCTCTACATTGCCAGAGGTCGCGGCTGATGTGCGTCTGGGGCCTTGTGTTGGTCACGTGGGCAAGTTTATTTGTATTGGTCTCAACTACTCCGATCACGCAGCAGAAACCGGCGCTGAGGTTCCCCCTGAGCCGGTCATTTTCAATAAGTGGACAAGCGCTATCTGTGGCCCCAATGACAACGTAGAGATTCCTCGTGGCTCCCAAAAAACCGATTGGGAAGTCGAGCTTGGGGTGATTATTGGGAAGGGGGGGCGTTACATTGATGAAGCCGAGGCCATGTCACATGTGGCGGGGTTCTGCGTGGTTAATGATGTGTCCGAGCGCGAGTTTCAGCTGGAGCGCAGTGGGACTTGGGACAAAGGCAAGGGCTGCGATACGTTTGGCCCTTTAGGGCCCTGGTTAGTTACCCGTGATGAGATTGCTGACCCACACCAGTTAGGTATGTGGCTTGAGGTAGACGGCCAGCGTTACCAGAACGGCAATACGCGCACCATGGTGTATCAAGTGCCTTTTCTGATCAGTTACTTGAGTCGTTTCATGAGTTTGCAGCCTGGCGATGTTATCTCAACCGGCACACCTCCCGGTGTGGGCATGGGCCAGAAGCCCGCCGTTTACCTTCGTGATGGGCAGCAAATGCGTTTAGGTATTGAGGGCTTAGGTGAGCAGCAGCAGCGGGTCGTTCAGGCCTAAACATAACGAGGAGAAGCGCGCTTATGGAAGTGCTTGTCTGTTCAAAGCCGCAACATCTGGAGCTGCGTCACGCTGCTAAGCCAGAGTGTGCCCCTGGGCATGCCGTGGTACGGATACGCCGTATCGGTATCTGCGGAACGGATATTCATGCTTATGGTGGTAATCAACCCTACTTTGAATACCCCAGAGTGTTAGGCCATGAGCTTGCTGGTGAGGTCGTCGAGGTTGCTGATGATCACGCTCAGCACCTACTTGGCAAGCAGATTTATGTCATTCCTTACCTGCATTGCAGTGAGTGCCGTGCCTGCCGTCAGCATAAAACCAACTGTTGTCAGCGCATGCGGGTAATCGGCGTGCATAAAGATGGCGGAATGGCGGAGTATCTAGCCGTTCCCACCACTCATTTAGTGGTGTCGGAAACGCTCACGATTGATCAACTGGCGCTGGTGGAGTGCATGGCGATTGGTGCACACGCAGTACGGCGTAGCCAGCTTCAAGTTGATGAACTCGTCGTTATTGTGGGCGCTGGGCCTATTGGCATGGGTGTGTTGCAGGTAGCTAATAGCCGTGGTGCTCGCACACTGATGGTGGATACCAATGCCTCTCGGCTGGGTTTTTGCCGCGATGTGTTGGGTGCTGATGCGGTGGCCAACCCACAGAAAGTCGATGTGGCTGAACTTATAAGCGAATTGAATGATGGGGCGTTGTCAGATGTGGTGTTTGATGCCACAGGGAGCCCTCGTGCTATGGAGGCTGGGTTCGATCTGGTGGGGCATGGCGGTCGCTATGTGCTGGTGAGTATAGTCAAAGCAGACATTACCTTCAGTGATCCTGATTTCCACAAGAAAGAGTTGACCTTGATCGGCAGCCGTAATGCCATTCGCGAAGACTTTGATAGCGTGGTGTCTCTGATGGAGAGCGGGGACATCAATGCTGAAGCGATGATTACCCACCGTGCTTACCTTGCTGACGTGCCTGCCCAGATGCCCCAGTGGTGCGACCCCGCTAATCAGGTTATCAAGGCCATGATATCGATTGATCATTAACACTTCTGCATCGTTTCCTCAAACTTGCCACATTCAGCCGCCGACGAAATTACCGTTAAGGACTATCGTTAAGGGCTATGATGCAAATTAAGGAGTCGTTAATTTAACGGTATGAGTAGGAGTGGCGGCAATGACGGGAAATATTCGAAATACGGCGGTACTGGGAAGTGCCGTTCTACTGGGCGGGCTGCTGGCGCTAGGGCTGGTATGGAGCGGTAGCTATATCAAGGGCGCCGCAGAAGTGTGGCAACAGTCGTCACGTAGCGTCACGGTACGCGGCTTGGCCGAGCGAGAAGTGCCGGCGGATTTGGTGCTGTGGCCGTTCAATTACAGTGTCAGCGCCAATAGCTTGAGTGACCTTGAGCAGCAGTTGTCCAGTGACGAGCAGGCAATTCGCGATTTTCTGGAGGCGCAGGGGTTTGCATCGGAGAATGTTAGCTCCACTCCGCCGCGGATTACCGACCAATATAGTAATCAGTACGGTGGTCAGCGCCCGGATGAGCGCTACCGCGCCGAAGCAACACTGCTACTACGCTCCCCCGATGTTGAAGGGGTGATCGAGGCAATCCCCAATGCGACTTCACTGGTGCGAGAGGGCGTACTGCTCTCGCCCAGCTACGAATACCGCACGGAGTTTCTGTTTACCGGACTCGATGCGATCAAGCCTGAAATGATTGCGGCGGCCACTGCGGATGCGCGTAACGCCGCACAGCAGTTTGCCGAAGATTCCGGTAGCCAAGTGGGTCAGATTCGTCAGGCGACCCAGGGCTACTTCTCCATCGAGGACTTGGACAGCTACACGCCGCAAACCAAACGTGTTCGCGTTGTCACCACAGTGGATTATTCCTTACAAGATTAGGCCCTAGGCGGCGTGAATGGCGCAGGAGTTAGCCAGTGTAATCAATGGCGGTGATGGTATAAAACGTATCACCGTTAGGCGTGAGCACTTTTGCTTCATCACCCACCTGTTTACCGAGCAATGCTTTGGCCATAGGCGCATCGATACTGATCCAGCGCTTTTTGGTGTCGATTTCGTCGTGGCCAACGATCCTGAGGTGCACCTCACCGCCATTTTCATCCTCCAGGCTTACATAAGCGCCGAAAAACACCTTGCTGGTATCGGCTGGCAGGCGGTCTACGATTTGCAGTTCGTCCAAACGTTTCGTCAGGTAGGTGATTCGGGCGATAACGCGGTTCAGCTCTTTCTTGTTATAGGTGTAATCGGCGTTTTCACTGCGGTCGCCCTGGGCGGCTGCTTCGCCGACCTTTGCTGAAATGTCCGGGCGTTTAACCCGCGATAGGTGATCCAAGATAGCGCGCAAGCGAGCCGCCCCTTCTGGGGTAATCAGGTTGCTCTTAGGGGCTTGACGCGGATCTTTGGCTGGATCGCGCCAGCGGGTCATGTTGCGGCCTTTCATTACCTATTCCCCATTGTGTTTCGAGCTATCTACCTTACGTTAATTGCGCGAAGCATACCAAGCAACATACTACTGGAGAATCATTCAAACGTTTGTTACATTTTTGCTATATTGAGCGAGAGACCCGCTATTGGTAGGTCTAACCAGGACAACAATAATGTTAGGAGCATGTATGCGAACTTACTCTTTTTCACGCAACTCTTTGTCACGTTCAATAATCGCCGTTGCCATTGGCAGCGCGCTGATGCTGTCTCCGCTAACCGCTTCTGCCTTTGAAGGCGAGCTGTTTTCGCTTAAAAACAGGTGGGAGCATACCGTGACTGAGATGCCCGCCAACGAGCGGGAGAGCACGTTAAAGGCGTTGGCAGGTGAAGCGGAGCAGTTGGCCGAGCAGCACAGCGATGAAGCTGACGTACTTGTCTGGCAGGGTATAATTCTGGCGTCTTATGCCCGTGAGCGAGGCGGCTTAGGCGCATTAGGAACCGCAGGTGATGCGCGTGACGCGTTAGAAAAGGCGATTGAAATAGATCCCCAGGGGTTGAATGGTTCCGCCTACGTCACACTAGGTGCGCTTTACGATCGCGCTCCGGGGCGGCCACTCGGTTTTGGCAATAGTGATAGCGCTGAACGCATGTTCCAGCGTGCCTTGGAGATCCGCCCAGACGGCATCGATGTGAACTACTACTACGCTGCCTTTTTGAAAGAAGAGGGCAATGAGCAGGCCGCTCGCGAGCACGCCCAGCGAGCGGTTAACGGCACCGCTCGAGACAACCGGCAAGTCTCCGATGAAGCGCTACGCCGTGATGCCGAAGCGCTGCTTAATAAGCTGTAATCCACCCGCTGAATTGGCATTCCCGATGGCGAGCATTGATAATAGATCGATTATCACCACCGGGAGTGCCTCATGGCGTCCAACTCCAAGCACGATGCTGTTCAGAATCCTACTTTTCAGCGCCCTCCTTTTAAAAACACGTCTCTTAGTGTCCCTGACTTAAAGCGCGATGATGTTGAGCTGTTTAAACGGGAGACGCTACACCAAGGGTTTTTCCGCCTGGAAGCCTTAGAGCTTCGTCACCGGCTGTTTGAAGGCGGTTGGAGCGAACCCTTGCGGCGTGAAGTGCACAATCGCTTTGATGCGGTGGGTGTACTGCTCTACGACCCCGAACGAGACTCTCTGGTGCTCATTGAGCAGTTTCGTGCCGGCGCCATTGATGATTCCGCGTCTCCCTGGAAGCTCGAACTCGTGGCCGGTTTGGTCGAAAAAGACGAATCGCTGGAAGATGTGGCGCATCGCGAGGCATGGGAGGAGGCCGGTTGTAAAGTGGCCCAACTGACCAAACTTCACACGTATTATCCCAGCCCTGGCGCCTGCAACGAGCAAGTGACACTATTTTGTGGTTTGGTAGATACCCAAGGATTAGGTGGGATTCATGGCCTAGATGAAGAGCATGAGGATATTCGTGTTCACGTCATGCCTTTCGCTAACGCTTGGGAACTCTTAGAGAAGGGGCGACTCGACAACGCCATGTGTTTAATTGGTCTACATTGGCTTAATAGCCAGCGAGCCTCACTGCGTGCTGCCTCTCAGCGCGCTTTGACGCAAAGCGAAACCGACGAGGAGTGAACATGGCGAGAACGGCCTATGTCACCGATTTAAAATCGCTCCAAGGGGAGTGTAGCGCCAACTATTTACGTTTGGTGCGCCTGGTGGGCGATATGGAGGCCGGCCAGCGCCGCGATATTGCCCTGCGCGGTGATAAACAGCATTTCGGTGATCTGCATCTGTATATTCAAGAGCAGGCGCCTTACACCACCATGGTGAATGTTTCTCAGACCGGCCCACTAGATACCGTTTTGGAAGGGCCGCGTATGCGCGTACATCTCTATCACGATGTACGCATGGCGGAAGTGACCGACTTTCAACGTGAGCGCCACTTTAGTGGCCGCTACCGCTACCCCAATGCCCGGATGCATCAGCCGGATGAGAAGCTTCAACTTAACCGCTTCTTGGGCGAGTGGCTGGCTCACGGCCTTGCCCACGGTCACACGGTCGACGTGCCGGAGATGCCCTAATGCGTGTGGTTCAAATTACCGACGCCCATCTCTATGCGGATATTGAAGCGCGTTCCCGGGCGGGCATACCCTGGCAGCAGTTTCAGCAGGTGTTGAATGCCGTTGTCGCCGAAAAGCCCGATATCGTGCTGTTTACAGGTGATATAAGCCAGGATGAATCGGCCGCTTCCTACGCCTTGGCAGTGCAGGCGCTGGAGCAGTTGCCTTGCCCCTGGTACTGGCTGCCGGGTAATCACGATCAGCCCGAGTTCATGGCGGCCGAGCGGCCGATGGTCGAACAAGTGGACTTGGGTTCGTGGCGCATCCTGCTGCTCAATACCCAGGTGGAGGGCAAACCCCACGGTGAACTGGGAAGCGAGCGGCTAGCTAAGCTCGCTGAACAGTTAGAGAACGATGACCGGCCCACGCTGATAGCCATGCACCACCCGCCAGTTGACGTGGGGGCGGTGTGGATGGATGCCATTGGCTTACAAGATCGCGACGCATTTTGGCAACTGCTAAGTAAACACCCGCACGTTAAGATCATCCTATTTGGGCATGCGCACCAAGCCTACGCCGAGCATCATATTTTAGGCGTAGGTAGGGGCATAGGTGAAGCGACTATTGATGTTTATGGCTGCCCGGCGATGGCCGATCAGTTTCTGCCTGGTGCCGAGCAGTTTGCGATTGATGAAGCTTCCCGCCCTGGCTATCGGGTTATCGATTTGGCGTATAGCGATGCCCAGGAAAGCGAGTGGCAGAGCTGGATTGAGCGCATTGATTAATAGGCCTATCACATT
>TARA_R110001583_G_scaffold193160_1_pt1 | contig 25635 bp, 26 predicted proteins | sample TARA_R110001583 | Tara Oceans TARA_R110001583 (sample SAMEA4398432) | marine metagenome | biome: Polar Biome; feature: [MES] marine water layer (ENVO:01000295) within the mesopelagic zone...; material: water (ENVO:00002006), including particulate matter (ENVO:01000060) such... | reverse complement strand
GCCGGTCGGGTGGAACTGAACAAATTCCATGTCCTGAAGACCAAGGCCTGCACGGGCCACCATACCATGGCCGTCACCGGTGCAGGTATGGGCCGAGGTGCAGCTAAAGAAGGCCCGGCCATAACCGCCCGATGCCAGAATGGTCATCTTGGCGTTAAAGCGGTGCATAATACCGGTATCAAGATCCCACGCCACCAGGCCACGGCAGGTGCCGTCATCATCCATGATCAAATCAATGGCGATATATTCAACAAAGAACTCGGCTTTGTGCTTCAGGCATTGCTGATACAGGGTGTGCAACATGGCGTGACCGGTACGGTCAGCCGCGGCACAGGCACGTTCAACCGGCGCCTTGCCGTGGTCACGGGTGTGCCCGCCAAACGGGCGCTGGTAAATCTTGCCTTCGGCGGTGCGCGAAAACGGCATGCCGTAATGTTCAAGTTCATGAACAGCCGGCACCGCATTGCGGCACATATATTCGATGGCATCCTGGTCGCCCAGCCAGTCCGACCCCTTGACGGTGTCGTACATGTGCCACTGCCAATGGTCTTCCGACATATTGCCCAGCGAGGCACCGATACCCCCCTGAGCGGCAACAGTGTGTGAGCGGGTCGGGAAAACCTTGGTGATACAGGCGGTTTTCAAACCGGCTTCGACTGTGCCCAATGTGGCGCGCAAACCGGCACCCCCGGCACCCATAACAACAACATCGTAGTTATGGTCGATAATTTTGTAGGATTCTGTCATTGCTCAGGCTCCGGCAAAAACGATTCGTAGCACCGAGAAAATCGCAGCAACGGTCATGAAAACCGTTAACCCGCGGATCAGCACCATCGAAACGATTTCTGCTTTACGGTTATGCACATAGTCTTCGATCACAACTTGCAGGCCGAGAACAAAATGCCAGGCAACGGAAATGATCAAAAGGACCATCATGGTTGCATGGAAATAGCCGCTCAGCCAGGCGTGCACCGCATCAAATGATGCCGTGTGGCCCGCGAGGATCGAATAGATAAACCACAGTCCCAGCGGCAGGTTCGCCGCAGCGGTGACGCGTTGCGTCCACCAGTGCGAAGAGCCGCTTTTGGCGGAACCGAGACCGCGTACACGGCCCAGATCGGATTGCATCTTCATAACAACCTTGTCCCCATTTGCCTGGATCAAACCAGACCGATAATCCAGGTGATGATGGTCAGCACGGCTGCCGCGCCAAGAACGATCGGGTTGGTTTTAGCAGCCCCTTCATTCGACAGGCAGCGACCGGTATCCCAGACGAGGTGCCGGAGACCGTTGCAGGCGTGATAGTAAAACGCCACTGTCCAGCCGAACAGCAGCAGCAGACCAAACCACGAGGTGAAAAATGCCTGATAGCCCTCGAACGTATCCCGACCGGCGCCAGCGGCGATCAGCCACGACGTCAGGAATACGAAACCAATGGCAAGGCCAATGCCCATGATGCGGAATGAAATGGACATTTTGGCCGTCAGCGGGAGCCTGTACACCTGAAGGTGGGGAGACATCGGCCGATTGGCTTTGCTCATAACGGAATTGCCTCTTCTCAAATTGCTGGCGGGAAAGCACGGATTATTTACCCACGCAGAGGGGGCAAGTCAATCTCAACGCCCTTGAAAACCATAGAAATCTGCGAATTAACGCCATCCCTACCGTTGATTTAGACTTGTTTCATATAGTTGAAAGCAAGGCAATATCCCCCTTAGTCGGAGATATTTGGAGATATTAAGGTCCGCCCCCGCCAAAACAGGTGCGACGGCGAATTGATGTTCTTTGTACGATCTAACAGCGTTTCGGGATCAAAATTGTATGATCGAAATCGAGCAGCACGGCGGAGTCATATTTTCCATCAGCCCCCCGCAACGGAAAGCCCGACGCGCCCTGGTTGCGCACTGCAACAAGCCTTACGCGCAAAGCGCCCACATCGTCGCGGTCGGCAAGGCTGATTTTATCGATAATTTCCGACCAGGCAAACACTGTATCACCGGCAAAAGCCGGATTGGCATGGCTGCCACCATTGATCGCCACAATTTTAAACCCGTTGCCCAGCCCGTTAAACGACAATGCCCGGGCCAGCGACATAATATGCCCACCATAGACTAAACGCTTGCCAAACCGGCCCTGATTGGCCGCAACCTGGTCAAAATGAACTTTGGCGGTGTTTTGATATAACCGGGTGGCGATCTGATGTTCGGCTTCCTCGATGGTCATGCCATCAACATGGTCAATCTTTTCGCCAATGGCGTAATCTTCCCAAAAGTGCGGCGATCCGGCCAGTTCACAATCATAATCGGCCAGATCAAGCCCGACCGGCACCCGAAAATGAGCGACATCCACCGTGGCGGCAAGGTCGGGCACAATGGTCTCAGGTGCAGGGGCATCAACGTTATTTTTATGCACCATGACCCAGCGGTTATAATCCACCACCATTTCACCATGCTGGTTACGCCCGACCGAATTAACGTAAACAACCCCGGTTTTGCCGTTTGAATTTTCCTTTAGCCCGATCACGCGCGACACCGCGCTGATCGTATCACCGGCATAAACCGGCGCCCCAAACACGCCGCCCGCATAGCCCAGATTGGCCACCGCATTTAACGACACATCGGGCACGGTTTTGCCAAAGACCATGTGAAACACCAGCAAATCGTCAACCGGCGCATTGCCAAACCCGATGCCCATGGCAAATTCGGCCGAGGACTGAACAGCGAAACGCGGGCCATATAACCCGGTATACAGCGCCACATCGCCCGCCGTAATGGTGCGCGGGGTGGCATGGCGCAACACCTGCCCCAGACGGAAATCCTCGAAATAATTGCCGGGATTATTTTTGGACATCATCACGGAAAATTCCTTGTTCCCTGTGCGACTGGCCCCGATAAGGGCCAACCGGACATCGAAATGCACCGCACACTATGCAGGCACAAAAATGGATCACTCCGGTGTGGTTGTGGTTTCCATTGCCGCAATCTGATCAGCAAGGCCGACCAGACGCTGCGCGCTCACCACATGCAGATTTTCAATCAGCTTGCCATCTACCAGCACAACCCCCTGCCCCTTGGCACTGGCTTCCTGATGGGCCGCAATAATTTTGCGCGCCCAGGCAATGTCGGCGTCGCTCGGCGCAAAGGTTGTGTTGGCGGTCTCAATGGTTTTGGGATGGATCAGTGTTTTACCATCAAATCCCAGTTCACGTCCCTGCACGCACGATGCCCTAAAACCTTCGTCGTCAGACAGATCAAGATAAACACCGTCCAGAATGGACAGATCATAAGCCCTTGCAGCGAGCATACACAAACCAAGACTGGTGATCATGGGCAAGCGGTCCCGCGTGTGGGCACAGTTCAAATCCTTGGCCAAATCCGACGTCCCCATGACAAACCCGCCCAAAAGCGGATGCGCCCCGGCAATATCGCGGGCATTTAACATCGCTAACGGCGTTTCCATCATGCACCAGATGCGCATGTTTTCATGTGCCCCTTCGGCCTGCATGATGGCTGCAACCTGACGAATGGTTTCCGGGCTTTCGACCTTGGGCAGCAAAATGGCATCGGCCTTGCTGCGCGCCGTGGCAACGATGTCGTCATATCCCCACGGGGTGTTTAACCCGTTCACCCGCACCTGAATTTCACGCGGGCCAAACCCGCCAGCATCAAGGGCTGCCATAATCTGGTCACGGGCCAGTTTTTTCGAGTCGGGAGAAACAGCATCTTCCATATCGAGGATCAGCCCATCCGCCAAAAGGCTCCGCCCTTTTTCCAGCGCCCGGCCATTTGAACCGGGCATATATAAAACGGATCGACGCGGGCGCGATAAAGCAGCCATCTGAAAGCCCCTTTTTGTAACTTTAGTATAATTTAACCCAATTAAACTTTCTTAAAATTACCAAACTTTGCTGCATCGCGGCAAGTTGTATTTTGTCCTCCTCAACAGGTTTCATGCTTTCTTGCGGTTATCACGTATGCCGAACGGCTATTGCCCCTTAAGAACATTGCTCCGCTTTCACCCAAACATCAGGTTCGCGAAGGTCAGAACATAAAAACAGCCCCAAACCAATATGGCGGGGCCGTTTTTTTTAATTTTCTGCAACATGATCCGGAACAGATTTTCTGGCGATATTACCATCTTCAATCACCCGCACCGTGGCACTGCGCCCGGCGACCAGCCGGACACTGGCGGGAACATTATCCAGCGCCACACGCACCGGAACGCGTTGGGCCAGCCGGACCCAACTGAAGGTGGGTTTTACATTGGCAAGGCTGCCGGTCGCACCGGTGCGTTCGCTATCCTGAATACCCGCAGAAATGCTGGCGATATGACCATAGATTGGCTGTTTTTCGCCCATAAGCTGCACTTCAACCCGGTCGCCAATGGCAATGCGGGGTAATTTGGTTTCTTCAAAATACCCGGCCACATAATAGGAATGGGCATCGATCAGGGCGGCAATGGCGCTGCCTGCGGCAACATAATTGCCCGGCCGCAGGGAAAAGTTGGTCAATGTGCCATCAACAGGGGCATAGACCCTGGTACGTTCCAGGTTCAGTTCAGACAAATCAACGTCAGCCCTGGCCAGTTCAACAGCGGCCTTTGCCGTGGCCAGGGTCGTGCGGACCTGTTCCTTTTTCTGGCGCGAAACGGCATCGCTGCTGAGATTGCGATAACGTTGAACTTCGCGTTCAGCCTGTTCCTTGCTGGCAACGGCACTGTCAAGGCGGGCCTGTTCCTGAGAAAGCGCCACCTTGAAACGGGCGGTATCGATTTCAAACAGTAGATCGCCGGTCTTGACCTGCTGGTTATCGCCAACATGCACCTTGCTGACCAACCCCGACACATCAGGCGCAATTGCCACCACATCCGCACTGATACGGCCATCGCGCGTCCAGGGATCGTTCATGTAGTAATCCCACAATTGCATCCCGGCCACCACTGCCGCCGCAACCAGAACCCCGGACAGAACAAACCGCCCGATCCATGAAAACCATTTTTTCATAAATCACCTATCTTACAAAAACCGCCGTGATCCCGGCTAGCAGCAATACAAACAGCGCCAGATCGATCAGGGCCGGATGAAATGTGGCGCGGTAAAAACCAACCCGCACCAAAACCTTGCGCAGCACAATCAGGCTGCACCATGCGGCAATGGCGCACACCAGAAAGCCTGGCAAAAAAACGCCATATAAATCCACCATCGCGCCCATCATGCCCGTCCCGCCAAACCTGCAGGTGCCAGATCATTTGCGCACGACAAACACGATGCAATCTGCTCAAAACGAGGGCTGAAATCCGGTTCACCGTCACGGGCCAGAACCCGGCGCATCGCCACAAGCGACACCACCAGCCTGCGTTTAAAAACAGAGTCCATTTCCGTCGGTTTCGCGCCAATCTGCATATCGCGCGAGGCAACAAGCCCGATCAGACGATCCGCCCCGCCCGATATGTCATGCATATCCGCTAAGGTGGACCGCGCTGTTGCCAGCATCAGAATCTCGTCTAGCAAGGTTAAAAGTTCGCCATCAGGCGGACGATCAAAATCGCGGGTCCGCAAATCAAAATGGGTGGCCATAACAGCCAGAAACCGATCCATACGGTCGCCAATTTGCCCATCCAGTCCTTTGCGCACCCGGCGCAAGTCGACAAGATTGGCCGCAATTGAAACTTCCGGCATCGCCCGCATCAGGCGGGTACGATGGTCGGGGGCCTGGGCCAGTTTAGGCAGAATCAGGCCGTGGCGGTCCAGAAGGCGGCGCAACACCGTCATGCGCGGGGCAACATGGTCAAACCGGGCCAGATTGGCAAGGTCGCGCCAATTGGCCTGTAACAGGCGACGAATGCTATGATCGGGCGTCATCGACCGCATCATCGCGGTGACCACTACGGCCACGACAAAACCTGAAATCATGGCCACAGCACCGTCCAGAGAACTGGCAAAATTGCCGCTATAGCGCGTGGAAATGTTAAGCAACATCACCGTATTGACAATCATCGGCAGGGCAAAGATAAAGGTTTTGGGCGACGGAATCAGCAAACCGATCAGCAGCAGATAAGGCGCAAAAACCGCCACCAGCAACGGAAAACCGTCAATTGCCGGCAACACCGCGTAGCCATAAAACAGCGTCACCGCCACAGAAAACAGCGTATAGGTGATAAAGCCTTTCTGGGCCGGGACCGGGTCATCAAGAAACGATAAAATACTGGTGCCCACCGCCGCCATCATGGCCGCAGACGCACCGTTAGGCCAACCGGTTTCAACCCAGATCAGGCACACAATCAGTGTGGCAATACTCGCCGTCAGGCCAGACCGGACCGCCAGGCCATAATCCACATGCAACGCGGGTTTATCGCCCCGATCGCGCCAGCGATCAACAACACTGTGTGGAACCCGCCCTTCGCGGATTCCGGCCCACAATAACTGGCAATCATCATAAAACCCGATCATCCGGTGCAGGCGCACACACAGATTAATCACCAGAAGGTCATGCCAGTTGCGGTTGACCTCGTATTGATGGGCCAGTTCGGAAATATCGCTGTGCAACTGATTAATGCGGGTACGATCAAACGGATCGGCATCGCCATCCTGTATCCAGCCCTCGATATTTTGCAAAAGAACGGCAACATTTTCGGGCACACCAGGGCCGGTTGCGGCCAGGGCTGTGATCCGGTCATGCAAACTGTAAAGCGAAGGCAACAGGGCCGCCATGGCATTTTGCAGCGCCTGTAACGGTCGCGTCATGCCATTTAACAATGACCGTTCATACCCGACATGCACCGCAAGGCCATGTATTTCGCCAATATCGGCGATCAATTTGATGCGGTCACCATGCAGTTTTTCTTCGTCATGGTTGCCTGCAAAACTTAATGCTGCCAATGCGCGCACATCGTGCAAGGCACGATCAATGCGCGCCGCCAGAACCGGGCCCAAATGGCGCGGGAACACCACATGGCTAACGACAGTGGCACAAATGATCCCAAGGCTGATTTCCTGCACACGGGCAACAGCGACATCAAAAACGATGCCCGGATCGGTGACACAGGGAAAGCCGATAATAGCAGCGGTATAACCAGCCAGCATAAACAGGTAACTGCGCGGGGTGCGGTCCAGCCGTGACAAATACAGGCATAAACCGACCCAACCGGCCATCGCCAGCGACAGCAAAACCGGCGCATCTACAAGGTTGGGCACCAGCGCCACGGCAAAAACCGCCCCGATCATGGTGCCAACCACACGGTAAACCGCCTTGGAGGCCAAAACACCGGTCAGGGGATTGGCGATAATATAAACCGTCGCCATCGCCCAAACCGGGCGGTCGAGATCAAACGCCAGCGCAATGAATAAGGCAAGCATCCCGGCAACAAAGGTTTTGGCCGAAAACAGCCAGTCATCAAAGCCGGGGCGGGACGCGAGAATATTTTTTAACATCACATCCCTCTAACTTTTGGTCTGTTCCAGGTCTTTGTCTTCGCAACAGGTCAATCTGGCCAAAAGTTGCTTTAAAACCTTCAGGGTGATTTCAAGTTCACCATCATCAATATCGGTCGTTATACTGTCACGGACCCGGGCCAGAATATGTTCAATCTCGATGGCTTTGGCCGCCCCTTGCGGCGTTAACGACACCATTTTTGCCCGCCGGTCAGACGGGTCTGCCACACGGCGCACCATGGCGTCGGCCTCAAGTGCATCAATCACGCGCACCAGCGACGGGCCCTCAACACCGATTTCCTCGGCGATTGCGCCCTGGCGCACGGTTCCACCGCGCCGGTGCAACACAATTAACGGCAAAGCACTGGTTTGTGACAAGCCATGCGCGTGCAGCGCGCGATCAATCTCGCGGCGCCATTTGCGCGCTGTGTTGATCAGGGCACTGCCAATGGTCAAATGGGGTGAAAAGGGGTCAAAATCTTTCATACAAAAATGGTAGCATTGAATTAGTTTGAATCCTATCTATTTTAATTCCAATCAGACATGCCGCCAGCGCATGGCAGCCTGCATGCTATATTTTTCGGCTTTTCGCCCGAAACGGCACGCAGAAAAATGCCGCTTTGTTCCCAAAGGCGTGCAAATACAGATCAGGATTTGGGGAAAACCGAACCGCGTTCCCGACGCCATCCGGTCTTGTTCTGGCCGCGTTACTGAAGCGGGTTGCCAAAAATGGCGGGCAGGATTTGCTGGGTAAAGGGCGGCACATCGTTTAGCGGGCGCCCATTGGTTAAAAATACAATTGCCGTCTGTTGCCTGGGAAACCATGAGATTTCGGCACTATAGCCAAAATAATTGCCATCATGTCCCCAAACCGGGCCCCAGTCGCTTTCCCCAACCATCACGCCATAGCCATATGAGCCGTTACCGGCAAACATGGTATCCGTTGTCATACGCTTGATCGCATTGGGACCCAGCAAGCTGCCATCGACAAACAACCCGCGCAGGAATGCCAGCATATCGCGCGCGGTTGAAACAACACCGCCATCGGCCAAATGATCGCCAACATCAAAACCGGTGACATCTTCAAGGTTGCCATCGCCATCGCCGTCGTCATATCCGCGCGCCAGTTCCCGATCCCTTGGGAAACTGCCAAAACTGGTGGCATCCATTTCAAGGGGGGCGAAAATACGTTTTTGAAAAATATCCTCGATGGCGGCCTGTTCGACCTGCTCGATGATATAGCCCAGCAAGATGTAATTGCTGTTGGAATTGCCATATTCACTGCCGGGTGAAAAGACGGCATCCCGATCCGCCATCAGCGGCAGCAACTCGGCATTGCGCCAGCCATGTTGCGGTTCCCGCCCGACCAGTTCAAAAAAGAAATCGCCATCCAGATAATCGGGGATACCGGAACTGTTATGCAAAAGATCAACCAGGGTCGCCTGTTTGGCATTCACAATGGATTGGGCATATTCGGGCGGCAACCAGCGCGCGGGATGATCTGACAATTTCAGGCGCTGTTCAGATGCCAGTTGCAAAATGACGACCGCAGTCATCATTTTGGTCAGGGACCCGATATAAAACCGTTCTGTACCGCGCATTTTGCGGGTTGGGGCGACATTGGACAGCCCGGCAGCCGCAAAACGGCTGGTGCCATCCTGATAGGCAATACCAACAACGCCACCGGGCAAACCGGCCTGCGTGACATAACCTTGCAAAAAGGTTTGCAACGGGTCTGACGTTTTCTGGTTTTGGGCAAAGGCTGCATTGCCACCGACAGCAAAGGCAATAGTCACCGTCACCATTGCCAGGATATGGGCTTTTGCGCCCAATCTTATCCCCAATCGTGCCCCTGCCCGTGTCATCCTGCGCCACCACCAACGATCCTGCACCGTTTCTGTCCCCCGACTGAAATTACAGCCCTTGCACTATGGACAGCATTTGCTCGCAATCAAATTAAAAACTCAAGCGCGATCATTTGGAATGGCTATAATCTTGCGATTACTGGTTGTTTTGGGCATCCCTGATAGCGGCAATACGACATTCAAGGGCTGCGAGAAGGTCCTTTGTCGCCACAGTTAAAGCCCCCTCGCCGGTTCCTTCAACCACCGGATCAATGACCGATGTTTCAGCCCCGACAGACAGTGCATAGGCATTGATCACGATTTCGGCATCCGGCATATCTTCAACGGCTTTCCGGTCCCCCCCGGCCTGTGCGGCGCGGGTTTGCTGATCGATAATACAGTCGCGCACATAATTGGCTTTGTGCGCAGAATGCTGAATATCAAGCACCAGAAAGGCTGCAATACGATTATGCCCCGCATCGTCGGCCGTGCGACCGGGCCAGTCTGGCACCTCAGACAGAGACGCCCCCACAGTCTTCGTCATCGCGCCCTCCTTTCAAGAAAACCAACAAGACAAACCTTATTGCCTTGTTAATCCAAACCGGTCAAAGCGGCCCGCCTTACGGCCTGGTATTGATCGGAAAGGCCGTGTTGATGTGTTTGCCCGAAACCGCCATTGCCACAGAAAACCGCAAGGATGCATCCTTGCCAACGCAGTATTTCCCGGCATCATCGGATGGAAGGGGATCAGGCCGGTTATACCCGCATTTTGTCCATCCGGGTGCCCCCGCCGGGCAGGACGCTTCAAGATGATCTGCCGCATAGATAATCGATTCCACGATCTGGGCCTGACTGCAATCATCGGGAAACAGGGTTGAGAATTTGGACCGATTGGACGGCGCGGCAGCACCTGGGAGGGCGGAATTCCAGAAAACCGTGGCCTCATAAATGCCATTGGCATTTTCTGATCCCGGCGTCACCGTGACGACAGAAATGGTGGCCGGGTTTAGCCCGCCCGGGCGGGAATGAAAACCAACGAAGCGTTTTTTGCCATTTACCTCGCCGCAAAAAACATGCTCCAGATTGATCGAATAAGCGCCGCTGCCATGCCCCTGCCCCGGACATACAACCTGAGCCTGGGCTTTTTGCCCCGCACCAACCAACAGCATTGTCATTACTATGGCAGCACCGCTCAACAATCGGCCTGCGCGTGCTGTGATAAACATATGACGCCCCATCAGGTGTTAAGAAATACGTTCCGGTCAACGACCGGCCCCATTCAACAGCGCTTGCACCTTAAAGCTGTGAAAATTCCAGCCCGATGCGCAAGGCCAGCACGCTGGCCGGTTCAAACCGCATCGGCTCCCCACCCAGTTTACCCCCATGCCATTGCGCCTTGGTCAGAACAAACGCGCCAAGGGGCAAATCGTGGCTGATTTTAAAGTTCACCAGCGCCCGAACTTCCTTGGGTTTGCGAATGGCATCATCGCGCCACAGGCAATGATAGGCAAATAACGGCGTACCGCTGCGCCGATCCAAAAACACAAAGGGCACTTCGTAATGGCCCCAACGGGCATAAAACAGACTTTCCATGCCGGTACTTGACGCCAGAAACTGGGTCTGGATCGCCGTTTCCACCAGTCGGCTTATCGTATCTTCGCCCTCGGCGCGCCCGCCAATCAGCCCGGTTCGCAAACCAGGATGGATCAGATGCACCTTGAAGGCAACGGCGCGCTGAAACGGTTTGGCATCCTGGTCAATCCGCTCCAACCGTCGCACCAGCCACGCACTTTCCAGATATTCCAGATAGCGGCGCAAGGTATTTTTCGCCAGATCAAGCTCGCGCGCCAGCGTTTCAATCGAAAATTCGGCCCCGGTATTATAGGCCAGCAATACAAACAGGCGATGCAGGTCCGACGGGCTGGAAATGCCATGCAATCCGGGCAAGTCAGAATGAAGGGAGCGGTGAATCGCCCCGGCCTCGCCGTTGCGGTCATGAAAACCGCCTTCATTGATGTAATTTTCAAACAGGCGGTTCAGCTCTATCAAGCCATCGGGCACATCCGTTGTAAAACGTCCGGCATTTGGTGATTCTGGCAGGACGTCGGTTGGCTTAATGCCTTGCTGGCCCAAATATTCGGCGAAACTGAAGGGGGGCAAAAATAATGTGGTTAAATGGGCACGGTTTTCGGCATTGGGGGCCAGCGCACTGACTGCGACCACGCGCAGCATCGGATCGGCTTTTAACAGCTTTTCCAGTTGGGTTTCCCAGTCACGTTGATAGGAAACTTCATCGATAAACAGCCATAACGGGTGATCGGCCGAAATGCCGCGCGAGGCGCGCAAAAGGCGCGGCAAACGGGACATATCAAGTTCCAGAAACAACGGATATTCGAGCGAGACATAACAAACATGGCGGCGCGGGGTATCGCCATCCAGCAATTGGGAAATCGCCTGGCGCAACATCACGGTTTTGCCCACACCGCGCGGCCCGGTCAGCACAACAGCCTTGCGACCGTCGCCGCGTTCAATAGCATTCCAAAAGCGTTTGAAAAATGCCCGTTCCGGCAGATTATGTACCACATCATCGGTGATGCCATCCCACCACGGATTATCCGCCATCAAACGACGCAGAAAATCCGGTTCGCCGGGATGTTCAATAAAAGTCGCCATAAACCGCCCCCACAGTTTGCCGATGACAGCTATCGCACCAACAAAATAACGCCAGCAACAACACCCAAATTAAGATTAGTCATAAACCTTATTCGAATATTTTTTAACAAATACTTGCCACACGCCGCTTTTTTTACCCGTCACGCAAAAAAAAGCGGATCACCCGCCGAGATTGGCAAGCGATCCGCTGGACCGTTCTGCAATGTGCTAAGCACGAGGGAGCGCAGGTCTTGGGGAAGACGCGAGGGAGATAAACCCGACAATGCGAGCACCACCTGCATCACGGTCCTTTTACATCGGCCAGGCGGGCGGGGGAGGCAAGCCAGCCGATGTAAACCGGGAAAATTGGCAATCAGAGACCGCAGCCAAGCGGTTTATTTGTCAGTTTAAGGCTTCGGGTTCGGGTTAGGATCAGCATTCTGTGCGTCATCTGGTTCGGATGCCTTTTTTCCGTCATCCGCTTTGCGCATCCGCTCCAGCTCGGAGGATAAATTATAGTCACCCGAGGCAACATAACCCTCCATATTACCCGTGCGGCGTTCAAGATCATCAAACTTGGCGCGCAATTCATCCATCCAGGGTTCTTCGTAATCGACCCCGAAGGTTGGATGCTCAACGTTTTCAGATGTCGCCTCACGGGCTGATGCCGCAGCCCCCCGTGCCGACGACGCAGCCCCGCCAAAGGACCCGCGAGCACGACGCCCGAAAAAACCGAACCATTCCGGGTGATGGACATAGGACCACGCGGCGATAAACAGAAACACACCAACCGGGAAACTGAAAATCAGCGTCAAGATCCAGGCAATCATCACACCTTTGCGCGGAATGCCGAACTTCTCGGAAATACCGGTAATCGTGCGTTTGAACGGCCCGGAGTGATGCGGGCCATGACGATGACCACAGCCACCCCGGCCTTGGTTCTGGCCACGATTTTGCCCTCGGCGAGAGCCACATCCACCCCCGTCGCGGTGATTGTGACGCCTGTTATAGTATCGTGCACCGGCAGCAGCTTGCTCGGCAGTCATATCCTGTTCCTCCATTCGGCAACCTCTGCATCCAGAAGACTTTCCAGTGTCGCAACCCGACCCTCAAGGCGCTCCGCCTGCAATTTCAGACGGGCCATTGCTTCCTTGTGCTGCTGAATTTCCACCGGGGGAACGCTCTGATGGTCGGCTTTCATACGTTTCCAAACGGTAATGTAATGAAAAACCACCCAGATTGGCCCGACAATGGAAATAAACACAATCAATGGAACGGCAAAAACCCACATAAGCGCCCTTTAACTGATCAGGGTTCGATCATGCCATGATTGGTCATAATCGCCGACTGCGAACACCAAAGTACCCGCACACTGAATTAGCTGTCTTTATTGACCCGTTCTTTCAAGGCCTTAAGATCATCTTCGATCCCAAGTTCGGATTCCAGATCGCCAAACTGTTCATCAAGCGACTTGGCGCGGCCCAGATCAAAGGAATCTGCGCTGGCTTCAAGTTCGTCAATCTTGCGTTCCATCGCTTCATAGCGCAGCAAGGCTTCATCAATCTGGCCATTATGCAGTTTTTCGCGCATTTTGACCCGTTTTTCTGCTGTTTTCATCCGAATTTCCACTGCACGCTGCTTGCCCTTGGCTTCGTTCAGCTTGTTGTGCAACTTGTTCAGATCTTCGTCAAACTTGGCCAGTGTTTCTTCAATCACTTCAAGTTCACGTTCCAGCACAGCCGACTGCTCTGCCAGACGACGACGCGCCATAAGCGCGCCTTTGGCCAGATCATCGCGGCCCTTGGAAACCGCAAATTCGGCTTTTTCTTCCCATTCATTCTGGCCGTCATGCAGCTTTTTAAGCTTGCGTTCGACTTCCTTTTTATCAGCAATCGCCTTAACAGCACTTGATCGCACTTCGACCAGGGTGTCTTCCATTTCCTGAATCATCAGGCGCACCATCTTTTCCGGGTCTTCAGCCCGGTCCAGCAGTGAATTGATATTGGCATTAACGATATCGGACAAACGCGAGAACACGCCCATTGCTCGATCTCCTGTTGGGGGATGTAAACTCTTCTGCCCTTGTATTGCAGGTGGCGTGCCAGTTTTAAGTTTCTTTAAAAATCAATACTTTAATCAACAGCACCCAATTGAAAATAAAATTTATCGCGACATTCTTAGCGTTTTTCGATAACGTTTTTCGCGATATGGACAACAGATCACAACCGATATTGGGCGAAGACCCCCGTTTTTTGGCCGCCCTGGAGCATGTTTCGCGCCTGGCGCCGATTAATCGCCCCTGCCTTGTGATTGGCGAACGCGGGTCGGGCAAGGAACTGATTGCGGCCCGCCTGCATTATCTTTCCGCGCGCTGGGGCGGGCCGCTGGTCAAGGTCAATTGCGCAGCACTGAGCGAAACCCTGCTTGATACCGAACTGTTCGGCCACGAAGCCGGGGCCTTTACCGGGGCGACCAAACGCCACACCGGCCGGTTTGAACGCGCCGATGGCGGCAGCATCATTTTAGATGAAATTGCCACCGCCAGCCCGGTGGTGCAGGAAAAATTGCTGCGCGTGGTCGAATATGGCGAAATTGAACGGGTTGGCGGCAGCGAAGTCATTGACGTGGACGTGCGCGTGATTGGCGTCACCAACGAAAACCTCAAACATCTGGCCGCGCAGGGCAAATTCCGCGCCGACCTGCTTGATCGACTGGCATTTGACGTAATTGCCGTGCCGCCATTGCGCGAACGCCCGGACGATATTTTGCCAATGGCCGAACAATTTGCCCTGGAAATGACCAAACGTTTATCGCGACAAGTTTTTTCCGGCTTTAGTAAACATGCCATACAGCAATTGCAAAATTACGACTGGCCGGGAAATGTGCGCGAATTGCGCAACGCAGTTGAACGCAGCCTTTATATGGCCGACGATGGCGACAAACCGGTTTCGCATATCGTGCTGGACCCGTTTGCCGGGATCTGGAGCGAGACGGACACAAACACCACGACAGCAGCAAACAATACTGCGCCCGGCTTAGCAAACGCGCCGTCACCGCCCCCCCAGACAATCAGCGAAATCGATTTTAAAGCCGCAACCCGCAATTACGAAATGACCCTGCTGGCACATGCCATGCGCCAAAGCCACAACAACCAGACCGAAGCCGCCGAGATGCTGAAACTGAATTATCATCAATTGCGGCGCTTGCTGGAAAAATACAACCTGTTGCCCAGCAGATAGGCACCAACATGTATCAACCCCGCACACCTGGTTATTCAAAACACGACGCCGTTCAACGCTGGCATTTGCCAGACCGGGTATTTTTCGCCTGCGGGGCCTGCCACATCCTGGCTTATGCTTTTATGGAGCGATATGACGCGCAAAACACCCAGCATTATGCGCCGTTATGGCTCAAACCCGCCAGCGGATTTACCGGCAACCACATCGTGATTGCTGGCACAGACTGGATATTTGATTACCACGGCTATCGTTGCCGCACTTCTTACATGAACCACACATTCAAACGCGCACAACAACGCTGGCCCGGCTGGCAGGCCGAGATAATTACGCTGACACCCGATATTCTGGTTTCCGAAGAAAAATCACGCCAAATAGCGGGCCTATGGCTCCGCGAGCCGGGGCAATTCCTGCATGATGCCTTGCCCCGTGCGCGAAAATTTCTCGACCATTTTGCGCCGCCGCCACCTCAATAAAGCATATTTCCTTTAATATACTTTAGCAAACATACGATGCACAACATGCACAATAATAACCTGAAAATTGCCCTGCCCGATGCTGCCCCAATCGGCGGTTTGGCAAAAGCTTAATCCGCCAGCGACCGGGCAATCACCATGCGTTGAATATCGGATGTGCCTTCATAAATCTGGCAAACACGCACATCGCGATAGATGCGCTCCAGCGGAAAGTCTTTAAGATAGCCATACCCGCCGTGGATCTGGATGGCCTTGGAGCAAACCTCTTCGGCCATTTCGGAGGCAAACAGTTTTGCCATGCAGGCCTCGGTCAGGCAGGGTTTGCCATCGTCACGCAATTGCGCGGCGCGATGGACCAACAGGCGGGCGGCGTCGATTTTAGTCGCCATATCGGCCAGGCGAAAGGCAACCGCCTGATGTTCGATAATCTTTTTGCCAAATGTTTCGCGTTCATTGGCATAATCGCGCGCGGCATCAAAGGCAGCACGCGCCATGCCCACCGATTGCGCGGCAATGCCAATGCGCCCGCCTTCAAGGTTGGCAAGGGCAATTTTATAGCCCTGCCCTTCGGCACCCAGCATGTTTTCGGCGGGCACCCGGCATTCAACAAAAGTGATCTGGCAGGTATCCGATGCGTTTTGGCCAAGTTTTTCCTCGGTTCGCGACACCACATAGCCGGGCGTATCGGTTGGCACGATGAAGGCGGAAATACCGCGTTTTCCCAGCGACGGATCGGTCACGGCAAACACAATGGCGATATCACCTTCACGGCCCGAGGTGATGAATTGTTTGGCCCCGTCAATCACCCAATGATCGCCATCGCGCACGGCGCGGGTTTTAAGGGCACTGGCATCGGAACCGGCCTGTGGTTCGGTCAGGCAGAACACGCCAATTTTTTCACCCAGTGCCATGGGCACCAGAAATTCCTGTTTCTGGGCCTCGCTGCCGAATTTTAAAATCGGCATACACCCAACCGAATTATGCACCGACATGATGGTGGAGGTGGCGCCATCACCCGCCGCGATTTCTTCAAGAGCCAGCGCATAGGACACATGGTCCATGCCCGCCCCGCCATATTGTTCCGGAACCAGCATGCCCAAAAAGCCAAGCTCGCCCAGCCCGTTAATCGCTTCGGCGGGGAAAATATGGTGCGCGTCCCATTTTGCCGCATGGGGTTTTAATTCATTTTCGGCAAATTCACGCGCGGTATCGCGCACCATTTCCTGATGGTCTTCCAGCCGCATCATGTGCCAGCCTCCTTTTTATAACGCGGTCAAAGGAAACATACCGGCACAAACGACGTTCGGCCCGATATTATCCGTCGACCTTTTCAAACCTGTCATTTTCTTCGACATAGCGCCACAGGGCACCTTCTTTCATGTCGAACCACCAGCCATGGATCTGCAAATACCCGGACTCAACCCCCGCCTTAACAAACGGAAAAGTTAACAGATTGGTCAGGGAATTGCGCACCGACTGGCGCGAAACGGCGTCCACGTCCGGGCCATGGGCGGAACTGCATGTTGCAATTTCCATCCACGGGCCGATAAATTCACGATCCGGGGCCGTAACACCGCCAATCGCCCCTTGCACCAGCGCCTGAATACCGCCGCAACCCGAATGACCCAAAATAACAACGTCACGAACCTTCAGGTCGCGCACACCATATTCCAATGCAGCCGACGTACCATGATACTGGTCATCGGGCTGATAGGGCGGCACAAGATTGGCGACGTTTCGAACAATAAACATATCGCCCGGTTCGGCATTCATCAAAATGGCCGGATCAGCGCGGGAATCGGAACAGGCGATCAGCAGCACTTCGGGTTCCTGCCCGGATTCCACCAGATGGGCTACCCGTTCGGGCCGCTGATCATAATAGGCCGCCTTAAAACTGCGAAAGCCTGCCTTCATCCTGTCAATCGTACGCATCGTCATCAGGTGCATTCCCCTGTTTTGTCGCAATTTGATCGCCTCAAAATAGGGGTAAAATGCCAAGCTGGGTAGTCCCTGAATGCAATTTCAGACGCAGAACGCCTGCCCCTACCCGAATTACAGCAATTCCACCGCCATTGCTGTGGCTTCGCCGCCGCCAATACACAGGGATGCGACACCCTTTTTCCCGCCATGGGTTTTAAGGGCATGGATCAATGTCACCAGCAACCGCGCGCCCGTTGCGCCAATAGGATGGCCCAAAGCACAGGCCCCGCCATGAACATTAACCCGGGCCGGGTCCAACTTAAGATCATGAATGGCGGCCATGGCCACCACGGCAAAGGCTTCGTTGATTTCCCATAAATCAACGCTATCCTTGTCCCAGCCGGTTTTTGCCAGAAGCTTTTCAATCGAACCGATGGGGGCCGTGGTAAACCAGCACGGTTCCTGGGCATGGGTGGCATGGTCGACAATTTTGGCAATTGGCTTCAGGCCACGGTTTCGGGCTTCGGACTGGCGCATCAGCACCAGGGCCGCCCCGCCATCGGAAATAGACGATGAATTGGCCGCTGTGACGGTGCCATCCTTGCGAAAGGCCGGGCGCAGGCCGGGTATTTTCTCGGGCCGGGCTTTGGGCGGCTGTTCATCGGCGCTTACCGTGACCTCGCCCTTGCGAGACGTGATGGTAAGCGGGGTAATTTCGGCATCAAAATTGCCACTTGATGCAGCAGCATTAGCCCGTTTCAGGGATTCAATGGCGTAGGCATCCTGATCTTCGCGGGTAAAGCCGTATTTTGTAGCGGTATCCTCGGCAAAGGTGCCCATCAGGCGGCCCTTGTCATAGGCATCTTCCAGACCATCAAGAAACATGTGGTCCTTGACCTCGCCATGCCCCAGACGCAAACCTTCGCGTAGCTTGGGCAGTAAATAAGGTGCGTTGGTCATGCTTTCCATGCCACCGGCCACCACCACATCGGCACTGCCTGCCAAAATAAGGTCATTCCCGAACATGGCTGCTTTCATGGCTGAGCCACACATTTTATTAACCGTGGTGGCCCCGGCAGACCACGGAATGCCGGCATGCCATGCCGCCTGACGGGCCGGTGCCTGCCCCTGACCCGCAGGAAGCACATTTCCCATGATGACTTCTTCAACATCATCGGCGGACACGCCTGCGCGTTCCAGTGCGGCCTTAATCGCAGCACCGCCCAGTTCGGATGCGGTTAACGGGGCCAGATCACCCTGAAATCCACCCATCGGGGTGCGGGCACAGGAAACAATTACAACCGGATCATTCTTCATCAAAAATCCCCTTCATTCGGGAGAACAAAATGCATATCGGAAAAAGGCGGGCGCTTACGCCGTTTCGCCAAACAATTCACGGCCAATCAACATGCGGCGAATTTCGCTGGTCCCCGCGCCAATTTCGTACAATTTGGCATCGCGCAGCAACCGGCCGGTGGGATATTCATTGATATAGCCATTCCCACCCAGCGCCTGGATCGCTTCCAATGCCATCCATGTGGCTTTTTCAGCGGCATATAAAATCACCCCGGCGGCATCCTTGCGCGATGTTTCGCCGCGATCACAGGCCTTGGCAACTTCATACACATAGGCGCGACACGCATTCATGGTGGTATACATGTCGGCCATTTTGCCCTGCATCAGCTGAAATTCGCCAATCGCCTGACCAAACTGTTTACGTTCATGAATATAAGGCACCACCACATCCATACAGGCCCGCATAATGCCGGTTGGCCCGGCGGCCAGAACGGCGCGTTCGTAGTCAAGGCCGCTCATCAGCACGCGCACACCGCCATGCAGGTTGCCCAGCACGTTTTCCTCGGGCACTTCGCAATCCTGAAACACCAGTTCGCAGGTGTTGGACCCGCGCATCCCAAGTTTATCGAGCTTTTGTGCGGTTGAAAAACCTTTAAAATCTTTTTCAATGATAAAGGCGGTAATGCCTTTTGGTCCGGCGCTGGCATCGGTTTTGGCATAAACCACCAGGGTGTTGGCATCGGGGCCATTGGTGATCCACATCTTATTGCCATTAAGGATGTAACGATCCCCCTTTTTCTCGGCCCGCAATTTCATCGATACCACGTCAGACCCGGCCCCGGGTTCACTCATGGCCAGCGCCCCAACATGTTCGCCACTAATCAGTTTGGGCAGATAACGGGCTTTTTGCTCCGCCGTGCCATTGCGGCGCAACTGGTTAACACACAAATTGGAATGCGCCCCGTAGGATAGCGCAACCGAGGCCGAGGCCCGGCTGATTTCTTCCATCGCCACCACATGTTCAAGATAGCCAAGACCGGTGCCGCCATCTTCCTCGGGTACGGTCATGCCCAACAGGCCCAGATCGCCGAATTTGCGCCACAAATCGTTGGGGAATTCGTTTTTCGCATCAATCTCGGCAGCGCGCGGGGCAATTTCGGCCTCGGCAAAGGAAGAAACGCTGTCGCGGATCGCCTCGGCGGTTTCGCCAAGATCAAATCTTAAACCGGGGAAATCAACAAATGCCATCGGATATTTCCTGCCCTTGATCGCGTGTTATAAACAAAATCCGGTGCCGACATTGCGACACCCTGTCTTAAAAAGCGAAAGCCGTTAAGCGGTGCGCCATTACGCAGCCCCTGCCAGCAATTCGGGCGGCAGACGCATGACCTTCAGGGTTTGCAAGGCGGTTGTGCACAAAACATCGCGCTCCCCATCATGGCCGAATACATCAATGCGGGTCACGATAATGGACCGCCCACGCGAAATGACCTCGCCCACGGCGCGTAATTGCGCACCCAGCCCCGGTGCAACAATGTTCAGTTTGTATTCCACCGTCAGCATCCCCTGATCGGCGGCAACCAGGCTCCATCCGGCAAAGCCACCGGCAATATCGGCCAATCCGGCAATCGCCCCGCCGTGAAAATATCCATTATGCTGCACCAGATCAGCGCGCGCCGGCATCACCATTTCAACCCGGCCCGGGCTTACCTTTTCCACCCGCGCACCCAGCGCCAGATTGTAAGGTTGCTGGGCAAAACGGCGGCGAACTTCGGCATCATAGTCGGGGTTTTGTGGTTCAAATACGGTCATAGCTGGCCTGCCTACCCTGAAACTTTGAAAACTGTTTCCTTCTTGTAGTTTACGTTTACGTTAACGTCAAATTAAATCAGCAAGAGACTACCGAATTAATGTTTTGCCCGGCAAAGAAACTTGGCAAGCTCATCAAAAAGGCGACACCCGTTAAACGAATGCCGCCCTGAAACCCGATCCCGCCGCAGACAGCGGCCTCTCCAAAAGATTAAATCTTCACGTGCGGTAGCCTAACAATTCAGGCAACCAGGTGACCAAGGATGGAAATGCAATCACAAAGGTCATGGCAATCGCCATCGACAGCACCAGCCACAGGCTCCATCCCACCGATTTTTCAAGCGGAATACCGGCGATGCGGGTCGTGACCATCAAATTAACCGCAACAGGCGGGGTGAACTGACCAATGGCGATGTTCATCGCCATCACCACACCGAACCAGACCGGGCTCCAGCCAAATTCCTGCATGATCGGCATCAGGATCGGCAGCATGATCAAATAGATCGACACACCATCCAGCACCATACCGGCCAGCAGCAACACCACCATGATCAGGGCCAGCACCACATGTTCGTTGCTTGATAACCCAAGAATGGCATTGGCCAATAAATCAAACGTCCCCAATGCCGCCCCGGCCCAGGCAAAAATGCCCGCCAGCGAAATGATCAGCATGATCACGCCCGATGTAACAGCAGAATCGACAAACAGGCGATAAAGATCGCGCAAGCGGATGGTGCGATAAACAAACATGCCAATCACCAGCCCATAGGCCACAGCCACCACTGCCGCCTCGGTCGGGGTGAACAGGCCGGAACGCAGACCGCCCAAAATGATGACCGGGGCCAGAAGACCGGGCAGCGCGTGCATGAAAGCCGGTAAAATAGCCAATTGGCTGCGGGTTTCCTGCGCACCAAAATCGTGTTTGCGCGACAGCAACAGCACCGGAATGATAATGGCAACCCCTGCCAGAATACCGGGAATAATCCCGCCTGCGAACAAGGCACGAAGGTCGGTGCCCGGCACAATGATCGAATAAATGATCAAGGCGACCGACGGCGGAATAAGAATGGCGGTCGAGGCCCCTGCCGCAATCACGCTGGCGGAAAATTCACGCGGATAACCCGCGCGCATCATGGACGGGATCATAACCATGGCAACAGCAGCGGCATCAGCCGGGCCAGAACCCGACATGCCCCCCATCATCATGCACACCAGCACGGCAACAACCGCCAACCCGCCCCGACGCGGGCCAACAAGCGCACCGGCAAATTCCACCAGCCCCCGTGCCACGCCGGATCGTTCGAAAATCATGCCGGTTAAAATAAACAGGGGAATGGCGATCAGCGGATATTTGGCAATGCCGCTATAGGTATTGGTCCCCACCGTGGCAAGCGCATAGACATCAAGACCGAAATAAATGCCAATAACTGCGGAAAAACCAAGGGCCACAGCAATCGGAGCCCCCATGAACAACAACACGGCAAAGGCCGCAAGCAGGGCGATACTGGGGGTCATTTTGCCCCTCCGTCGCGATTCTGTGCATCATCTTTACGGCGCGCGCGGGTCAACCGCCAGGCGTGTTCAACAACCCGAAACAAAATAACCAGCGACAGCAACGGCAACCATATCGAATAGATCCAGCTGGGATAACCAAGCCCCGCCGATACTTCGCCGTAATTATATTCATCAAGGGTAAAGGTCGCCCCGTAATACATGATCATGGCGAACAGCAAAGTGGTAATGGCCAGAATCAAAAGCTCGACCACAAGGCGAACCGGGCGGGAAAAGCGTTCGAGGAAGAATGTAATGCGAATATGTTCGTTCCGGGCAAAAGCAATAGAAGCCCCCACCAGGGTCATGACGACCAGCAAAAACACCGAAAATTCTTCGGTGAAAGCAAAGGAAATGTCGGTCAGATAGCGCACCACCACATTGGCAAGGCTGATCAGGCAGATCAGACCCATGGCAAGGGCGGCAAGGGCTTCTTCAATTTTCAGCCACGGACCACCGGCGTCACCGCCATTTGTTTCGGGCGATGCATTGCCGTGCGGCTCGGCATCAAATTCAATAGGGATTCCGTCACGATCCGACACGGTCGGGACCTTTCAAACATAGCGCATAATTTTAAGGAAAAAGCAGAAGACAGAAAACCGGCCCCCACAGTGGCAATGTGCCGCTGCGAAGGCCGTGCATTCAATATTTTGCAGGCACGAAAATCTTAACGGTTGGCAACGGACTGTTCAGCCATGTCAACCAGGTCGGCACCGATGCGTTCTTTCCACTTGTTATAAACATCGCGGGTCGCATCGACGAATTTCTGACGCTGTTCATCAGTCAGCGTGGTGATTTTTGCGCCGCGCGCCTCAAGCGACAGGATCAACGACTGGTCATCTTTGGTCATACCCTTGCGCGCCAGCCCAATACCATAGGCACCGGCATCATCGGCAGCCTGTTTTACAATCGCCTTGTCTTCGTCGCTAAACGAGTCCCAAACACGGGTGTTGACCGCAAAAATCAGCGGATCAGCCACATAATGCCACATCGTAATATAGACCTGACCCGCGTTTTCCATTTGCGCAACGTCATAAACCGTCAGCGGGTTTTCCTGGCCATCAACCGCCCCTGTGGTCAATGCCGGTTTGGCATCGGCCCAGCTCATTTGCGTCGGGTTGGCACCCAGGGCACTGAAAATATCGTTATAAAGCGGCGATCCGACCACACGCATTTTCAGCCCGTCCAGATCGGCAGGCGACGTGATCGGGTGCTTGGAGTTGGTCACTTCACGGAAACCGTTTTCAGACCAGCCAATCGGCTCGATCCCCTGTTTACGGATCGCTTCAAATATTTTCTCGCCGACCGGTCCCTGGGTCAGGGCATCCATCGCGGCGAAATCAGGCATCAGAAACGGCAGCGAAAACAGGTTCAGTTCTTTCACCTGCGGCGACCAGTTAATGGTCGAGCCAACGGCCATATCGATAATGCCCTGGCGCATGGCGGTAAATTCCTTGGTCTGATCCCCCGACACCAGTTGAGCATTGGGATAGACCTTCATTTTAATGCGGCCATCGGTACGATCCGACACCAGGTCGGCCCATACGGTCGCGGCTTCCCCCCAGGGAAACGGTTTTCCCAGAACGGTCGAAACCTTGTACTCGGCTTTATAATCGGCGGCATGCGCACTTGCCGTCAGGGCCAGGGCCGCACCAACAACCAGTGCGGGCAGGCTTTTTAAAAAATTCATAATGTTCGTTCCTCCCAGAACGGCTGTGTTTGGGTAACTTAATTTTGTTAATGGCGGAAGTTAATATGGAATCTGTCGTGAAAACAACTGCAAAGGCACAATTTCGCCCTATTCCCGCCCCGCGCCCCGTTTCCCCTGCCGCTACCCTGCGTATTTTCCCGCAGGCCTCTCTGCGGTACGGTCAAATCTCGCCCCTGCCCACATGACCGGGATAACATGCCACCCCGATCAGATGGATTTTGGTGAAAAGTCGGTTAAAGCGGCCACATGGCATTTACACAAGACACACAAAAGGCAGCCGATGAAGGCCGCCTGCAAACAAGTGGAAAAAGCCGATTGTCAGTTACTCAACCGGCCCCATTGCGCAATATTACTGGCAAGAAGTTTTTCCATCAGCCCATCATCCACCAGTTTACGAATGGCAGCAGAAAGGCGCACCCGCATGGTTTCGGTATTACACGGCGAACTGTGCGACATGGTTACAAACAAATCTTCCGCGCTGATCTCGACCGGGTTGGCGACAATGTCGTTCAGGTTGTTTTGGGCGATAAAGGCGGCAGCGGGAAAATCTTCATAAACCAGATAATCCGCCCGCCCCAATTCGACCAAACGCAGGCTTTGTGCCAAAGTCGGGCTTTCGTGCAGGGTCAGTTTTTCGGCGGCAAACCTGTCAAATTTTGTCCCGAAACTGTTATTGATAACAGTTATCCCATCCAGCCCGATCAGGTCGTGCCACTGGGTGATGGCATGGGGGAAATTCGTGCGCGTCCACACCCGGGTGCGTGTGCCCTGAAAGGCCGGTTTCAGGTAATCCATATACTCGGCACGGCTCGGGGTAAAAAACGCCCCCGCGATCAAGTCGATATTACCGCGCCGAATTTCTTCCTGCACCCGCCCCCACGGGCCGCCATTGACCACCGACATTTCAAGCCCGGCTTCCTTGCCAACCTGAATGATAAAATCGGCATTTGCGCCGATCAGTTTGGACGGATCATCGGGGTTGGGCCACAAATAAGGGGGATAATCGGGATTACCCGATACCAGCAACCGGCGACATGAAGCATCGCCCGCATATGCGGACGAACCAATGCCTGTTGCCAACAAAAACAACATGGCCCAACACCCTGCCATACAGGATGCAACCCGCTTAAACGCCACAAAATCCAGGCTTGAGACCATTTTAGATCCCCCGCTCCTACAAAATGCCAGGCTATTTTTCCAAAGGGCTATTCAAATATGGCAAAGACCGGCAAGGGAAACATCTGCCCGGTACTGGCCACTTCCCATATCCCTGTTAGCAATGCTGTAGTCTGATCCGCAAAACGTTAACACAAATCAAATTGAGTCCCAAGATGATGTTTACAAAGTCATTTTGCACAGAAAAACCCGAAGAACGCTTATAAATAAAACCAAATATTCATCGATCAGCATATTCGGTATTCCCCTACAAACACCGAATTCACATACATCAAACCAGACAAAGGCGTTTACTGCAACATCATCCCTCAATAATTTAGTCGAAGGTATAAATAAAACGCTCAATGAAGATGCACATAATCCGCAATATCGTGCCGTATCTTCATTAAATCACTCGCATTTAAGTGCCGATTTTATCAGTTCAAAAACGGACATTCGAACAAGTCATCTCCTGCGCAAACACGCCCGAACGTGCCATATTAAAGGAAAAATGCTTTAAAGCACTTTTCCTTTAATATGACCCATTTTGCCAGCT
>TARA_R110001583_G_scaffold177176_2_pt1 | contig 25651 bp, 26 predicted proteins | sample TARA_R110001583 | Tara Oceans TARA_R110001583 (sample SAMEA4398432) | marine metagenome | biome: Polar Biome; feature: [MES] marine water layer (ENVO:01000295) within the mesopelagic zone...; material: water (ENVO:00002006), including particulate matter (ENVO:01000060) such... | reverse complement strand
TGCAATAACATCATAAGGTCTTTGTTTAATAAATGACCAACAACCAGATGATAACAAATGACTTTTAATGTCTTCTGCTTTCATTGCTTTTGGATCTTTTATTCCAAAATCAAAAAATTGTTGCTCACTATCAGCTTGAATTTTAACTGCTAATAATTTTCTTTTTTCACCACGTATAATATCAACAATTTCACCGCTTACTGGTGAAGAAAATTTCATTTCTTCAATAGCTTTGTTAAAAAGAACAGGCTCACCTGCTTTTAACTTTGCACCAATTTTTACGGATAGTTTTGGAATAATACTGTGAAAATCTTCAGGTTTTAATGTAAACACATTACTAGATGCAGCATTTCCGGTAACTTTCTCAGCCCTACCTTTTAGCTTAATATCTAAACCTTTTTTAATTCGAATGTCTTGTGACATATTTTTAGTTTGTTTATATAGTCCTTGAAAACGGTGCAAAAATAACAATTTATAGAATAGGTTATGTCTTTTTTCATTAATTTTTCTGTGATAATTATCACATTTTACACATAATTTCTCTTTTCTTTGTGTTTGCAGTTATATATTTGGTGTATTTCTTGATTTAATCAAGAAATACATTTTTTCTATTAGTTGAAGCCTGCTGTACTAAAATTTATGATTGTTAATTTATAGTTTTAAAACCGATACACCATCTTTAAAAGCACATACCTAGGTAAAAGTTTGTATTCTGTTGTAGAAACATCAACATCGCTTATAGAATAACTTTTAAATGTCTTTGTATTAAATAAATTTTCACCCGATAATGAAAGGGTTAATTTATTTTCTTTAATCGTATATTTTGCATTGAAATCAGAAAAATAATAAATACTATTTTTCTCATCCACATTTCCAAAATAATAACGTTCAGATTCAAATTGAAGGGTGAGCGTATTGCTGAATACAAATGATAAATCTAAAAAAGAGATATTATCTGTAAATGAATTTTTAATTGTTGTTTTAATTTCGTTTATGGTCCACTTTGTACCTAGATGATAATTAAAAAAACCCTTAAAACCCGAACGTAATTCTAAACCGTAATTATAATTATTTGATTCAACTTCTCTTAAATCAGAATTATTTACAATATTTTTAAAGTTATATTTTGAATAACCTAAATCCAATTTTAAATTTGAAGATATATCTTTTAAATATCGATCAATTTCAGCAGAAACTGATAGCATTTCTCTATTTTTAATAATAATTTTTTCAGATTGCGAATAGTTTTGTGTAATGAATGAATTTGTAGAGAAAAAATCATGATTTTTAGTGTAAATAATAAAAGTATTTGCAAAAAACTTGTCACTCCAATTCCCCAGTTGATAATTAAATAGTAAAGTAGAAGCCTCTAATTGATTAAAAGCACCTGTACCTTTTGAAAAAGAACGATAACTAGTTAAAACTGGATTTTTATAAACATCTAGTACGGTTGCATTTGTAGTGTTATAAGAATAAGATGATACTATTTTATTTTTCTTATTGATTTCCCAATCTAAGCTAACACCAGGATTTATAAAAAAAGGTTGCTGTTTTGAAGTAGTATTTAGCTCTAATTGGTTGAATAACTGGTGCGCATCTATTTTACCTGTAATTGAAAAATCTTTAATTTTTAAACGGTATTTAGAATTAAAATATAAATCATTCGATGAATAGACCGTATTATTTTGATAAGCTGTTGGCTCTTCAACAATAGTATTCATTTCTTTAAGAAACAATGTTGAAAGCAACTTATCTTTTCTGAATTGATTCCCAAATTGTAATTCTAATAAATCACCATTTTCTTTTCTATCTAATAAATGTGCTTCAAAACCTACAAATTGTAGTTGATTTTCACTTGTTTGCTCAACATTGTTTATTGTATTTAAACTTGGAAATAAATCTTGGTAAAAAAATTGATTTACCGCATAATTTTGAGGGGTTTTCTCATGTATATATCTCCCTGTTAACAATAAAACTTTTGTTGGTTTAAATTTATTGGTAAAGGTTGCCTTTATATCAAATAGCGTATTTGTAGTTCTTAATTTTTCGTTGGTAAAATCGCCATTAAAAACCAAATTGCTTTTGGTGTTTTCTTCCTTATTATTGTATTTACTCGTAATTTCAAGCATTTTGGTTTTTGAAATATCATAGGTTACATCTATTTTTCCAAAACCAGTAAATTTTTTCTTTCTTAATGTATAGTCTTCTATATTGGTAAATGATGTTTCATTAACACTATAGGTTTGACTGCTATTTCTAAAAAAATCGTTCTCATCCCAATTAAAGAAACCCAACGTTTTTACTTTTACTTTTTTTGAAGGTGTAAAAATGGCGTTTAAAGAAAGTAGCTCGGCATTGTTAAAATTAGTTCTTGAAGCTTTAAAATTAGGGGTATATAATCCTAAATCTAACAATGAAGCAGCCGATTCATTATCGCCAATACTTGCAGGCTCTCCATATCTATATGGGCGTATTAAATGGTTTACATCGCCTGTAGCATTATATCCAACATTATTAATGTTGGTTAAAAAATAGAATTTATTCTTTTTCCCAAAATTCATTAAATTACTTTGAATATCATACCTGTTTTTTGACGCCATTCCATAGCCTACATTCAGGCTACCAAACCATTGGTGTTTAGCCCCCTCTTTAAGCACTAAATTTAAAGCTACTTTATCGCTTTTTTCAACACCTTTTAATAATTTATTATTTGAATATCGCTGTAAAATCTCTACTTTTTCTATGGGGTTAACAGGCATATTTTTAGTGAGTATTTTATACCCTTTCTCAAAAAAATCATCGCCATCAATCATTACTTTTTCAACTTCTTGATTCCCTATTTTTATTATACCTTCATTATTAATATTAATTCCTGGTATGTTTTTTAGTAAATCTTCAACAACTTGTTCATTTCCTTTTAAAAATGATTTTACATTAAAAACAATGGTGTCTTTTTTTATTGTAATTGGTTTGCTGACATTTACAATTACTTCATTTAATTCAAAAGTTTTGGATTTTAATACAATATCTAAATCTATTTCTTTACCGCTGGCAATTAATTCAATAGGTACTATTTTAGATGCATATCCTAGAGCGGAGAAGATTATATTAAATTTTCCTGTTTCAATAATTTTTATTAAATAATCTCCTTTTTCATTTGAATATGTGTATGTTACAACATCTTGTTTATTATAAGATTTAACTATAACATTACTATAAGCTACTGAATTACCAATAGAGTCATTTACTTTTCCTTTTAAAATAGATTGCCCATAACATGAAAATTTAGTGCAAATAAAAACAATAACAATAAAATTTAAAAACCCATTATACACAATTACTCATTCTTATTTGATTCATGAAATTTAAATACATTATAGTACTCAATTTCACCTTGTTGAATATTATTTTGCTCACAAGAAATTTTAACGATGCACAAACATCAATGTATAAATTAGTTGTTTCATTTGTTTTATAATTATTGCTCCCATTCATAAACCTTTTCAATTCCAATTCTATTCAATTTTCTTGTAGCAACTGTAACTCCTTTTGGAGTACGAGAATCTGAAATTCTCATTAATTTTCTAATTTTATTTTCCATATATTCTATATATGTTTTTAAATCGACAACTTCCTTTTCTTTACTAATGGTAAAATTAGTTTTTTTATCATTTTCAAAAGGATAAACAATTTTATCTGCTACCCAATGATGAAACATATCTCCTGAAACATTATAAATTTCTAAAATTAGACCTGGTAAACCCTTAAATTTCCAAGGCCCAAAAGAAATTGGAATTTCATTGGTATAATATGCTATTAGCTTTGAACCTCTATAATTTAGTATAGCTTTGTTGCAGATAAAATTATTTATTTTTTTTGTTTCTTCAGGTATTAACTCCCAAACTAACTTTGGAATACTATCTTTTACCGTAACAATATTTTCGTCCATTTCTTTATTAAAAAAAATTACATCACTATCTAACCTAATATAATATATATTTGCATCAAACTTAATTGTATTGGTTCTAATTGTTAAACTATTCGTTTCCTCGTCTTCTTTTATAATGTTTTCATTTTTTTTAAATTTAATATAAAGAGAGTCTGTTATATAAATTGCTTTATCCTGCGTAGCTAATAACCTTTCTTTGTTCATGACTGTACCTTCAGTTGAAGTATACTCAACTAAAATTTTATTGTTGTTTTCTTGAGCATATGCAAAGGATGAAAGGATAATTAAACTTGTTGTAATTATTTTATTCTTCATGTTTTTTATTATTTTAAAACCCAAACAAATTTTAAAAAGCAGTTTGGGTTTTTTTAATTAATTTATACTATTGTATAACTATTATGTTAATCTAGCATAATGCGCTTTTGCTTTTGCTGCACAGTCACCATATGAACTAGCATCTGTAGTATAAGTTGTTGTCTCTGCATATGAAATTCCACCGAAACTATAAAGTACCGTTAAAGTATAAACACAAGTCCCATTTACATTATCTACATAAAATACTGAATTATTAACAATATTTTTAACTTGTGTGTTTTTTGACTTATTAAAATCTTCGCTTACATCATTTGTAGCAAAAGCAAATGAAACTGTAAATATAAATACGATTCCTAATATTATTTTTTTCATAATTTTCAAAAATTTAATTAATTATTTGAGCAAAATGCTCGTTATTATTTTGTAAAAACTACGAGGTGTATTACCTTTGCAACACTTTCCTCTGTTTGTTGTTTGTCTATTTCATAGGCATTGGTTTTAAGTTATACATATATTTGCGTATTTGTTTTTAAAATTTTATAAACAGAGGATTTTTTCATATAAAAACATGTGTTTAAATAAGTTGCTTTAATTTCAAATAAGGGAATAAAATTGTATATAGAAAAGGGCTTAAAGGCATAGCAATCTTTATAATTTAATTTTTTGGTGTTTTAATCTTTTTCAAACGCAAGGTAAAAAAAAAAAAAAAGACTTAGCAAAATTTTATATGCTTTTACCCTCCATATTTAAAGTTTACGGTTTTACCATAAAAAAGTAAGGAAAAACATAACTTTTGTTTATAAGCCTTCTAATTTTAGTTTTATTACTTTTGGTACAACTATTGTTATTTCAATTAAAAAATAAACTTAATTATCTTGAAAAAATATTTTCTTCTTTTCTGTTTTACATATTTCACACAAATAGGATATTCTCAATCTGAGATAACAGAACCTGATTATATTAAAACCATTGTTTTTACACCAACTTCAGCAAATAGCTATGTTCCAATAATTAAACTTGGCGAAAAATTAAGACTTACTTTTGATGACTTAAATGCCGATGAACATGATTACACCTATAAAATTGAACATTGCACAACAGATTGGAATTTATCTGATTTATCTGAATTTGAATATATAAATGGATATGCTGAGGATAGAATTAGGGATTATGAAAATTCTTTTAACACCTTACAACTTTATACAAATTACACATTGTCTCTTCCAAATGAAGATACTGAAATTAAAATCTCTGGAAATTATAAGCTAGCCGTTTTAAATGAAGATGGCGATGTTATTTTTAAACGTCGTTTTGTAGTTTACGAACCAAAAGTAACTGTAGGTGTAAGTATTTATAAAAGCAGAGATATCTCAACAATTAACACAAAACAATCGGTTGAATTTATTATTAATCATCCAAATTACAGAATTAACAATCCAGGAGAAGAAATAAAACCTGTAATTCTTCAAAATAACAATTGGCAAACAGCTATTACAGGGTTGAAACCTCAATTTTACAGAGGCACACAGCTTTTATATAAGTACAATAAAGAAACTAGCTTTTGGGGAGGGAATGAATTTTTATATTTCGATTCTAAAGATATTAGAAGTTCTACCTTAAATATTGCCAATGTTGAATTGGGAAAAGAATTATATGAAACCTATTTATATACCAATGAAGAACGAATTGATGAACCTTACACTTTATTTCCTGATGTAAATGGTAATTTTATTATAAGAACTTTAAATGGAAATAATAATACTGATGCCGATTACAGCTGGGTGCATTTTTCATTAAATTGTTTAGAAAACTTAGAAGGAAAAGACATTTACGTTCATGGAAATTTCAACAATTGGCAATTAAATGAAAGTAATAAATTAACGTATAATCAAAATTTAGGCTTATATGAGGCTAAAATTCTACTAAAACAAGGGTTCTACAATTACCAATACGTTACAAAAAACCAAAAAGGGATACTTAGCAATTATGATATTGATGGTTCTCACTACCAAACAGAAAATGAGTATACTGTTTTAGTTTATTATAAAGAATTTGGAAGTAGATACACAAAAGTAATTGGTGTAGGCTTTGGTAATTCAGAAAAAATAAACAATTAATTTTTAAATTAAGAATTTTAGTACCTTTGAAATACCTATCCCAGTTTATTTATGATGGTACAACAAGTAACAAATGGTATAAAAATTTCAGTAGTTTCTAATTTCGAAGGCACAAATTATCGAAATTACAGACTCCATTATGCTTTTAGTTACCGCATTACAATTGAAAATCAAAGTAATGATACCGTTCAACTTTTAGAACGTCATTGGAAAATTTTCGACTCCTTAAACAATACCGAAATTGTTGAAGGTTCAGGTGTTATTGGTAAAAAACCAATACTTAAACCTTCAGAAAAACACACCTATCAGTCAAATTGTTTTTTAACTTCACCTATTGGAGCAATGAAAGGTTTTTATAATATGGTAAATTTCACAACCTCCAAAACATTTAAAGTACACATACCCACCTTCCAATTAATGGTTTCAAATATTCATAATTAATTATGAAATTAAAAATTGCAAAGTTTAAACTTAGTCCTAAACAAACTAAAGGCTTGGAATGCTTAAATTGTGGACAACCACTTTTAGGGAATGAAAATTTCTGTTCATATTGTGGTCAAAAAAACACAACTAAAAAATTAAATTTAGGAACTTTTTTTAATAACCTATTTGCTGGTTTTATTTCGTACGATTCTAGATTTTGGAGAACGTTTATACCTTTATTAACAAAACCCGGTAAAGTTTCTAAAGATTATATTTCTGGTAAACGTGCTCGTTTTGTAAATCCTTTTCAATTATACTTAAACGTTTCCATTGTATTCTTTTTAATTTTAGGAATTTCAAATAAAATTGACACTTTAAACAGCCCTATATCTGGCGTTTTAACCGTAACTCAAAATTTAGATTCTTTAGCTAAAAAAGGGAGCAAAAAAATAGATTCTGTATTAACAACAGTAAACCAAGAAATTATAAAAAACAACCCTAATGACTCTATTAAAGTTAAAGATTTTAAAGAGTTAAAAAACATCCTAAACACAGTTGATAACACTCCAATAGTTAATGTTAATTTTGATAGTATTGGCAAGTCTTATAAACTCGGAGTATTTATGGATTATTATAAAAATAATCCTGAGCTATCATTTTCACAAGCATTGGATAATTTAGGTTATCAAAAAACTTTTTGGAACAATTTTTTATACCAACAAATAATAAATATTAGTTCCAATTTTAAACAATTTGAACAGGATGGTGGTAAATCATACATTAAAAAATTAACTTCACATGTCTCAATTTCTTTATTTGTATTTCTCCCTTTATTCACTCTCTTTTTAATGCTTTTATATCTTAGAAAAGGATATACTTATATTGAGCACTTAGTATTTGTTTTTCATACTCAAACTGTATTTTTCCTACTACTCATAATATTTTATCTTATTGGTTTTATAACAGAACTAGAATATACTGCTCTTATTTTCACACTATTATTTTTATTATATTTATATAAAGCGCTACGCAATTTTTACAATCAAGGCAGCATAAAAACCATTGTTAAATACATTATTTTGAATAGTTTTTATATGCTGCTAGCTTTCATAGGAATTATAATTGTAGGTGCAATATCTTTTGTTTCAAGCTAACTTATAATTGATGAAGTTTTTGAGTGTACAACATCTTCATACAGCATTTCAAGTTTGTTATTTTCCTTTTTTACTGAAGTAATACTTACGGTTTCAACATAAGAACGTTTCATTAAAACTGATTGTTCTTTGTCTCCAATTTCAGAGTGATGAAAATTTAAAATAGTTGAAGAAGTAAATTCATTTTCTTCAACCCAGTTTTGAAACCAAACTTTTCTTAATTCTTTTATTTCATTGGTATACAAAGTAGAAGATGACCAAATTTTAGGTTCATTCTTTAATTTTGTAAAATGCTTTTGTTCTTCATCCCAAATTAATTCAAATAAGCTCAATTGTTCATCATTCCAATCTACAACAACCAAAGTAAAAGGTTCTATTCCATATAAATCAAGATTTTCAATATATTGAATAAAATCATCTTCTTTCAAGATTTCTTTTGAAATAATACCTCTACTTTTTAAATAGTTTTCCTTCTTAGTATGATTTTTAAAAGCACCATTCAACAAACAAATTAATCTATTTTTAGAACTTGTTCCAATCCAAGTACCACCAGCTGTTTTATCTTTTGGAAAAATAAGTTCTACCCCTTCTTCTTTGTATTGTTTTGGAGCCAAAGTTTCTCTCAATCTTTGCTCATCTCTATTTGAAGTTAAAATAAAATTATGATTAGCTAAAGGCAGAAAAGTAACAGTACACATGCTATTAAAATTGGTTTATTCAGTATTAGTTTGGTTCAAAAAAAGTAAATCTCTTTTTGTAACTTTGTAGCAAATTTAATCTAAAAAATTCATAAAAATGGCGACAGGATTTTACAATGTACCAAAAGCAATAAACGAACCTATAAATTCGTATGCTCCAGGCACTCCGGAACGAAAAGCTTTATTAGATACATACAAAAAAATGTATAATGAAAAAGTTGATATTCCATTTTATATAGGAGGAAAAGAATATAGAACAGGAAATACAGTTGATATTCATCCACCACATGATCATAAACATTGCGTAGGTAAATATCACCTTGCTGAAAAAGAGCATATTGAATTAGCTGTAAAAGCTGCTGCTGAAGCACGTGTAAAATGGGCTGCAACAAGTTGGGAACACAGAGCTGCAATTTTCTTGAAAGCTGCAGATTTATTAGCAGGACCTTTTCGTTATAAAATGAATGCTGCAACTATGATTGCGCAATCTAAAAATGTGTTTCAAGCTGAAATTGATGCGGCTTGTGAATTAATTGACTTTTTACGTTTTAATGTTCAGTTTATGACTGAAATATATAACAATCAACCTATTTCTTCTCCTGGAATTTGGAACCGTATGGAATACCGTCCATTAGAAGGATTTGTATATGCAATTACTCCATTTAACTTTACTGCAATTGCTGGTAATTTACCTGCTGCACCTGCTTTAATGGGGAATGTAATTATATGGAAACCTGCACGATCTCAAGTATATTCTGCTCAAGTAATTATGGAATTATTTAAAGCTGCTGGTTTACCTGATGGTGTTATTAATATGGTAACTGGTAATTCCGCAACTATTACTGATGTTTTATTAAATAGTGCTGATTTTTCTGGAGTTCACTTTACAGGATCTACACCAGTATTTAACAGTTTCTGGGAAACTATTGGTAAAAACATGAATACTTATAAAACGTACCCTAGAATTGTTGGAGAAACTGGTGGGAAAGATTTTATTTGGGCACATCCTTCATCAAATGCACAGGAAGTTGCAACCGCAATTTCAAGAGGTGCTTTTGAATATCAAGGTCAAAAATGTTCAGCTGCTTCAAGAGCTTATTTACCAAAAAGTTTATGGCCAGCAATTAAAGAAGCTGTTTTAAAGGATGTGAAATCTTTTAAAATGGGAACTCCTGAAGACACTTCAAACTTTATAAATGCTGTAATTGATGATAGAGCCTTTAAAAAACTTTCAGGTGCTATTGAAGAAGCTAAAAACGATACTGATGCAGAAATTATTGTGGGTGGTGGTTATGATGATTCAGTTGGGTACTTTATTGAGCCAACAATTATAGTAACAACAAATCCTCAGTACAAAACAATGGTTAATGAGTTATTTGGTCCTATCATGACAATTTATATTTATGAAGATGAACAATGGGAAGAAATGTTAGATGTTGTTGATAAAACAAGTGAATTTGCTTTAACAGGTGCAATTTTTAGCGGTGATCGTTATGTAATTGATGTAGCAACCAATAAATTAGAAAATGCAGCTGGTAACTTCTACATAAATGACAAGCCAACAGGTGCCGTTGTTGGTCAACAACCTTTTGGTGGAGCTCGTGGTTCTGGAACTAATGATAAAGCGGGTTCAGTTTGGAATTTATTACGTTGGGTTAGTAACAGAACAATTAAAGAAACGTTTGTAACTCCAACAGATTACAAATATCCATTCTTAGGTTAATAAATTTTCTATTAAGAATATAAAAATAAAAAAAGCGCCAATTGGCGCTTTTTTTATTTTTATATTCAAGTTATTTTAAACTCCTTCAAATGTATCAGCACCTTCTATTAACCCAATCAATTCTTGTGGATTATGTATAATAGTTGGCATATGTTGCGGACATATATAAAATTCGCTTTCTTGATAATAGAATTTTGTTACAGGAATTTCAATTGAAGATTTTTTACAAACTAAACATTCTTTAACTACACTCATAATTTATTTCTTTTAATTAAAAGACAAAATTACCTTATTACTTTGAAGTAAAAAAATTATATCTATTATAACACATTATTTCTACATTTATATAGCGTTCTCATTAAAAATGCGAAAAGCTCGCCAAGGCGAGCTTTTCTTTACTAACGTAAAATTATTATTATATTTTGCAGTTTAATATATTGTATAAACCCTATTATTTTTAGGGTACAAAAAAATAGGTATCATGTTTAAAACTTCCTATTAATTACAGTATAAAATAATTTCTCCATAAAAATAGCTATTTTTTAAAAAATAAAATCTGACAAATATCATTTTATCTTTTTTTTAAAGGAACATGAACCACTTTTTTAGTTTCAAAAAATTCATCTTCAAAATAATCAGACAAATTGAACTGCGTTGCATTAGGGAAATTTGCCAATTCGGCAGTTAAATCACCTCCTTTTAAATATAAAATTCCGTTTTTCAACTCATGCTTTTTCTTCTTTGATATTTTATTGCGTGTCCATTTCACAAAATCGTCCATGTTTGTAACCGCTCTACTCACTATAAAATCAAACTCTCCTTTTACATTTTCAGCTCTAATAGCTTCAGCTTTCACATTTTTTAAACCCAATACCAATGCCACTTCATTAACAACTTTAATTTTTTTAGCTATAGAATCCACTAAATAAAAATTACTTTCGGGAAACAATATTGCTAAAGGAATACCTGGAAAACCTCCGCCTGTTCCAACATCTAAAACAGAAGTATTAGGAGCAAACGGTTGAACTTTTGCAATCCCTAATGAATGAAGCACATGACGCACATATAATTCATCAATATCCTTTCTTGAAATTACATTAATTTGAGCATTCCACTCTTTATAAAGCTCCCCCAGTTTAGAAAATTGATCTATTTGAGTTTCAGATAAATCCGAAAAATAATTTGAAATTATCTCCATGTTTTAAATTTTGATTGCAAAATTACTATTTCTAAAATTAAATTAACATCTTTTGAAAAAATGTTATATTTTTCCTAAAATTATATTTTTGGAAGAATAATGGCTTAATTTTGGCTACAATATATATATTGACATATAAATATTATGAAGATTAACAATGTAATAAGCTTTTCAAGAACTGATAAAGCAAAATTTTTTCGAACATTAAATAAGAGAGTGAATTCTTATTTCAAAGAAAATCATATTAAACGTACGGGTAATTGGAAACTATATGCTAAAGCCATTATTATGTTTAGTATATTTTTAGTTCCTTTAGTATTAATACTTACCGTTTCTATGCCTCAATGGGCACTACTTTTATTAACAATTGTTATTGGAATTGGTATGGCAGGAGTTGGAATGAATGTAATGCACGATAGCAACCATGAATCTTTTTCAAGTAAAAAATGGGTGAATAAATTAATGGGAAGTAGCATTTATATTCTTGCAGGAAATGTTTATAATTGGAAAGTACAACACAATGTTTTACATCATACTTTTACAAATATACAAGGGCATGATGAAGATATAGATGCAGGTAGAATTATTCGTTTTTCAAAACATTCAAAATGGTTGAAAATTCATGAATTTCAAAAATACTACTCTTTCTTATTGTATGGCTTATTAACTATAAATTGGGCAATTACTACAGATTTTAAACAAATGCATCGTTATTTAAAACGTAGGCTTTCTTATGGTAAATTTCCAAATCCAGCTACAGAATGGACTGTTTTAATTATTACTAAATTAGTTTATTATTTTTTATGGATTGTTTTACCATTACTTGTTTTAGATATTGCTTGGTGGAAAATATTAATCGGTTTTTTTGTAATGCATTATACTGCTGGTATGATTTTAAGTGTAGTTTTTCAGCTTGCACATGTAGTTCCTAAAACCGAAATGCCTGTACCTGATAAAGAAGGAAATTTAGAACACACTTGGGCAGTACATCAATTATTTACTACCTCTAATTTTGCTCCAAAAAATAAATTTGTTTCTTGGTATACTGGAGGTTTAAACCATCAGGTAGAACATCATATTTTCCCTCATATTTCACATGTTCATTATGGAAAAATAGCAAAAATTGTTAAAGAAACAGCATTAGAATATAATTTACCATACAACGAATATAAAACTTTTAGAAAAGCTATTAAAGAGCATTTTAATCAACTAAAGACGTTAGGTATAAAACCAACGTACGCATAATTTTATTTATATGAGCAATCAACTATCAAACAGAATTAACAGTTTACCAGTTTCAGCAACTTTAGCAATGGCAGCTAAAGCCAGAGAACTAAAAGCAGCAGGAAAAGATATTATTAGTTTAAGTTTGGGAGAACCAGATTTTAACACTCCTGACTTCATTAAGGAAGCAGCTATTCAAGCAATTCATGACAATTACAGTTCATATAGTCCTGTTGATGGATATGCCGATTTAAAAGATGCAATTATAACAAAGTTTAAACGTGACAATGGTTTAGATTATACCCCTAGCCAGATTGTAGTTTCAACTGGAGCAAAACAATCTATTGCAAATATTGCATTGGTATTATTGAACCCTGGGGATGAAGTTTTATTACCTGCACCATACTGGGTTAGTTATTCTGCAATTGCAACCTTAGGAGAAGCAACTTACAAAGAAATTCCATCGTCAATTGATACAGATTTTAAAATTACTCCTGAGCAATTAGAAGCTGCTATTACACCTAAAACAAAAATGATATTCTTTAACTCACCAAACAACCCTAGTGGTTCTGTTTATAGCGAAGCTGAGTACAGAGCATTAGCAGCAGTTTTAGAAAAACACCCTAATATTTATGTGCTGTCTGATGAAATTTACGAGCACATAAACTATGGTGAAAAAGCATTTAGTTTTGCAGCCATAGAAAGTATGTATGATAGAACTATTACCGTTAATGGAGTAGCAAAAGCATTTGCTATGACAGGTTGGAGAATTGGATATATTGGAGGTCCTGAATGGATTGCTAGAGCTTGTAACAAATTACAAGGTCAAATTACTTCAGGTGCTAACTGTATTGCTCAACGTGCTACTATTGCGGCATTGGAAGCTCCAGTATCAAAAATCCAGTATATGGTTGATGAATTCCAGAAACGTAGAGATATGGTGTTGGATTTACTTGGAAAAATTGAAGGGTTTAAATTAAACGTTCCTGGTGGAGCTTTTTATGTTTTCCCTGATGTATCTGCATTTTTTGGAAAGGAAATTAAAGGACATAAAATTGAAAATGCGTCAGACTTTTCATTGTTCTTATTAGCCGAGGCAAACATTGCTACTGTAACTGGTGAAGCATTTGGAGCTCCTGATTGTATAAGAATTTCTTATGCCGCATCCGAAACGCAATTACGTGAAGCTATTTCTAGAATTAAAAAAGCATTGGCTTAATTCTTTTTCAATTCTAATTCTTATAAAAAAGGCTTTTCATTAATTTGAAAAGCCTTTTTTATCTCATCTTATGGAAATTGATGTTTTTTTGTTATTAAATTACACCTTTTGTATGCACTTAATATTTCAAAAAATAGTATTAACACCTACAATGAAGAGGTTTTACCAACACAATACCTTTCGTATTTCATTAATTTAGTTTAGCACTAATTTTACAGCCCTTTTCATATATGAATTGTTTGAATATTTAAATTATTCAATGCAATTAGAAGCAAAATGCTTATAATATCTTTTTTCAGAAACAAGTTAAGAGGCAATAAATGTCGCAATTACGAGATGCATCAACTTTTAATATTTTTTTTGTATATTTAAATACTACTAATTTAAAAATCAAAATGATATGGCAGTAATGAAAGTAATTGAAGTTATGGCAAGTTCTAATAAAAGTTGGGAAGAAGCAACACGAAAAGCAGTTGCACATGCGGCTAAAAGTGTAAACCATATAAAGTCTGCATTTGTGCAATCACAAAGCGTTGTGGTAAATGATAACGAAGTTGAAGAGTTTAGAGTAAATGTAAAAATTACTTTTGAAGTAAAATAAACTCAATTCAATTATTTAAAAGGCCTTCTAAAAAGTTGAAAAAACCGTCTTTACAAACATCGTGAAGCCTACCTAAAGGAACGCGGGTAGGTAATCTTATTTCTTGATATCAAAATATTACAGATTACTTTGTGCCTAGCAAAGACGTTAAATAATACTTTTTAGACAGTCTTTTTCTTTTTTTAAAATCATTATCTTATATCTTTACCAAAAAAAATAATGCACCGTTTATTCTATTTTCTAATTGTATTTGTATTTATTAGCTGTAAAACTCAAACTGAAAAAAAAATGCAAGAACATAAACATACCAACAGTTTAATTAACGAAACAAGCCCTTACTTACTTCAACATGCACACAATCCTGTAAATTGGTATGCTTGGAATGATGAGGCGCTTGAATTGGCTAAAAAAGAAAATAAGTTATTGCTAATTTCCATTGGATATTCTTCTTGTCATTGGTGTCATGTGATGGAACATGAAAGTTTTGAAAACGATTCTGTGGCGGCAATTATGAATAAAAATTTTATCAATATAAAGGTAGATAGAGAAGAAAGGCCAGATATTGATCAGGTATACATGAATGCCGTTCAATTAATGACAGGTAGCGGAGGTTGGCCATTAAATTGTATTGCTTTGCCAGATGGAAGACCCGTTTGGGGCGGAACTTATTTTCCTAAAGAAAACTGGATAAGCGCTTTGAATCAATTAAGCAAAATGTATAGTGAAAGGCCAGAAGAGGTTATTTCCTATGCTGAAAAATTAGCTGAAGGCATAAAAAATTCTAATTTAATTCCCTTAAATACAACTCCTAATGAATTTTCTGTTTCAGATTTAAAAATAACCGTTGATGAATGGAAAACCCTCATGGATTTTGATTTAGGAGGAAGAAAGGGTGCTCCAAAATTTCCAATGCCTAATAATTATAATTTTTTACTTCGCTATGCAATTCAAGCAAATGACAATAACGTTTTAGAATTTGTAAATACCTCACTCACAAATATAGCTTACGGAGGTATTAATGATCAAATTGGAGGTGGTTTTTCAAGATATTCTGTTGATAAGAAATGGCACATACCTCACTTTGAAAAAATGTTGTACGACAATGGACAATTAGTAAGCTTATATGCTGAAGCCTATCAAGCAACTAAAAATCCTTTATATAAAAACACCGTTTATAAAACCCTAGAATTTATTGAACGTGAATTAACGACTAAAGAAGGTGCTTTTTATTCATCACTTGATGCCGATAGCAATACTAAAGAAGGAAAATTAGAAGAAGGCGCTTTTTATGTTTGGACAGCACTAGAATTAAAAAATATTTTAGGCTCAGATTTTGATTTATTTGCAGACTATTACAACGTAAATAATTATGGTTTTTGGGAACATGATACTTATGTTTTAATTCGAAAAAATAGCGATACAGAGGTTTCTAAAAAAAATAATATTTCAGAAATTGCATTAAAAACTAAAGTTGAATCATGGGAGAAAATACTTTTAAAAGAACGATTAAAAAGAGATAGGCCAAGATTAGACGATAAATCTTTAACATCATGGAATGCACTTATGTTAAAAGGATATATAGATGCGTACAAAGTATTTAATGATCAACATTTTTTAGATGTAGCATTAAAAAATGCGACATTCATTTTAACAAAACAGTTACAAGAAAACGGAAATGTTAACCATAATTATAAAAATGGAAAAAGTACAATTAATGGTTATTTAGAAGATTACGCTACGGTAATTGACGCGTATATTTCGTTATATGAAGTTACGTTTAATGAGGTTTGGCTAACCACTGCTAAACAGTTAACGGATTATACCTTTGACCATTTCTTTGATACTGAAAAATCTATGTTTTATTTCACTTCAGATGAAGATACTAGTTTAATAACACGTAAAATGGAAATTGAAGACAATGTAATACCTGCCTCAAACTCAATTATGGCTAATAATTTGTTTAAATTAAGTCATTATTATTCCAATAACTACTATTTGAAAACTAGCAAGCAAATGCTACATAATGTTCAAGAAAAAACCAAACAATATGGATCAGGATACTCAAATTGGCTACAATTAATGTGTGATTTTACTGGAGATTATTATGAAATAGCTATTTCAGGACCTAATGCAAAAAATAAATTATTAGAAATTAATCAAAAATACATTCCAAATAAATTAATTGCCGGAAGTACTAAAAAAAGCACAATACCTTTAATGGAAGATCGCTTTAGTGAAGATGAAACATTAATTTATATTTGTGTGGATGGCGCTTGTCAATTACCCGAAAATGAAGTTAAAAAGGCATTGAATCAATTAAAAGTCGAATTTTAAAAATGAATATTTTACTTACGTTTATTATTGCTCTAGTTGCTTTTGAACATATTTACTTTATGATTTTAGAAATATTTTATTGGGATAAACCTAAAGGATTAAAAGCTTTTGGGCTGAAACTTGAAGAAGCCCAAATTTCTAAAACACTTGCCAAAAATCAAGGTTTATATAATGGCTTTTTAGCAGCGGGCCTTATTTGGGCATTAATTAGTGAAAATAATTTTGAACAAATAGCACTTTTCTTTTTAATTTGTATGACAATAGCAGGTGTTTATGGGTCATACACTACTAAAAAAATTAAAATATTTTTTGTGCAATCTATTCCTTCAATTATAGGGATACTATTAATTTTACTTAAAAATTAAAAAAATTATGGATTATCAAAAGTACTTAGACTTAGCAATTGGTTTTATTGAAAGAAATGCCACCAACGCTATAGTAGCAATATTAATACTAATAATTGGGTTATGGCTTTCTAAAAAAATCGTAAAAATCACTCAAAAGTTAATGGCTAAAAGAGGCGTTGATGTAACACTTCAAAAGTTTTTAGGAGATTTATTTGGTTGGGGGGTTAAAATATTGGTATTTATTACTGCCATTTCTCAAATTGGCGTTGAAACAACTTCATTTATTGCAATATTAGGAGCCGCAGGTTTAGCAGTTGGTTTAGCATTACAAGGTGCATTGGCCAATTTTGCAGGTGGTACATTAATAATGATTTTTAAACCTTTTAAAGTAGGTGACCTAATAGAAGCTCAAGGAGAAATAGGAGTTGTAAAAGAAATTCAAATATTTGTAACTAAAATAATTTCTCCAAGAAATAAATTAGTAATAGTTCCTAATGGAATTTTGTCTAATGGAAATATTAAAAACTATACTGAAGAAGGCAAATTACGTGTTGATCTAACATTTGGTGTTGGTTATGATGAAGACATAAAAAAAACGAAAGAAGTTTTAATGAATGTTATGCTTAACAATGCTAAAGTTTTGAAGAATCCTGCACCAACAGTAAATGTTTCTGAATTAGCTGATAGTTCGGTGAATTTTGCTGTGAGACCTTGGGCAACTCCTACCGATTATTGGGATGTTTATTTTAGTATTATTGAAGAAGGTAAATATGCACTTGACAAAGCAGGCATTGAAATACCTTACCCTCACCGAGTTGAGATTAGAAAATAATTTACTTTTTTGATTTTATAGCAACAAAATCTTTTAAATAAAAAGGTTCAAAATAAGCGACATCTTCGATGTCGTTTTTTTTGAGCTTTTCAAAAGAAAGCAAAGACATTTCATTAGAAGAAGGTAATTTATCATCTATAAACATAGCGTTTTCATGCGTAATAATACCTTTGCATTTTTCAACTCCATCACCCACAAAGTAAACTTTTTGTGTTCCCAGATACTCCTTAAAAGAGTTCTCATCAATTATTTCAGCTTTCACCTCTCTAAGTTGTTCGTTGGCTGAATTAAAAACACAACTATAAACTTCCATTCTTCTTGCATCTAATAATGGAATTATTAAACCCTCAGAAACTGAAATTGACAGCGCTAATATTTGTAATGTATTCACCGAAATTAATGGTATATCTAAAGCAAAACAAATTCCTTTTACTGCTGAAACTCCAATTCTTAAGCCTGTATATGAACCAGGTCCTTTACTAACAGCTACAGCCTCTAAATCTGGCAATTCAATACCAGCCTCGTCTGTAACTTGTTTAATAAATTCGTGTAATTTTTCAGCGTGTGAATAATTACCATTGTTCAGTTCTTTTATTGCAATAGTTTTTCCATTTCTTGCTAAACTTACTGAGCAGTTTTTTGTTGCAGTTTCTATGTTTAATATATACCCCAATGTTCTAATTTTAAAAGGCAAATATACTTAATTCAATAGGTATAAAGCAAAACATCCAACTTTTTAAGTTGGATGTTGAAATATTATGATTTTTTTTATAATTAATCAATTAGCGATTTTCCAGCATAAAAATCTAACACTTTTGTTCTAAATACAAAATCGTATTTAGCATTAATTAGTGATGACTGTGCGTTTAAAAGTCTATTTTTAACTTGCTCAAAATCAAAAGAAGTCATTACTCCTAAATTATAACTTTCTTGAGAGTTTTTAAATGACTCATTTTGCGCAGTTACATTCTTTTTAGCAGCCGCAAATGTTTTTAAAGCTGCTTTTGCATCCATATATGCTCTTTCAATAATTTCTCTTAACTGAATTTTTGAATCTTCTAAATTAAATTGACTTATTTCATAATTTATTTTAGCTGAATTAACATTTGATTTCACTTGAAAACCTGAGAATATAGGTATATTTAAGGATAGTGAGAAATTATTGCTTTTATTTTCATCTAACTGATAGAAAAATGCTTGATTAGTTACGAAAGGTAATTCTAAAAATGAAGCTGCCGAACCAAAGTTATAGTTAAAAGATAACGAAGGTAAAAATCCAGATTTTGCAATATCTATGCCTTTTGCAGCACTTTCTACATTTAACTCCGCACTTTTAATTTCGCTTCTAATAGCAAGTGCCATATTATAAATAGGCTTTGCTTCATTATACATTAATAAAACTGAAGGATCACCAACAACTATATCTTCAACTTCAAAGCCAACATAATCTAATTGTAACGTTTGTGCTAAATTCAACAATGCTAAATCCAATGAATTTTGAGCGGTAACAACTTTTTGCGCATCATTAGCTAAATTAGCTTCCACCTCTAATAAATTTGATTTGGGTTGTACACCGGCTTCAACAAACTTTGAAATTTGATCAACCTGTTTTTGACTCACCTCTATTTGAGATTGCGCAATTTTAAGGTTTTCTTTATTAAATAATACGTTTAAATAAGAATTTACAACCAACAAAGAAATGTCATCTTTCAATTTATCTAAATCGTATTTACTGGCTTCAAGACCTATTTTAGCTTGTTCAACCTGATTCATAATTCTAAAACCATTAAAAACAGTAATACCTGCATTTACTCCCAAACTTGTGGAGTGACTTGTGGCATTTACTCTTTGAAAAGTAACCCTATCTTGTGCTGACCCAAAAGTTAAATTTTGAGATGTTGACGCAGAAATTCTTGGATAAAGATCTCCTTTTCTACTTATTACATCTTCATTTCTTAATTTAATAGTCAACTCACTTTTCTTAACAGAAATATTATGATCTAAAGCGTAATTAACGCATTCTTGAAGTGTCCATTTTTTATCTTGGGCATTTGCCGTTATAAAAAATACAAATGCCAAAATGGTAACAATTTTTTTTCTCATTATATTGAATTGAGTTTATAGTTAAGCTGATTTTGTTATATGACGACTAAAATTATTATTTGTTACACTTATAGCCTCTTATAGAAATGTTAAAGTTTCTTATTTCTTCTATTTTTAATAATGAAGTAAAATAAAGCGCCAACCAAAAGGTATGGGAAAATCATTAAATATAAGATTCCTGAATTCAATCCTTCTGCTTGTGAAATATCGCCGCTCTCTACAACAGCCTTACACATAGCACATTGCGCATTTACAAAATGAAAAGAAAAAACAAATATGAGTACAAAAAGTTTTTTCATTATAAATAATAAGGTGAAATCATTAAGTATACAACCACACCACTAATTGCAACATACAACCATAATGGAAATGTGAATTTTGCTATTTTTTTATGAAGTTCAATATTATTTGTAATAGCTCTAACATACGTTATTAGCACAAAAGGAATTACTGCAATTGACAATACAATATGTGAAATAAGAATTACAAAATAGACTATTTTCAAACTTCCTTCCCCTCCAAATTTGGTTGAATCAGAAGTCATATGATAAGCAACATATAACGTTAAAAATAGCACTGAAAACACAATAGCTGTTTTCATTAGCTTTTCATGCAACTTCACTTTTTTATTTTTAATAGCCCAAACTGCAACTATTAGTAACACAGCTGTTAACGCATTTATACTTGCATATATTGGAGGCAAAAAAACAGGTAGTTTAACATCAATTTTAACTCCAAATAAAATGGCAACTACTAGCGGAATTGCTATTGATAAAATAACAATCCATTTATTATATTTTTTTGTGTCTGTTGTCATTAATATTACTCTTTTAATAAAATTGCAATATCCTCTTTAATTATTTTAATACCTTCTGAATCTAAACCATCGTAAAAAGCTATTGGGTTTCCAAATTCATCCAATCTTGAGCGAATATTACCTTGTTTATCAATTAATGCAAACATTCCTGAATGTTCAAAACCACCTTCAGCATCACTATTCTCACCAGCAAAAAGTGTAAATCCTGTATTTGCTAATTCATAAATTTTGTCTTGATCTCCAGTTAAAAAGTTCCAGTTTTTTAATGTAGCTCCGTGATCTTTGGCATATTGTTTTAAAATTTCAGGGCTATCGTGTGTTGGATTGATGCTAAATGATGCAATTCCAAAATCTTGGTTGGCATAAAACTCATTTTGAATTTTAACCATATTTTCATTCATTTTTGGACAAATTGTTGGACACGTTGTAAAGAAAAATTCTACAACATATACTTTTCCATCGTAAAATGATTTAGAAATTTTTTCGCCATTATGATTGGTAAATTCAAAATCAGGAACTTTAGCAATAGTAACTAATTTAGGAATTGAATCTTGAGCTTTAATTTTCTCAATCTTATTATTATTTTTAATAATATCTTTGTTTTTTATGCGATTTACAATCTTAGGAATTGCATAAATCCCAAAAATTAAAATGATAAAGGCAACACCTATGTAAGAATATTTTTTCATTTCAGTAAAATTAAATGTCTCTTTTCCTTCTTTTTTGTTTTTCTATGGATTTTTTTAACTGATAATAAATGATATCAATATCGTCTTTCATTTTATTTTTCAACGTTGAAACCGATCTCATATTATACCCGTATAACTTACCTCCTTCTGTATCTTCATCATCTTTTCTTCCACGTAAACGTAGCTTCATATCTATAATATATACGTTTTCTGAATACAGATTTTCATTTAACTTAAACGGCGTGTTAAAGCTATTAAAAAGTAAATTAATATTTTCTGAATTCGTATAAACAAAATGCCAGTTCTTAATATCTGTAAACGCAGAAAGTTCACTTATTACTTCTTTATAATCGCTTTCTGTTCCTTCAGGAAGTACAGCAATAATTTGAAATAATGGTTTTTGATAATAGCGTTTATAAACCGTTTGATTTAAATTAAACAGACTCGCTTTTGCCGCTTTTATATCACTTCCTAAAAAACAAACAACTGAAAGCTTATTAGCAAATGAACTATTTTCAGTTGAAGAAAATTCTTTAACATCTAGTACGTTTTCAGTTAATATTGGCAAATTGGAATATTTATATATTCCTTTAGATAAAAATATGTAAAATACTAGTGGTAAAATAAATAAACTAAAAAGTACCCAAAATTTTTTCATACTTGTTTTTTGTAAAAAAAGGCTGTATAAAAAGTGAAATTTTCGTCAACCTGAACTTGATTCAGGTTCTCATAATGATTAAATATCAGTAAGATGAGATTCTGAAATAAATTCAGAATGATGGTTTTCAATACTTTTTATATAGCCTTTTTTGTAATTATTCTTATGAATTTTAATAATTCCATTTTGTTAACGGTCCTAAAACATTGTGAATGTAACTTCCTTCAATTAACAATAATGTAGCTAAATAAATAATTAAGAAAACTGCTGTCCAAACAACGGCTCTTCTTAAATTCTTTTTTTCATCAGCCATATGCATAAAAAACCAAGTAATATAATAGGCCTTTACCAATGTTAAAACTAAGAAAATGATATTTAATAAACTTGTTCCTAAAAAATTAGTTAAATGAAGAAATTCAGGTTTTATAATGCCTAAAATAACCTCAACTAACGTTATTGCTGAAAGTATACCAAATACTTTCCAAATTAATTTTGTGTGTGATGTATGTTCTTGCGTGTGTGTCATTTTAATATCTTTTTATGAATTAAACTAAGTAGAAGAATGTGAATACAAATACCCAAACTAAATCTACAAAGTGCCAATACAATCCAACTTTTTCAACCATTTCATAACTATTTCTTCTTTCATAAGTACCAATTATAACATTAAAAAAGATAATAATATTTATAATAACTCCAGTTAGAACGTGAAATCCGTGAAAACCTGTAATAAAGAAAAAGAAATCTGCAAATAATGTTCTACCGTATTCGTTAACTTTAAGATTAGCACCTATAACCACTGCTTTGCTTTCATTTAAATAAGCCATTGCATTTTCACGTGGAATAATAATTTTTTCTTTTAATTCTGGATTAATTTGCTCGGTTCTGATGGTAATTTCTGGATGTGCTTTAAATCCTTCAATTACTTCATTTAAACTTACAGTTGGTAAAGCAGCTTCTTCAACAAACCACAATCCTTTACTTTTTATGTGTTGTGTTCTTCCTGAATTTAAAGGTTTCGCAAAACTTTCTAAAGTAATCTGATGACCTGACGCATCAACAAATTGAATGATTTTTCCATCATTTAATTGAATTGCTCCATATGAACCACCTATAAAATTTTTCCATTCCCAAGCTTGCGAACCTAAGAATATAACGCCACCAATAATGGTTAACAACATATAAAAAGTCACTTTCGCTTTCTTCATTTGGTGACCTGCATCAACCGCCAACACCATAGTTACCGAAGAAAATATTAAAACAAAGGTCATTAAAGCCACATAGTACATTGGCGCATGCACGCCGTGTAAGAATGGGAAGTGAGTAAAAACTTCATCGGCAATTGGCCAAGAGTCTATAAATTTAAAACGCATTAAACCGTAAGCACCTAAGAAACCGGAAAAGGTAAGAGCATCAGATAAAATGAAGAACCACATCATCATTTTACCGTAACTTGAACCTAATGGTTTATTATTTCCCCCGCCCCAATTTGTTCCATTAGTGTCAGTAGCAACAGTTGCTTCCATAAAGTTTTGTTTTGATTTTTAGTTATAGTTCTGCCAAAAATACATTATTTTTTTTATCTAATAAAATAGAAAAATAAAAATAAGTAAATCCAAAGGATATCAACAAAGTGCCAGAAGATAGCACCCAACTCTAAACCTAGAAAATTTGTTGCAGTATATTTTTTAGTAATATGATTATATAATACAATTAGCAGCACAATAATTCCTGCTGCAATATGTACTAAATGTGCTAATGTAATTCCGTAAATAAAAGATGATTTTACGGTACTATGCTCCCCTGCAAAAAATAATCCTGAGTTAAATAACTCTTTAAATCCTTCAAACTGAAAAAACACAAATCCAGCACCTAAAATTAAGGTTGAAACTAAAAATACAGTTGTAAGTTGTCTGTTATTTTTTTTAATGAAAAATTTAGCCAACATAAAAGTAATACTACTTATTAGTATTAAAATAGTGCTTGTATAAAATGCACTTGGCAAATCAAATGAAACCCAATCATCACGCTTACGACTTACTACATATGCACTTGTTAAACCGGCAAACATCATTGTCATACTAATCATAGAAACCCAAAGCATAGGTTTTGCTGATTTCCTTTTAGCTTGTTTTAATTCTTGTTTTAAAGTTTGTTTCATCTGTTTATTTTATTTTTAATGTAAAAATTTATCAACAACATATATTATTTGAATCAATGTAATATAAAATACGCTCGATAACATTAACTGTCTTGCTTCTTTATTTGTTTGGTGTTTATATAATTTCACAGCATAATACAACATTATACTTCCTAATAAAACTAAAATAATGGCTGTGATTGGGTAAATATAAAAGCTTCCTGTCATTTTCAAAACAGGAACTACAGAAACTAGTATTAAACAAATAGTGTAGATTATAATTTGTATTACAGCTTTTTTATTTTTTTCGCCCATTGGCATCAAGTTAAATCCTGCTTTTTTATACTCATCAAATTGTAACCAAGCTATTGCCCAAAAATGTGGAAACTGCCAAAAAAACTGAATTAAAAATAACATGCCAGGCTCTATAGAAAAAGTATTCGTAGCAGCTACCCAACCTAACATAAATGGAATTGCACCTGGAATTGCACCAACAAATACTGACAATGGTGTAACAGACTTTAATGGTGTGTACACACTTGTATATAAAAATATAGATATGGCGCCAAACAAGGCACTTTTAGGATTTATACTATACAATATAGCCAAACCTACTATTGTAAAGGACACAGCTATTACCATTGCCATAGAAACATGCATTCTACCTGTTGGCAAAGGTCTATTCATTGTGCGTTTCATTAAAGCATCCGTATCTTTTTCTATAATTTGATTGAATGCGTTTGATGCTCCAACCATTAAATAGCCTCCAACAGCTAATAAAACAAGTGTTAAAACTTGAATTTTTTCAGCAGCCAATAAATAACCAGCTAACGATGAAAATACTACACTAAGGGATAAACCAACTTTTGTAAGTTGTTTAAAATCGTTAAAAACAGAAGAAAAATTCACTTTATTATAAACAGAATTTGATGTTATTTACACTAACTTTAACTAATACATCTGCAAATATATTTTATTATTAGAGAATTACAACCTAATAATAAGCCTATTAAAAAAATAATTAAAATAATTCTTAAAAAAGTCTTTGTAGTTAGTATAATTATTTTAAATTTGCACTCGCATTTGAGGGATTGAATGCTAAAGTTCTTA
>TARA_R110001583_G_scaffold163880_2_pt1 | contig 25671 bp, 18 predicted proteins | sample TARA_R110001583 | Tara Oceans TARA_R110001583 (sample SAMEA4398432) | marine metagenome | biome: Polar Biome; feature: [MES] marine water layer (ENVO:01000295) within the mesopelagic zone...; material: water (ENVO:00002006), including particulate matter (ENVO:01000060) such... | reverse complement strand
CTCTTTTTTTGACTTTTTTTTAAACGTTTAGGACGCTATTGATTAATTACAAATTATTTTAAAATATAAGCTCCTTTTTGCATTGTACTGTGAAAAGGAGTTTTATTTTTTATGCAAATCTTCGCCCATTTAGCAACATAACTTTTATAATTAGATCCATCTGCAATTAGTACTTTTGGCTGAAGTGTTTTTAACAATCTTTCTAAATTAATTTTTGGAGATTGTTGCAAAATAACAATAGTTGGTTTTATAGAATTGAATTTATAAAAACCTAAACTATCCACAACTAAAATAATTTCATTCTTAAATTTATATAATTTTTTATTATTTTCAACCTGAAACTCATTAGACATTCCAGTACCAACTATATACGATTTTAATAAATAATCATGCTGGTTTAAAGAATCTCCTGAATACGCAATTAACTCATCTCCTTCCCTACTTCCAACAAAACTCGATCTGCTTTTATTAAAAACTACAAATTCATTAGTTGATTGCAGTTTATATTTTTCAAAAATAACAATAGTTTGAATCAACATCAATGAAAACAACATTAGAGCAAAACGATAAAAAAACTTTTTCTCAATCCATTTTATAGCACTAAATATAAATATATATGAAGCCAGCATTAATATTAATGAAAATGAAATGTTTTTAATAATGAAAAATTCCTGATTAGAAATCCACGCTACAAAATGATTCATTTTCTGAATAATTAGCATATAGAAATTTGCTAAAAACACAGGTAAAGTATCAAAAATTGACAATATAATTAATATAATTCCAGCCGTTAAAATAAATCCCAAAAATGGAATAATCACCAAATTTGATAGAAAAAACAACCCAGGAAATTGATGAAAATAAAACAAACTTAAAGGTAACACTCCAATTTGGGCAGCTATTGAAACTGTCAATAATTGCCATATTTTATTAAAAAACCAAAATTTAGGATTCCATAAACCATACAACTTAGGTTGAATCCAAACTATTGAAAAAACTGCCAAATAACTTAATTGAAAACCAACTTCAAACAAATAAAAAGGGTTAAACAACAACAGAAAAAACATAGAAATTACCAACGTATTATAAATATTAGAACGCTGAACCAGTTGCATTCCAATTGATAATGCAGTAAACATTGTAACCGCTCTCACTATGGATGGTGATAAACCCGCAATTATAGCATAACACCAAAGCAGTACAATTACTATTAGTGTAGCTATAATTTTTCCATTTTTAAAATAATGAAATGGTTTGAACAAAAAAGTTAACAACAATAAAATAATTCCAATATGCAAACCTGAAACTGCTAAAATATGTATAGCACCTGCGCCAGAATAACTTTCAAATAAATCGCTAGTCATCAAATTTCTTTGCCCTAATAATAATGCATTTATAACAGCTAATTCATCATCTTTAAATCCGTTATTGCTTAATTCCTTAGTTACTTTATTTCTAAATTTAGCAGCAATCCCTTTAATGGAATTACCACGCTCTTGAAGAAGGAAAAACTGTTGCTTATTAATTTTGATTTGATGGTGAATTTGTTGATTTTGTAAATACTTTTTATAATTAAACCCATACGGATTTAATGGAAGATTAATATTTTTAAATTGTGTTTTAACAACTAAATTTTCATCAACTTTTAGTTGATTCATACTACTATCCTTTTGCACAATCACTAAAATTCTACCAATTACTTTTTGGCTATTCAATTGCAATACAGAAGCTTCATACTTGTTAGCGTACTTCGTTGGTTTTAAAACTTTTTGTATTTTAATGAATACTGAAACAGGATTGTTTGTAGTGAATTCGGAATTATTAGTGTAATGCGACTTTCTATTTAGTTGATTTTTATAGGTTATTGAACTTATCCCTATAAAAAAGGATATCAAAAAAACCAATAACGTAAAAACTGTTGAATGTTGAAATTGTTTCTTAGCTCTAAAATAGACAACGGTAAAAAGCAGCATCAAAAAACAAAAAAACCAAAATAAATGAATTGGTTGAAAAACAATCCAGCTTCCAATTAAAATTCCAACTATTAAAAAGAAAGTAAGTTGTACTGGAACAAACTTCAAAAATTGTATCATAGCACGTTAAAACTACTAAAAATATTTAAATAAACGCTATTTTAATTTCGTAAGAAGATAATAGTTCAATACTACTAAACATATTTTAAAAAGCACTCCATTTCCTTAAATGCAGTAGTACAAAGTGATATTTTCACTTCAAATTAATAAATCTCACATATTCTATAAACTTATCACTTCCATGTAACAATTGTTACTAAATGACTTTTATCATTATTGACCACTTTTATGTATCCTAATTTTGAATACTAAATAATTTAAATTATGAAAAAAATAATTTTCAGTGGTATTGCAATATTTAGCATTATATTTAATTCAATTGGTCAGGATCTAGCGCCTTATATTAAAATAGGAGAAAGCACTGAAACAATTCAACAAGTTTCAGACAAGGTTATTGAAGCTTTAAAAGCTAATTCATTCACCGTTTTAGGAAACTACAATCCTTCCAACAAAAACACTTTAAAAGTTATTGCTTTTACAAGAACCGATTTAAAAAACACTGTTGTTAAAGTTACGGATAGAGGCGCACTTGCTGCTGCATTTAAAGTTGGATTGGAACAAAAAAACGGTAAAGTAATAATTTCCTATACAAATCCTGATTATATTTTAAGAGCTTATTTAGGAAATAACTACAATACATTTAAAGGTACTTTTGAAAAATTTAGCTCAGATTTAAAATCAACCTTTTCAACATTAGGGAATGAATTTAAACCTTTTGGAGGGTTTCTAAAAGCAGATAAATTAGGGAAATACCATTATAAAATTATGATGCCTTATTTTAGTGACCCCGTTACACTTAACGAATTTTCATCATTTGAAGAAGGTTTAAAAGTAATTGAAAACAATTTAAAAGCAAAAAAGGGTAAAACGGTTGAAGTTTATAAAACAGTTTACAAAAATGAAAAAATAGCCGTGTTTGGTGTTGGTTTACAAAGCAAAGAAGATGGAGAAGCTGTCTTTTTACCAAAAATTGGAGAAGCTCATGTTGCTGCCTTACCTTACGAAATTATTTTACAAGGAAAAAAAGCAACTATGCTTCATGGAAAGTATAGAATAGCGTTGCATTGGCCAGAATTAACAATGGGAACTTTTATGAAAATTATGAGTACTCCTGGAGATATTGAAGATACTTTAGAAGGTGTTTGTGAATAAAAAATTTAATACTACATAAAAAAGCTAAAACATTTAAAAATATTTTAGCTTTTTTATATCAAACATATAGAGACTACTTTTCGCTTTTACCTAATCCTGTCAATCCAGCTGATACTATAAATTTCATCACGTCACCAGAGTTCTGATCAATTGGTTTAATATTTTCTTTTGATACAATTAGTAATTCGCCTGTAAAAGCATAAGAAAACGGAAAATAGACTGCTACTTTATCTAAATCCTCTAAAAATTCTAACTTTTCTTCCGTAATAAACCCAATTCTTTCCAAATTACCGTGAGCATCAATTTTCACTAATACGGGCTTTGTAAATTTCTTTTCCTTCCCTATAAAAGCACTAAATAAGTCATTGAGTGCAGTATAAATAAAATTCAGAAAAGGGACTTTTTCAATTATTTTTCGAACCACTATTTTTAATGGACGCGCAATAAAAGTTTGCCCAATAAAACCAATAATTATTAACACTAAAATTAAAGTTAGAATACCAATACCTGGAATTGTAACATCAAAAAACTTGGTTAATATTTCTTCCGATGCGTTATCCACAACTGTAAAAATTGAGTAAATTACATATCCCGTAATTCCGAACGGAGCGATATACAACACGCCCTGTATCAGATAATTAATTAGTTTTTTTAACATACTTTTTTTATTGAAAATTAATTATAGTATTTTTAGTTCGTATAAATCTTTACGTCTATCCTTCAAGTTACGCACACTTCCAAACTGATTCAACTCCATTAACATTGTTAAATCAACATCTACAATTAACATCATTTCTGTATTTGGCGTAGCTTCAGCTTTAATTCCATTTGCAGGAAATGCAAAATCACATGGTGTAAAAACCATCGATTGCGCATATTGAATATCCATGTTATTTACTTTTGGTAAATTTCCAACACTTCCAGCTATAGCAACATAACACTCATTTTCAATAGCACGTGCTTGACAGCAGTTTCTAACTCGAGAATACCCATTTTGAGTGTCGGTTAAAAAAGGAACAAATAAGATGTTCATTCCATCTTCAGCAAGCAATCTACCTAATTCTGGAAATTCAGAGTCATAACAAATTAAAACACCAATTTTTCCACAATCTGTATCAAAAGCTTTTATTTTATTCCCTCCTTGTAAACCCCATACTTTTACCTCATTTGGGGTAATATGTAATTTTTCATAACGTTCTGATGTTCCATCTCTTCTTAATAAATAACCCGCGTTATATAAATGTCCATCAACTACTTCGGGCATACTCCCAGAAATTATATTAATGTTATATGAAATGGCCAATTGTGCCATTTTATCTATAATTGGTTGTGTATAATTTGCTAATTCTCTAATAGCATCCGATTCTGCAAGGTGGTTGTTTTCCGCCAATAAAGGTGCGTTAAAAAACTCAGGAAACAGCGCAAAATCAGACCGATAACCAGAAAGTGATTCTATAAAAAATTCAACTTGCTGCATTAACTCTTCTAAATTTTTATATGGTCGCATTTGCCATTGCACTAATCCTAAACGAACTGTCTCTTTTTTTGTGGTTGCTATTTTAGTTGGTTTTTGATAATAAATATTATCCCATTCCATTAAAACCGCAAATTCTCCCGAAGATTCATCACCTTTTAAATAGCCCTTTAATATTTTTGTTGGGTGAAAATCATTCGAAATTTGAAAGTTTAACACAGGATCGTGAATTTCCTTTGCTTTTACTTTATTAATATATTCTTTCGGACTTAATTCATCCAAATGTTTGTGGTAATTTGGAATTCTACCACCAAATGCAATACCTCTTAAATTAAGTCGTTCACATAATTCTTTTCTGTAGTCATACAATCTTCGTCCTAAACGTAAACCTCTAAATTCAGGAGTAATAAACACGTCAATTCCATACAAAACATCTCCTTCCATACTGTGGGTATTAAACGTAAAATTCCCTGTTAATTCTTGGTAAGTATGTTTTTCATCAAAGTTGCTATAATCTACAATTATTGAAAGTGCAACACCTGCAATTTTATCATTTATTTTAATAACAACCTGTCCTTCTGGAAATAAATTAATTAAATTTTTTATTTGAGATTCTTTCCAATATGAATCTGGCATATTGCTATAACTTTTAATCATAGCTTCTTTCAGTTCTTCATAATCTTCTAACTTTAAATAAGTTAATTCAATATTTTCTATATCTTCCATTTCTTTAGTTTCAAATTATTTTTTTGAGGATGCAAAGTTACTAATTAAGAATGAATATTTGTAAAACGAATATTTTGAAAAATCTCACTAAAATTTAAAAAAAGAAAAAACAATTGCTTATTTCCATTGTTGAAATTAAAGGAAAACTACCGTTAATTTATTTATAGAATTATGAGTTAACAATTAGTTCTGCTACTTTTTTTGAAGCCCCTTTACCTCCTAATTTTTTTTCTAAATCAAAATAATTTGAAAACATTATGGCACGTTGTTTATCATCTAAAATTTTATGTAATTCCTGCTCTAAACTTTTCTCATTAAAATCATTTTGAATTAATTCTTTCACAACTTCTTTGTCCATTATTAAATTTACCAAAGAAATATATTTCAAATTAACCAACAGTTTTCCTATTTGATAAGAAATCCAACTAGTTTTATAACAAACAATTTCTGGAATTTTAAACAATGCTGTTTCTAAAGTTGCTGTTCCTGAAGTTACAATGGCCGCATATGAAAGTGAAAGTAAATCGTATGTTTTATTACTTATAAATTTCACATTTTCCTTATTCATAAACTGCTCATAAAAATCATAATCCTGACTTGGAGCACCGGCAATTACAAATTGATATGCTTGAAACTTATCAGCCATTTTTAACATTATTGAAAGCATTTTTTTAATTTCTTGCTTTCTACTTCCAGGTAACAATGCTATTATTGGTTTTTTGGATAAATTATATTTTTCTCTAAAAACAGTTTCACCAATTTGTTCTCTATTTAAAATTGCATCAATTAAAGGATGTCCTACAAAATGAACAGGAAAATTGTGTTTTTTTTCATAAAAATCCTTTTCAAATGGTAAAATTACAGACATTTCATCAACATCACGCTTAATTTTATGAATACGATTTTCTTTCCAAGCCCAAATTTGTGGTGAAATATAATAATGTGTTTTAATTCCTTTCTTTTTAGCAAATTCAGCAATTCGCATATTAAAACCCGGATAATCAATTAAAATTAAAACTGCTGGTTTAAAATTTAAAATATCCTTTTTACAGAAGGTAATATTTTTAAAAATAGTACGAATATTCATTAATACTTCAGCAAAACCCATAAAAGCTAATTCGCGGTAATGCTTTACCAAAGTTCCTCCAACTTCTTCCATTAAATCTCCTCCCCAAAATCTGATGTCTGCTTCACTATCTTTTTCAATAATAGCTTTCATTAAATTAGAACCGTGCAAATCGCCAGAAGCTTCTCCAGCTATTATGTAGTATTTCATTTTATTTAGAGAATAATGTTAATAATAAAACTATAAAAGCAATTAAAAAAGTTTCCAATACAACACCTCTAGCTCTATAAATTTGTTTCTTTTTTAGAAATACAAAAAACACAAAAAAGTTTGCAATAGCACCTAATACAAGTACTTTTCCTTCAAGACTTCCTTCTTTAATTAACTCAATACTTTTATAAAAATCAAAACTTGAAAAAAATTCAATAAAAATAAAACATCCAAATGAAGTTGCCACTAATGCAACCGCAAAACCAATTAACATTTCTTTTTTCATAAATGACACAATTTTATAAAGTTTACAAATTCCAGCTATTTAAATTTTGAATAAAGTGATGTGCTGTTAAATCAAATTGAACTGGCACAACAGAAATATAATTATTTGCCAATGCCCATTCATCAGTATCTTCACCTTTATCCATATTTACAAACTCACCTGTTAGCCAATAATAAACTTTTCCTTGAGGGTTGGTTCTTTTATCAAATTCTTCTACCCAATTAGCTCTTGCTTGCCTACAAATTTTAAATCCTTCAAACGATTTACTTTTAGGAAAATTTACATTTAAAACAACACCATCAGGCAATCCATTTTCAAGCACATTAAGTGCCATTTTTTTTATATGTTCTTTTAAAGGTTCAAAATCTGCATTCCATGAATAATCAAGTAATGAAAATCCAATTGCAGGAATTCCTTCAACACCAGCTTCAACAGCAGCGCTCATAGTTCCTGAATAAATAACATTAATTGATGAATTAGAGCCATGATTAATTCCAGAAACGCATAAATCTGGTTTTCTGTCTAAAATTTCACTAACAGCCAATTTTACACAATCTGCAGGTGTTCCTGAAGATTTATATTCCTTTTGTGGGCCATCATCTACCTTTATTTGGTCACAATATAAAGTCTCATTTATTGTTACCGCATGTCCCATTCCACTTTGCGGACTGTCTGGCGCAACAACTACAACATCGCCAATTTCATTCATTACTGAAATTAATGTTCTCATACCAGGAGCAGTAATTCCATCATCGTTAGTTACTAAAATTAAGGGTCGTTTATTCATAAAATTCTATTTGAAAAACAAATTTAGGGTATTTTATTCGCTTAGTGTAAATAAAATTTTAACATTTTGTAAAGAACTTTAAACTTATATTTAGTTAATATTGTGAGAAAGAAATTCATTATAACAATAAAAGAATATTGATTCCTTTTTTGAGAAACTATAAAAAAAAAGTTAAATTAGTAACCTAATAAAATATTGGCACTATTTTAGCGAGTAACAAACTACATAATTATTAAATTGATTAGAAAGATGATGTTAAGAAAATTCAAACTATTAGTACCAGTGCTTTTTGTAATTAGCTTATTTATAAGTTTTCAAACACGTGCAAATCCTGATCCTAAAGACAAAGTATTAATAACTATATTGAAATATGTATTAACACAAGGTCATTATTTACCTCAAGAAATTGATGACGCTTTTTCTGAAAAGGTTTATGATAGTTTTTTACAAAAGTTAGACCCTTCAAAACGTTATTTTTTACAAGCTGATATTGATGAATTTTCGAATTATAAGACTGAAATTGATGACCAAATTAATAATGAAGACTTGTCGTTTTTCTTTTTAGTTTACGAACGATTAACACAGCGTATTAAAGAATCAAAACCTTATTACACTAATATTTTATCCAACAAATTTGATTTTAACAAGGATGAAACATTTGATGTAGATTACGAAAAAGCCCTATATGCTAATAACAAAAATGAACTAATTAAAGTTTGGCATAAACAATTAAAATTCACCACCTTATCTAAACTATACGATAAATTAACTATTGAAAAAGATAAAAAGAAAGATGATGAAACATATACCATAAAAACGTTAGATCAGCTTGAAAAAGAAGCTCGTGAATCTACATTAATCAATATGGATGAATCTTTTGATCGTATTGAAGAACTAACATATTCAGATTGGTTTTCAACTTTTATCAATAGCATATCTGAAGAATTTGACCCTCATACTACCTATTTTGATCCAATAGTAAAAAAACGATTTGATATTTCAATGGCTGGTAAATTAGAAGGTATAGGTGCTAGACTTCAAAAGAAAAATGATTACACCAAAGTAGTTGAATTAATTTCAGGTGGACCTGCCTGGAAACAAGGAGAATTAGAAGTTGGAGATTTTATTATTAAAGTTGCCCAAGATAATGAAGAGCCTGTTGATATAATTGGAATGCGATTAGATGATGCTATAGAATATATTAAAGGAAAAAAAGGAACTAAAGTAAAACTAACGCTTAAAAAAATTGATGGTACCACTAAAGTAATTTCAATTATTAGAGATATTGTTGAATTAGACGAAACATTTGTAAAATCAAGTATTGTTAAAAAAGACGGCAGAACATTCGGCGTAATTAGCCTTCCTAAATTTTATATTGATTTTGATGAAAAAAACTTCAGAAATTCAACAACAGATATGGCAAGAGAACTTGAACGCTTAAAAACAGAAAATGTTGAAGGTTTGATATTAGATTTAAGAAATAATGGTGGTGGTTCTTTAAAAACAGCCATAGAAATTTCAGGTTTATTTATAAATAAAGGACCAATTGTACAAGTTAAATATAGAGATCGAAATCCAGATATAAAAAGCGATGTTGATTCAAAAATTCAATGGGATAAGCCTCTTGTTGTACTTGTAAATGAATTATCAGCTTCTGCTTCCGAAATATTTGCAGCCGCTATGCAAGATTATGGTAGAGCCGTAATTATAGGTGGAAAACAAACGTATGGAAAAGGTACAGTTCAAAGTGTTTTAGATCTTAACAGATATCATAATTTAAAAGAAGATATTGGGGCTTTGAAAATGACAATTCAGAAATTTTATAGAATAAATGGCGGCTCAACGCAGTTAGAAGGAGTGCATTCAGACATTATGTTACCAGACAGATATACTTATATGGAAATTGGTGAAAGAGATTTAGATAATCCTTTGAAATTTGATAAAGTTCCACAAGCAACATACTCACTTTGGAATAAGTACGAAAACTTCAACAAAGTAATAAATCAAAGTAAAAAGAGAATTGCCAATAACAATTACTTCAAATTAATTGATAAAAATGCAAAATGGTTAAAAAATTCTCAAGATGATACTTTAATATTTTTGAATTTAGAAGCATACAAAAAAGATTTAGAAGCTCTTGAAAAAGAATCACTGCAATATGACATGCTAAGAGATTATACAACTAGTTTAACATACCAATCACCGCTTTACGAACAACCTTTGTTAAAAGACAATAAAGATTTAGCTGATAAACGTGAAGCTTGGCATAAAAATTTAAAAAAGGATATTTATGTTGAAGAAGCTTTAAATGTATTAAGTGAATTAAAAATAAAACCACAATACCACTTAGTGAAAAATTAATTCTAACTTTACAGCTGTAAAGCAGCACAATTGAAAACTAATTCCAATTCATTATCAACACTTGCACTCCAGAAGTTTAAAAAAAACACTACTGGAGTGTTTAGTTTTTGGTTTATAATTTTATGTGGCTTTATTGCTGTTTTTGCATACTACTTAGCCCCAGACAACAGCAACAACGCAAATCAAATGCATTTAGAAATTCATTCTAAAAAACCAGGTTTTGAAGTGTTAATGCTAACCATTCCATCTAAAGAAACTCTAAAACAATCTTTTTTTAATAAGCTATTATATGGAGAAAAAAGTTATAAATCTGAAATACCAATTTCAAATTATAGCATCTTAGAAAACACACTAAACATTCAAACATATACTGAAAACAATGTGGAAAGTTTAAGCAAATCATATCCACTTTCAATTTTTCCAGAAAAAGATTCTTCTACATTTATTAAAACAAGAAAATTTTATTTAGGAACCGATAAATACGGAAGAGATTTACTGAGCAGAATGCTAATAGGAACACGAATTTCTTTTTTTATTGGATTTATTGCTGTGTTTATTTCATTAATAATTGGTATTTCTATTGGTGCAGCTGCAGGTTATTTTGGTGGAAAAATAGATGTTTTTATTATGTGGCTTATCAACATAACTTGGTCAATTCCTACATTATTACTTGTTATAGCAATTACTTTGGCTTTAGGAAAAGGGTTTTGGCAAGTATTTATTGCGGTAGGTTTAACTATGTGGGTTGAAGTAGCTCGTGTAGTCCGTGGACAACTAATAAGTGCAAAACAAATGCAATATGTTGAAGCTGCCAAAGCTTTAGGATTTTCAAATTTTAGAATTATTTTTAGACATATATTGCCTAATATAATGGCTCCCGTTATTGTTATTTCTGCAGCCAATTTTGCTGGAGCAATTCTTATTGAAAGCGGCTTAAGTTTTTTAGGAATTGGGGCACAACCTCCAACACCTTCGTGGGGCGCTATGATAAAAGATCACTACAGTTATATTATTCTTGGTAAAGCCTATTTAGCCATAATTCCTGGTTTGGCAATTATGAGTTTAGTTATGGCTTTTATGCTTATAGGAAATGCTTTACGTGACGCTTTAGATGTAAAAAATTAATATTTACACATCAAAAAAGATCCATAACAAAACCCTGAAAATTACTACATTACACTTTAAAATTCGATAATTTTTGTATATTGTAACTAATATTACAATAAAACAGGTTATTTAACCACCTTAAAACGGTCCTTTTTTTTGTAACAAACCACTACTAACTATAAAATAAAAACGATGAAAAAAACAATGTCCGTTGTTTTTTTTGTATTAACTTTTATTAGTTATTCACAAAAAAGAACAAGCAACTTAGAACAAGTTAAACCCAATCAAATTAACACTAGTTTATCTTCAGGTATTTCAACACCTTCTTCAAGTTTTAGTGATAGAGCTTATGCTGAAAACGGCATTTATTTTGAACTTATAGGCTCCTATTACTTTTCTAAATTTGGTTTTGGCGCATCTTTAGGCCAATACACAAATTCAACTGATGCTAATTTAAACCGTTTTACAAATTCACTTAACTTTTCAACTGAAAATGCAACTGAAGATTGGAAAGTAACCTACTATGGATTTGGGCCAGAATACTCAACTTCATTTAATAAAATTCGAGCAACATTACTTCTTAGAACAGGAATACTATCAATTAAACCAATTACATTAAAAAGTAATTATATTGAAAATATTGATATTGCAATTCCTATTTACAACGCATTTACAGAAAAAACCTCAAACATTTCTTATATTTCAACGGCTGTTAAATTTGGTTATAACTTTAACCAAAACCTTAGTGTGTTTGCAACTGTAGACTATATGTCGGCACTTTCAAATGAATTCACCATAACAGAAAAAACAATAACAGATGCCAACAGAAATGGAACAATTGATTTAGAAGACTTTTTAAAATTAGATGCTACTTCAGTAACTTTTGATGAAACTGTTACACAAATTAAACCACAGACTACAAATTTTGGTGTTGGTTTAAGTTACACTTTTAACACTGAAAAACCTTACGCTAGAGCAAATGGTAGTCCATTATATGAATCAGGTGGTTCTGAAGGCACCATGGTGATTTCAGATCCTTCAATAAACGATGAAGAAAACCAACAAAAAATAATTCGTGATTTCAATAATACCAATAAATTAGATGCAGATTCTGATGGTGATGGTTTATCAGATAGTTTAGAAATATCCAATGATGCAGATAACGATTGTGATAGTGGTAATTCTTCCGTAAAAAGAATGAATAAAGGTGAGTTGGTTGACGCTATTGCTAAAGATGCTAATTTATCTAAAGCAGATGCTAAAAGAGCACTTGAAACTTTAACAGCTAACTTATTAAAATCCATAGGAAATGGAGGCGACGTTCAGGTAGTTGATTTTCAACAATCTATTTCAAAAAGAACTGCCAGAACAGGGAGAAATCCTCAAACTGGTGCAACCATTAAAATTGCTGCTAAAAAAGTAGAAGTAAGAGGCTGGGATCCCAAAAATAAAAAATCAATGGCCAAAACTATTAGAGAAGACGGAAGAACCATTGGAGCAGGTGATTCTCCAAAAACCACTAGTAAAAAAGGATACGATTATTATAAAGCTGCGTCTGACAGCAGTAAAAGAACAGACAATTCTCAAAATCCACAAGAAAATGGTGGCGAAATTCAAATGAATAAAGGAGAATTAATTGATGCTATTGCTAAAGATGCAAATTTATCTAAAGCAGATGCTGGAAAAGCTTTAAATGTTTTTATTGCTAGTATATCTAAAAAACTAAACAAAGGAAAGTGCTTAAGACTTATTGTTCCTGTTGCAATTAATAAAGGTAATATTCAACTTACAAATCCAGCGAAAGAAAAAGTTGACAGAGAAAAGAAAAAACGAAAACTACTAAATGTACTTCCTAAAAACAATAGTAATTTTAATAGCGTTGCAGAAATTGAGTCTTTTACTTGGGAACAAAAGGGATATATAATACGAAACCCTCAATATGTTATTGAAGTTGTTAAAACTGGAAAGAATAAACAACCGCAAAGAACGTATATAGCAAAAACAACAAAAACAAGTATAAAAGCAACTGTTCTTTTTAAAGAAGAACAACTTAGTGATGGTAATTACACATGGAAAGTTACTGAAACTACTACAGGAACTGTTTCAAATCCAAGCTATTTTACAATGACACAATGTGAAATTGACTTTGAAATTTCAAATGAAGAAATTGAATGTTTAGGTTACGAAGGTGAAAATAGAAAGTTCAAAATCTGTTTTGATGTTACCTACTCAAGTACCTCAGGTGATTTAACTTATTTAGATCCATCATCTGGGTTAACTGTATACGACCAAACATATGCAACATTATCACATTCATTGGTAAGTCCAAATCCAACGCTTATTTCGCAAATTGGCGCAACAACCTCAACAGTAAGTTATTGCTTTGAAGTAACGGTTGCAGCAAGTGTAACTTCTATTGGTTTTGGTTTACAAGGTGATGATTTAGACCCAAGCCCAATTACTTGTCAACCAGGTGTGAGTTCAATGTTTGATGATCTCCCTGATTGTATTTGTGATGAATGTGAAGATATTGAGGTTTCTTTTGATGATTTTAATATTTCATTAAACGAAGGAACAGGAAATCAATTTAATTTTAATGGAAACCTAAATGTAAATGTTCCTATTTATGGAATAGAGTTCCAAGTTCAATCATATAGTTATACCGCAACTCCTTCAGCTTGTACAGAAGGTGTTAACAGTGTTGCAGCATCTGGTATGATTTTAATGCCAGGAACTTCAATAAATGGCTCAACATCATTACAGTTATTTAATGAAACTGCTTCTGGCAATCCAAGTTCAAACAATAATGCTACAAAAGATATCAAATATACTAGCAATTCACCACTTACAGGGCCAATTCCTATAAATCTAACCATTGGTTTGCCAGGCCCTATTTCTGGTCTCGACCCAAGTTGTTGTACCATTAATTATGAAGTTTGCATAAAAGTTAAAATATTTTATGAAGAAGGTAACTGTAAATCGTGTGTATTTACACATTGCTTCACTTTTAATAACCAATAAAAATTACTACCATGAAAAATATAATATATACATTCAAAACATATATGTTGCTAGTAATTTTAATGGCAACTTCAATAGGGTATTCGCAAATAGCTGTGAATACAACACTTAAAACTTCAACCTGTAATTTAGGTGGTGAAACAGTATTTATAACTGTACCCACCGAGGCCTTAACTGGTGATAATATCCCATTAAATATTACATTATCTGGCTCTTATGACTCTTCGTGTACAAAATCTGTTAAGATTACAAGGTCATCAAATTTATTATATCAAACATCAGCGGCGTTTCCGTTTTCTCCAGTTTTTGGAGACCCACAATCTCATGAAATTGATACACCTTTAGTTGGTGATGACGGACAAAGTTTTAGCGTGTGGTATAAATTTCCACCATACACAACTTGTAATGGTGCTATTGGAACTTTTGATGTTACCGTTACCCTAGATTGTGCAGGTGTAATATCAACGTGTACAACAAGTATAACTGTACTAGCTAGAGCTGATAATTACTGGTCTATTTCAAAAGATTTTATTACCGGAGATTTAACTTGTGGGGTGTCTAAATGGAAAATTAATTTAACGCATAACAATCCAAACGGGGCTGGTTTAGGTACGTATAATATTAATGGAACTATTACTGAAGTTCCTGCTGTACCTATTATAAGTGGTGCTTCATTTTTAATAAATCAAAATGGATATACTAATGGTACATGGCCAAAAATTGTAACGCTCCAAAATTGTTCAGATGAGGGTACTACAATTACCAATATTGCAAATTACAATTTTACTTTAGGCGATGGTACGTGTGATACAATGGTTGGAACTATTACGGCAACATCACCACCATTGGCAAGTCCAAATGCTTCAATTTCATTTACAAAATCGGTATCGAGTAGTTATAATACAAATTTAACACCCGGTTGTGATGCAAGATATTACTTACAAGTATGTAATAATGGAAATGTACCTTGGGCAGATTTACAAATTACAGATAATTTAAACATCTCAGGAATAACAATTACTAGTATGAATTTAGGAGGCTGGACATCATCTCCTGTAGTTCCTCCCTACCCAGCAACAACCTATACTTTTACAAAGCCTGGTTTTATTTTGAATCCTGGGGAATGTACTTCATTTTACATAGACTTTGAAATAGATGCTGGCGCAATTATAGGAAGTACTATTAGCAATACTGCATACTTAAGTTATGTTGCATCGGGAACTGGCGCTGGCTCAGGTGGATCTCCATTTGATCCTTGCCCAACAGTAACTTGCCCAACAATAGACACTTCAATCCAAAACACAAGTGATGATGCAAATTTTGTTGTGGAAGCTCCGAAAGCAATTCCTTCAATAAAAAAATGTATTGTTGATCCACCAAACGCATTAATTCCACCTATTTATCAAATTGGAGATGTAATTACCTATAGTATAATGATAGGAAATTCTGGATCAGGTGATTTAAATACCATAATAAGTGATGCTTTTGGATCTCCTCAAAATTTAAATATTGTTTCTGGATCTAGCACTTACGACTATTATCCCAATCAAAATGCAGGCTATAATAATAATTGCAATCCTCCATTTGGAGCTTCAATTCCGCCACCATTTATCCCAGTTGAAAATTCTACAGATTTACAAAATCCTTTTTGGACAATTCCAAATATGCCAGGGATATGTGATTGGAATAGATCAAACTTTTTAATTATTACTTTTGATGCTATTATTTCACCTCAGTTATCAGGTACTAAAACAAATACTGCAACCGTTCCATATGATGCAAGTACATTAAGCAGTGCAGTAAATTATAGTATTGATGAAGTTGGAGTTTTAGGAATTCATAAAGAAGCGGATGCCGAAATTGTTGAAAATGGTCAATCATTTAACTATACAATAACAGTTTCTAATGATGGAAGTATACCACTAGACAATATTGTAATTACAGACATGTTACCTGATTGTGTTTCGGTTAATGGACAAATAGCTATTGAAGATGATTATGCAACTTCAATTCCTTTTACAACTTCAGGAAGTTTAACAATAACTGTTAACCCAACAACACAGATTTTCCCTGGAAACGATTTTACAATTACCATTCCGGTAGTTAAATCTGGTGGAGGAAATTGTTGTAACGAAAGTGTTTCGGTAACTGCTGAAATGATTACTTCTGGAATAGAATTAAACGCAAACTATGGAAGTGAAGAAGCGCCTGCGGCATGTGTTTCTGGAACAGAATGTTGTGATATTGAAGATTTTGACGCAACAATTCAAGAACATAACGGTTCTTTTAATGTTACAATTAATGGCGGAAGTGTACCAATTCAAGAAGTAGAAATTTCTATGATTGATTATCATGTTGAATATTCGAATGAAGATTGTAAACCTGATGATATGGGAAATTTTGGAACCTTATCAACATCAACTACATCATTGGCTAATTTACTATTAAATGCCGGCGACAACAATACCAGTAGTTTAACTTGGTTACTAGGTTCGCCTTCAATATTAAATAATAGCGTTAATTTAGATATTATTGATCCATTAACTTTAAATCTAGATTGTTGTGATGTTACCTTCTCATTCTGTTTAAAAGTGCGGGTTAAAGATGTTAATTGCAACGTATGTGAAAAAATTATATGTTTTTCAAATGACCAAATAATTGAACCAGAACCTTGTGTTATTGACATCAAACCATTTAGCCAAGGTCAAAAATTTTGTATTGGAGATACCATCAATTTAAATTGGTCTGGCACAACACCAACAGGACAAGTAAACGTTTCTTTGTTTGATGTTACAAATGGAGGTGTTTATTCCGTTTTAGCAACAGGCATTCCAAACACAAATTCATTTACATATACAATTCCACCAACAATTCCTTGTGATCCAGCAAGAACCTGGACATTAATTGTTGAAGATGCTGAACGCTTATGTTTTGATAGAAGTGATCCATTTATTATTGAATGTTGTGAGCTACAAAATGATTGTGGTTGTGGTGAATGGTTGAGTAATTCAGTAACTGTAAAAGAATATTTAAAAGAAATTCCTAAGGATCCTAAATTGAAAATAAATTTCCAGTCCAACTTTGAAAAAAATATTGAGTGTGGTAAGGAAATCAAATTAAAAAAATCATCTTATTATACATTTACCGCTCCAAATTACATTTGTAAACCTGAAAATTGTGATGTTATATATAAATGGGAGGTTGTAGATCCAAATGCTATGATTGAGTCTGGAAATGGTAAAACATTTAACTATAACTTTTCAAGTTTTGGAACCTACAAAATAATATTCACCCCAATTTGTGGCGGAAAAGCATGTGAACCTTGTGTTATTTATGTTAAAATTGATAAATTTATTCAACAAGAACCTGATCCTATTGGCATTCCTTATGAACTTCCAACTGGAGGTATAAATGACGTTTACAACCCAAAAACAGGTGAAACTTGGATGAATAAAAACCTAGGAGCAACCCACGTAGCAACTAGTAGTAATGACCCACTTGCTTATGGAGATTTATACCAATGGGGGCGTTTAACCGACGGTCATGAGAAAAGAACAAGTGGCACAACTCCAACTTTAAGTAGTACTGATGTACCCGGTCATGGTGACTTTATCCCATTTGCAAATCACCCATTCGACTGGCGTTCACCTCAAAACAATAATTTATGGCAAGGAGTAAACGGTATAAACAATCCTTGCCCAAGCGGTTATCGTTTACCAACAGAGGCCGAGTTAAATGCAGAGCGGTTAAGTTGGGTAACTAATGATGCAGCAGGAGCATTTGCATCACCCCTAAAATGGACTGTTGCAGGTTATCGATATTATACTAATGGCGCCTACTTTGCTGTAGGAGCTAATGGCTACTATAGATCTAGCACAACTAGTGGTGTTAGCTCGCGAAGCTTATACTTTAACGGCTACTTAGCCAAAATAGATCTCAATGCCAGATCCTATGGGTTTTCAGTACGTTGCATAAAAAACTAATTAAAATTATAATATGTTTATAAAAAAGAGTCGAGGTTTTCTCGACTCTTTTCTTTTTTCTAAATTGCAACCAAATATTTTATATGAATTTCGAAGTCAATTTTAAAACAAAATGGTCAGATTTTGACCCAAACAGACATATGCGACACACAGCATACAACGATTATGCAGCTGAAGTAAGAGTCCGTTTCTTTCAGGAACACGGCTTATCAATCAATGAATTTGCCAAATTAAATATTGGTCCAATCTTATTTAAAGAAGAAACATCCTTTCTTAAAGAAATTCATATTGGTGAAAACATTACGGTAAAAATGGAATTAGAAGGTGTTTCAAAAGGCATTGAACGTTGGCGTTTTAACCATCAAATTTTTAACCAAGAGGGAAAATTAGCAGCTGAAATTAAAGTTTATGGTGCCTGGATAGATTTAATAAAACGAAAATTAACTTCACCTCCACTAAAATTTGTTTCAATTTTTGAAGACCTACCTAAAACAGGTAATTTTAAAGAAATTCCTTTAAAAAGTGAAAAGTAGAAAGATTATATACACCATTGTAGCATTGATTTTTGCAGTTGGTTTTTATATTTATGATAATTTTATTGTTGATTCTAATCTTCAAAAAAATGAAGTTTCAGAAAATTCAACATATAAAAATTCATCAGCTAATTTACAACCTACTTCAACTACTGGTGTTATTGTAACTCATAATTTTTATTCACTTTCATACAACGAACAATATGAACAAGCCGAGTGGGTTGCTTATGAATTAAAGAAAGAACAAATTACAAACAAAAATTTTAAGCGTCCTTATTTTATCAATGATTCTAAAGTAAAAACTAAAAGTGCTTATTATAAAAATTACAAAAATTCAGGTTATGACAGGGGTCACTTATGTCCTGCTGGAGATCGAAAATTTTCAAAGGAAGCTTTTGATGAAACTTTTTTAACATCCAATATTTCTCCTCAAAAGCACGATTTTAACAGTGGAATTTGGAATAGATTAGAGCAAAAAACACGTTATTGGGCACAAAAACACGACAGATTATATGTTGTTACTGGTGGCGTATTAAAAGATAATTTAAAAACTATAGGTAGTGATAAAGTTGCAGTACCTAACTATTTTTATAAAATAATACTAGATAATACCGAACCAGAAATTAAAGCAATTGCTTTTTTAATGCCACATAAGGATTCCGAAAAAGGATTGTACAAATTTGTTGTTAGTATTGATGAAATTGAAGAACTAACTGGCATTGATTTTTTCCCAGCCTTACCAGATGAACTAGAAAATAATTTAGAAAAATCTAAAAGTTATGCTAAATGGAGTTTAAGATAGTTTTTAACCTCCAATAGTTGCTTTTATACCATAATTTTGAAATATTGAGATTACTTTTTGAATCTCATCTTCTGAAGGTGTTTCAAAATCAATAAAATTAGCTGGATTCCCTAATTTCATATGTTTATTTTCAGCGATATTATGATAAGGTAACAAATTTATTTGAGTTCTATTTCCTTCTAATGAATTTATAAATTTAGCTGTTTCTTTAATATTTTTCTCATCAGAATTTACACATTTTATCAGTGGCATTCTAAAAATTATTTCACAGTTTGTTTTAGTTAATTCAACAATATTCGACAATATTTTCTCATTCCCAACTCCAGTAAATCGCTTATGAATTTCAGAATCCATTACTTTTAAATCAATCAAAAAAAGTTCGGTGTGTTTCGCTACTTCTAGTAAAACCTCTTGTTTTGCAAACGCTGTTGTATCCACTACTCTATGGTAAAATCGTTTGCCACATTCTTTCAAAGCTTCCAATAAATAGGATGAATGCATTAACGGTTCACCTCCTGAAAATGTAACGCCACCACCCGACTGATCAAAAAAGATAGCTTCATTATCAATCTTTTTCATTAATTCTGAAATTGAAATAGTTGAACCTAACATTTCAAATGCATTTGTTGGACAAACCTCAGCACATTTTCCACATAGGTTGCACAAATCGTAATTAGTAACAATACCATTTTCTGTAAGTTCTAAAGCTTCATTAGGACAATTATTTAAACATTTTACAGCCCCAATACATTTTGAAGCGGTATACATTTTTTGAATTTTAGGTGACATACTTTCTGGATTATGACACCATTCACAAGCTAAATTACAGCCCTTAAAAAATATGGTCATACGTATTCCAGGACCATCATTTATGGCATATTTTTTAATATCAAAAATTAAACCTGTATTCATTTATTCCTTTCATTTAATTAGTCACTTAATACATTGTTCATTCTATTTAAATTTCGTCACTTCGAGTGCTTCAACAATTGGAGAAGCGTATCGAGAAGTCATTGAGGTTGACGAAAAGTTCTCGATACAATTTTCCTTCATTTCATTTCTGAAAATCACTCGAACTGACGAAAATTATACTCATTAAAATGAATCGTTTTCTGTTCTATCAATAACTTCCTGTTGTAAATCAGCATTCATATCATTAAAATAATCGCTGTAACCAGCCATACGAACCAACAAATCTTTATAATCTTCTGGGTTTTCCTGAGCAGCATATAAAGTAGCAGTATCAACTATATTAAATTGAATATGATGTCCTCCCAAAGAAAAATAAGAACGCACTAAACTCCCAAGTTTTATAATATCCTCCTCACGCTTTAACAAACTCGGTAAAAAACGCTGATTTAATAAAGTTCCACCCGATTTTATCTGATCTATTTTGGTCAACGACTTTATAACTGCTGAAGGACCGTTAGTATCAGCTCCATGAGATGGTGAAGTTCCATCAGAAATTGATTTTTGAGCAAGTCGACCGTTTGGTGATGCACCCATAACCTTTCCAAAATAAACGTGACAAGTAGTAGAAAGCATATTTAAATGAAATGTTTCACCTTTGGTATTTGGTTTTCCATCAATAGCATCAAATAAATTATTATACACTTGCAAAGCAATATCATCTGCATAATCATCATCATTTCCATAAAAAGGAGTGTTGTTCAATATGGTTTGACGCATAATTTCTTCGTCTTCAAAATTCTTAGATATTGCATTTAAAATTGTATCCATTGAATAGGTTTCATCTTCAAAAACGTGTTTTTTTAAAGCACTTAAACTATCTGTTACAGTTCCTAAACCGGTGCATTGAATATAATTAGTATTGTACCTTGGACCTCCATTATAATAATCCTTCCCTTTTGTAATACAATCTTCTATAACCACCGATAAAAATGTAGCAGGACTATATTTTGCAAACATTCGGTCAATATAATTACTTACCAACACCTTCTGATTTACAATATAATTCAACTGTTTTAAGAAAGCATCATACAATTCCTCATAGGTTTTAAAATCTCTTGGATCACCAGTTTCAATACTTGCTCTTTTTCCAGTAACAGGATTTATTCCATTATTTAACGTGATTTCAATAATTTTTGGAACATTTAAATAGCCTGTTAAAATATAAGCTTCTTTACCAAAAGCACCCACTTCAATACAACCACTGCAACCTCCTTCACGAGCATCTTCTAAAGATTTTCCTTGGCGTAACATTTCAGGAATATAAATATCTGGATTAAAAATTGAAGGATAACCGTGCCCTTGACGAATCACTTTACAAGCTTCTTTTAAAAAACGATCTGGAGTTTTAGCACTTATGTGGACAGAATTTCCAGGTTGTAAAACGTGTAATTCTTCTACAATCTCTAACATTATATAAGAAACTTCACTTACACCATCTGCTCCATTACTTTTTACACCTCCAATATTAATATTTGTAAAATCGTTATAAGTGCCACTTTCTTTAGCTGTAATTCCAACTTTTGGTGGCGCTGGATGGTTGTTAACTTTAATCCAAAAACAACTTAATAACTCTTTTGCTTCAATACGCGTTAACGTTCCTTCTGTAATTTCTTTTTCATAAAAAGGAGTTAAATGTTGATCAAAATGACCTGGGTTCATAGCATCCCAGCCGTTCAATTCGGTAATAGTTCCTAAATGAACAAACCAATACATTTGAATAGCTTCATAAAATGTTCTTGGTGCATTGGCTGGAACCCATCTACAAACTTCAGCTATTTTTTGAAGTTCTTTTTTTCTATTTAAATCCGTTTCCTTTTCAGCAAGTTCTTCAGCTAAATCGGCATGACGTTCAGCAAAAACAATTGCTGCGTCACAAGAAATAGCCATTCCTTCTAATTGCTCTTTTTTATCTGTCGCTTTAACATCATTTAAAAAATCGAGCTTTTCAATTTCTTCTTGAATTTGCTTTTTAAAATCAAGCATCCCCAATTTATAAATCTTTCCATCCAAAGCTGTATGACCAGGAGCACGCTGTTCCATAAACTCCGTAAATAAGCCTGCTTCATAAGCTCTTTTCCATTCGTGAGGTACGTGACTAAAAATACGTTCACGCATAGATTTTCCTGACCAATAAGGAATAACTTCTCGTTCATAAGTATCTATATCTTCCTGAGGAATAGTATAACGTTGCATTTCACGTGTATTTAACACGTTAAAATCTTCAACACTATGACAAGTTAGTTCGGGAAATGTTGGAACTGCTTTTGGTTTTGGTCCACGTTCACCAACAATTAATTCTCCTTCACCTAGGTAAATAGCTTTCTTCTTATAAATTTCTAAAAAATTTAAAGCCCTTAAAACTGGCGTTGCATATTTTCCAAAATTTTCTTTATAAAATTCTGTTTGAATTAAGGCTCTTTCAATAGACAATGAAGGTTCAGCATCAAAACTTAATTTTCTAAGTTTTTGAATTCGTTTATTCATTCCTGGACCAATCTTATTTTTTAAAGGTGAATAAAAATTACCTTCAGATGACGCTGATCTTTCAGGTTGTATTTTTTTATGTACTGTTTTCATATTTTTTAAATAGTAACAATCTTCAGGTTTTTACTTCTGAAAAAATATTAATTAATAAATTGTTGCAAATTATTATGAAAGGGAAGAAAAGAACATCAAACATTCAAACAATTGTCTATATGTTTTTGTTAATGTAGTTATGTTCTTATTTTTAGACATCTAATAAAAGATTAATACATCTCAAATATACAGAAAAAGAGTTAAAATGCCAATTCATTTTTAACTTATACTACTATTATTATTTCTCAAAATAGAAAATAGTCCTTTATTTAATCATAATTCTTACATTTATACCTTAAAATTTTCAAATTATAAATTAATGAAATCTCTTATTTCCTCTTTATCCCTTTTATTCTTATTTATTGCACCAATCAGTATAATGGCTCAAAGTGGTCCTTCAGATGTAAATCCTGAAAATATGTCTGAAATTTTCATGTATGATTCAGATGAAGCACTTCATAAAATTAAAGTAAAAGATGAACAAAAAAAAATAGTTACTATTAAGGCTATTTCTGTTTACAACAAAAAAATACATGAAATTAAAATTTTTAATTATCTAACGTTCAATGACATAAAGTCATTAGTCACAAAAAAGTTTAATGAAGCTAAATTGACAAAAGATTACAGACCTTTAGCTGAGGTTAAAGTGAAAGTAGATAAAATGTTACAGCCAATTAAAGAAAAAGTTAAAGAACAGCGTACAATATTAAATAGTACTCTTGAAAAGGAATTAAGTTCTAAGCAATATAAAAATTGGCTTAAATATGAAAAGTTACAATTAAAAAAATTAAAACCTAAAGCTCCACAAAGATCACAGCAACAATATAGTCCAAGCTCCCAATCCCAAAGAAACGGTTATGGAAGTGGAAGGAATAGAAGAAGGTATTAATCAAAAACAATAGCTCTCATAAAATAAGTAAGCCCAATTAAAATTATTTATGAATACTAAAAAACAAATATTAGTCCTCGAAGATCTTGGGATTCCAATGGTTAATTTTGAAGAAATAATAACAAAATCTGGATTGACTTTTGATTTTGTACAGGATGATTCTGATTCAGCTAATATTGAAGGAATTATTACCGTAAAAACAAATGTTGATCAGCAACTAATTGAAAAATACCCTAATTTAAAGTTTATTGCAGTTGCATTTACTGGTTACGATTGTGTTGATTTAAATATTTGTAATCAAAAAAATATTTCAGTTTTTAATGTTCCGGCATACTCAACAAATTCTGTAGCTGAACTAGCTGTAGGTTTAGCTATTTCATTACTTAGAGAAATACCTAAAGCAACTAATATTGTTCAAACTGGAAAATGGGATTTAAAACCAGGTTTTGAGCTTTCTGATAAAAAAATTGGCATACTTGGTACTGGAGAAATTGGTATTACAACTGCAAAATACTTCAAAACTTTTGGTTGCGAAATTATAGGATGGTCGAGATCAGAAAGAGACGAATTTAAAAAATATGGAACCTATACAAATGACTTAATTGAATTTTTTTCAAGTGTAGATATAGTTTCAATTCATTTACCTTTAAATGAAATTACCAAAGGAATGGTTGCGCATAAAGAACTTTCTTCAATGAAATCAAATGCTTACATAATAAATGTTGCAAGAGGTCCAATTATCAACAAAAACGATCTTTACACTATTTTAAAAGAAGAAAATATAGCTGGCGCAGCAATTGATGTATTTGATCAAGAACCACTTGAAGCAAGCAGTCCTTTTTTACAATTATCTAATATATTACTTACACCTCATATTGCGTATAAAACAGTAGAAGCCTTGAACCGAAGAGCACAAATAACACTTGTTAACATTGTTCATTTTGTTAATGGTAAGCCAATAAATGTAGTAAGTTAAAATTCTATATTCCAGAGTCTAATTCAACGAAAAATGCAAAAATTAATAATTGATACTGAAAGGCTTCAAATTAGAAATCTTAAAACTTCTGATTTAAATAACTTTCATTTTTATCGCTCGAATCCAGATGTAACAAAATACCAGGGTTTTGACGTTTTTAATTTAGAACAGTCGTCTGAATTCATTAGTGGACAACTTGATAAGAAATTTGGTAAACCCGGAGAATGGATTCAATATGCCATTGAAAATAAAAAAACCGGAGAATTAATTGGTGATTGTGCAATTAAACTAGATGAATATGATGTTAGAATTGCTGAAATCGGAATTACAATATCTCATATTGAACAAAAAAAAGGCTTTGCAAAAGAAACACTAATTAGCATACTTAATTTTTTATTTAATATAAACGATTTTCATAGAGTTACAGAAACTGTAGATGCTGAAAATGAAGCATCCATTCAATTATTAAAAAGTGTTGGGTTTAAACAAGAAGGTCGCTTTATTGAAAATATTTTTTTCAAAGGAAAATGGGGAAGTGAATATCAATATGCTATGCTTAGAAATGAATGGGAAATCTTAAAAATTAAGAAAGAAATTTAAATCTACAAAAATCTAACTCCTATAAATAAAAAAAAGCTTCTCAAATTTGAGAAGCT
>TARA_R110001583_G_scaffold15052_4_pt1 | contig 25687 bp, 20 predicted proteins | sample TARA_R110001583 | Tara Oceans TARA_R110001583 (sample SAMEA4398432) | marine metagenome | biome: Polar Biome; feature: [MES] marine water layer (ENVO:01000295) within the mesopelagic zone...; material: water (ENVO:00002006), including particulate matter (ENVO:01000060) such as...... | reverse complement strand
CTTTTATTGTTGCCATTTTAATTTTTAGATTAAAGAAAATAGATTGAAGAAAATAGACAAGATTTTAGTTTGTTTTTAAAACATTTTGAAAACCCATAGTTATTTTTTGAAATTCTTCAATTTTACCTTCTAATGTTGTTAATATTAATTTAGTTATATACTTTCTGTGGTATGCTACTAGTAATTGTGTTCCTATTTAGGAAATTCAAGTAAAATATAAGAGATATCATTTGAAACTTCTAACCCTAATTTCCAAATTTTTAAGTTCTTATAATTATTTCTAATTCTATTACCCATTAAGCTATAAAAATTTATGTTCTTTTCTCTTTTTTCTAATTTTTATTTTAATAACTCGTAAACTCCTGCGGCACCTTGTCCAGTACCAACGCACATAGTAACAATACCATATTTATTTTTACGTCTACGCATTTCATTAAATAACTGTACTGAAAGTTTTGCTCCAGTACAACCAAGTGGATGTCCTAAGGCAATAGCACCTCCATTAACATTTACAATATCTTGATTGAGATTAAGTTCTCTCATTACAGCTAAAGATTGTGAAGCAAATGCTTCATTTAATTCAATTAAATCAATATCATTTAAAGTTAAATTTGCTTGTTTTAAAGCCTTCGGAATTGCTTTTACAGGTCCAATTCCCATGATTCTTGGCTCAACACCTACAGCTGCAAAGGAAACCATACGAGCAATAGGTTCTATGTTTAATTCTTTCACCATTTCTTCACTCATAACCAATAAAAAAGCAGCGCCATCACTCATTTGAGAAGAGTTACCAGCAGTTACACTTCCGTCTGCAGCAAAAACAGGACGTAATCTGGCTAAAGCTTCAATTGAAGTGCCTTTACGAGGTCCTTCATCAGCAGAAACTGTGTAATTTTTAGTTTGTTTTTTTCCGTTTTCGTCTAAAAATATATTTTCAACTGTTATAGGAACAATATCATCATTAAATTTTCCTTCAGCTTGTGCGTTTAAAGCTTTCATATGAGATTTAAAAGAAAATTCATCTTGATCTTCACGAGAAACTTTAAATTGTTTTGCAACTGCTTCAGCAGTTAAACCCATTCCCCAATAATAATCTTCGTGTCCTTCTTTTGCTGATTTATAATTTGGAACAGGGCGATAACCACCCATTGGTATGTAACTCATACTTTCAACACCACCTGCAATAATACAGTCAGCCATTCCAGATTGAATTTTTGCAACGGCAATACTTACAGTTTCTAATCCTGATGCGCAATAGCGGTTAACGGTCATACCAGGAACATCTTCAATTTTTAATCCCATTAACGAAATTAAACGTCCCATATTTAAGCCTTGTTCGGCTTCAGGCATTGCGTTACCAACAATTACATCATCAATTCGTTTTTTATCTAATTGTGGAACATCTTTTAATAAATGTTCAATAGTTTCGGCAGCCAGTTCGTCAGGTCTTTTAAACCTAAAAACTCCCTTTGGAGCTTTACCAACTGCTGTTCTGTATCCTTGTACTATATATGCTGTTTTCATGTTTTTCTTGCTTTAGGCTTTAGGCTTTAAGCTCTATGCAAATTGCATAAAGCATATAGCATATAGCGAAATTTTTAATTTCTTAACGGTTTACCTGTTTTTAACATATGTTCAATACGTTCTAACGTTTTACGTTCTGTACATAAGCTCATAAAAGCTTCACGTTCAAGGTCTAATAAATATTGTTCTGAAACCAATGTAGGTTCAGATAAATCTCCACCTGCCATAACATAACCAAGTTTATTGGCTATTTTTTTATCGTGTTCAGATGCATAATGACCTTTTTCTAAACTGTCAGTTCCAACTAAAAACATACCCAATGCTTGTTGTCCATAAACCAATGCTTTTTTTGGAACAGGTTGTGTATAACCATCTTCCAACATTTGAATTGCATGTCTTTTCGCAGTTGCTATTTGACGATCTTTATTTACAATAACAATATCTTTATGTTCTTTAAAGAATCCTAAGTCGTAAGCTTCGTGAGCAGAAGTTGCCACCTTTGCCATAGCAACGTTTATAAAATAATCACGCAGTTTATTTAGCTTCACATCATCTTTTAATAAACCTTCTGATGCTCTTAAAGCCATTTCTTTTGATCCGGCTCCTCCTGGAATAATACCAACTCCAAATTCAACCAAACCAATATAGGTTTCTGCTGCAGCAATTACTTTATCGGCGTGCATACTTAATTCGCAACCACCTCCAAAAGTGTAGCCGTGCGGAGTTATAATAGTAGGACAAGATGAATAACGCAAACGCATTACAGTATCTTGGAAATATTTTACTGAAAAATTTAATTCGTCATATTCCTGTTCAACAGCCATCATAAAAACCATCCCTAAATTGGCTCCAACAGTGAAATTGGCAGCTTGGTTTCCTAAAATAACAGCTTCGTATTCAGTTTCGGCTAAATCTATTCCTTTATTAATGGCTTGTAAAACTTCACCACCAAGAGTATTCATTTTAGATTGGAATTCTACGTTTAAAACACCATTTCCTAAATGTTGAATAGAAGCGCCAGCATTTGACCATATAGTTTTAGCTTCCCTAATATTGTCAAGAATTATAAAACTATCTTGACCAGGAATTTTTTCTTGTTTTTTTGAAGGGATATCATAGAAATATTTAGCTCCTTCTTTTACATTGTAGAAAGATGTATTGCCACTTTCTATCATTTCAGTTACCCAACGGGCAACAGGAATGTTTTCAGCCTGCATTAATTCAATACCCTTTTCAACACCAATAGCATCCCAAATTTGAAAAGGTCCGTGTTCCCAACCAAAACCTGCTTTCATTGCATCATCTAAACGATACAATTCATCTGAAATTTCAGGAATTCTATTTTGAACATACCCAAACATTGCAGCAAAATTCTTTCTGTAAAATTCTCCGGCTTTGTCTTTTCCTTTTATTAATACTTTAAAACGGTCAATAACTTTATCAATAGTTTTAGTTAATTCCAAGGTTGCAAATTTTGCACGTTTACTTGGTCTATATTCTAAGGTGTCTAAATCTAAAGTTTGAATCGATTTTTTTCCGTTTTCAACTACTTTTTTGTAAAAACCTTGTTTAGTTTTACTACCCAACCACTTGTTTTCCATCATTGTATCGATGAAAGTTGGCAATTTAAAAAGCTCATGAGCCTCATCATTTGGGCAATTTTCATAAATACCATTAGCTACATGAACTAGGGTATCTAAACCAACAACATCTACTGTTCTAAAAGTTGCAGATTTTGGGCGACCAATAACTGGTCCAGTAAGTTTATCAACTTCTTCAACAGTTAAACCTAATTCTTTTACTTGATGAAATAAACTCATTATCCCAAAAATTCCAACTCTATTCCCAATAAAAGCAGGAGTATCTTTAGCTAAAACAGAAGTTTTCCCTAAGAATTTTTCACCATACATCATTAAAAAGTCGGTAACTTCTTGTTTACAGTTTGGACCTGGAACAACTTCAAAAAGTTTTAAGTAACGAACGGGATTAAAAAAGTGTGTAACGGCAAAATGTTGTTTAAAATCATCACTTCTTCCTTCATTCATAAATTGAATAGGAATACCAGAAGTGTTGGAAGAAACTAAAGTGCCAGGTGTACGATATTTTTCAATTTTTTCGAAAACAGACTTTTTGATATCCAATCGTTCTACAACTACTTCAATAATCCAATCTACATCTTTTATTTTATGTAAATCGTCATCTAAATTTCCTGTAGAAATTCTACTGGCAAATTTTTGGTTATAAATAGGAGAAGGTTTAGATTTTAATGAAGCTTTTAAACTATCATTTACCAATCTATTTCTTACCAGTTTGTTTTCTAGTGTTAGCCCTTTTGCTTGTTCTGTCGCATTTAATTCACGCGGAACAATATCAAGCAATAAAACTTCTACACCAATGTTTGCAAAATGGCAGGCAATACCAGATCCCATAATTCCGGAACCTATTACAGCTACTTTTTTTATTGGTCTTTTCATTGTTTAGGTTATTTATTAGTAGGTTTAGTTTTAAATATACTTTTAGTTGCAATTAGTTTATTTATAGTTTCAGTAACTTCAAAAAAATGCTTAATTTTTTCTTCAGAAATATGTTGGCTCACAGTTTCATTAAACTGAATAACAGCTTGTCGAGAAGTATTTCTTTTTTCAAGACCAAATTCTGTTAATTTTATAAGAACTCCACGTCCATCTTCTGGATTTTTTTCTCTGCAAATTTCTCCTTTTTCTTCCATACTTTTTAATATTCTAGAAAGACTTGTTGGTTCCATTCCCATTTGTGGTCCAAGAGCAGTTGAGGGTGTGCCTTTTTTTTTGTCAATATTCAACAATACAAAGGCCGTAGCCATTGTGCTGTCAAATTGAAGGGCTTTTTCATTATACATTTTTGCAACAGCCTGCCAAGTGGCTCTAAGTACATGGTCAATTGTAAATTCCTTTTGCATATTCCAAATATATGCAAAAAATACTATGCACGCATAATAAATTTAAAAAAATAATTTTTGATATATGATTTTGTTTGTTTTATTAGAAAAAAAAGAATAAGTTTAAAACCAATTACAAACAAATTATTATGGCCTCATTAGAATATCTTGGAAAGATTATTAAACAAGAAAATATTGATACAGTAAATGAAAACAAAATACCAAAAACTTTTGTAATAAATGTTCCCAATCCTTATGATTCATATTATAGTCGGTTTACGGATATTAACAATCCTGATTCAATAATTTTTGTTACCAAAACACCAAATTCTTTTGAAAAAATTTTGCGTGTTACTAAAGGGATAAACGAAAAGTATGGTTTAGAATTAGACGGAGCCAAATGTGAAGTTAAAATAGGATCAAGAAAATTAAATGGTATTAGAGTAAAAGGTATTAAAAGTTATCCAGAAATTGCAACAATCCAACAATATTATAAAGATGAAGGATATGATTTTTCGAAAAGTGAGAAATTTGAAGATACAGACTCTTTAATTCGTGTTAATCGTTTTTTTAATATCGAAAAGTTGGCAGAAGGAATCTTTAAATCGAATACTGAAAATGACGTATACTATGTTACGATTTCAAGGTATATGAAGTGGGAAGAATTTAGAACTATTACTTTTGAGATTAAAAATAATGTTTCAGATAAAAACTACGATATTGCTAAAGGAATTGCATATGTAGATGGAGGTATTATAGAATTTTTAAGAGTTGTAAAACCAAAAGCAACTGTTGAAATGTTAAAGAATATTCAACAAAAATACATTGAAAAACTTATGTAATTTTAATGAAAGTTTGACTGATTTCTAAGAAATTAAAATTATTTTCGTTCACGAAATTAAAAACTAAAGAATGAAAAATATTTTAACGGTTGAAAACGTTTGTAAAAATTATGGCAGTTATACAGCTTTAAACAACGTCTCAATCTCAGTACCTAAAGGAAGTGTATTTGGATTGTTAGGTCCAAATGGTGCTGGAAAAACGTCTTTAATTAGAATTATTAATCAAATTACTTTACCAGATAGTGGAACCATTTATTTAGATGGTGAAAAACTACAACCGCATCATATTCAAAATATTGGATATTTACCTGAAGAAAGAGGGCTCTATAAAAGTATGAAAGTTGGTGAGCAGGTTTTGTATTTAGCACAACTGAAAGGAATGTCTAAAACCGAAGCAAAAAAAAAGCTATCTTATTGGTTTGAGAAATTTGAAATAACCGATTGGTGGAATAAAAAAATTCAGGAACTTTCTAAGGGAATGGCGCAAAAAGTACAATTTATTGTAACGGTATTACACGCTCCAAAGTTGTTGATTTTTGATGAACCTTTTAGTGGTTTTGATCCAATAAATGCCAATTTAATAAAAGATGAAATATTGCAATTACGAGATGAAGGAGCAAGTATCATTTTTTCAACTCATAGAATGGAATCTGTAGAGGAATTATGTGATAATATTGCCTTAATTGATAAATCTAACAAAATATTGGATGGGAAATTAACTGATATTAAGGAAGAATTTAAAACAAATCAATATGAAGTTGGTTTATTAAGTGCTAATAAGCAAGCACTTTTTAATGAAATAAATTCTAAATTTAGCGTAGAAAAAGCAAAAGAGCCTTCCTTTAATAGTGATTTAAAACTTTTAATAAGTTTAAACAATGGTGATACTTCAACGGAATTAATTAAATTTTTAAATAGTAAAGCTCAAATAACTCATTTTACAGAAATAATACCAAGTACAAATGATATTTTTCTAAAAGCGGTTTCTAATAATGGATAAATTAAAATTAATAATAAAAAGAGAATTTTTAGCAAAAGTTAAAAATAAATCGTTCATAATATTAACAATTCTAAGCCCGCTTTTAATGGCAGGGTTATTTATGTTAATAATTTTTTTAAATGAAAAAAATAGTGAAGAAATAAGAATAATTGCCTTTGTAGATGAATCACATCAATTGGCTTCAGTTTTTACAGATTCAGAATCTACAAAGTATGTCAATTTAACTGAGCTTGGCTTGGAAGAAGCTAGAAATAAGACTAAAGAATTTTATTACGGATTAGTATATATTAAACAAAGCGATAGTTTAAAAAATCTTTCGAAAGGAATTTCCTTTTTTTCTGAAGACAGTCCAAGTTTAACTATAATTGGTTCTATTGAAGATAAATTAGAAAAAGAAATAAGAGATTTAAAGATTGAGCAACTTCACTTTGACATTGATAAAATAAAAGCAACGGAAACGAATGTTGATATTGCAGCTGAAAATTTTTCAGGAGAAAAATCTTCAAAAATTGGTAGTTTATTGCGAATGGCAGTTGGAGGAGGTTTTGGTTATTTAATTTTTATGTTTATTATTATTTATGGCACTTCTGTAATGCGTAGTGTTATTGAGGAAAAAACGAGTAGAATTATTGAAGTTATTATTTCTTCTGTAAAGCCATTTCAATTAATGTTAGGTAAAATTCTAGGCAATGCAATGGCTGGTATTTTACAATTTATTATTTGGGCAATTTCAGCAGGTTTAATATTAACTGCAATAACTTACATTTTTGGTATTGAAGCAGCAAGTTCAAGTTCAGCAATGTCTAAAATGAACCCTGAAATGTTACAACAAGTACAAGAAACTTCAACCAATGATTTACAATTAGTTCTTCAAGAAATTAAAAATTTACCAATTCTTATCATGTTTTTCTCATTTATTATTTACTTTTTAGGAGGTTATTTAATTTATAGTTCAATTTATGCGGCAATTGGTGCTGCTGTTGACAGTGAAACGGATACTCAACAATTTATGATGCCAGTATTAATGCCTTTAATTATCGCTATTTATGTTGGATTTTCTGTTGTTGAAAACCCTCATGGCCCAATTGCTTTAGGGTTTTCATTATTTCCTCTTACATCACCTATTGTAATGTTAATGCGTATTCCATTTGGTGTGCCTTGGTGGCAAATAGCGGTGTCAATGCTATTATTAATTGTTACCTTTATAGCAATTGTTTGGTTTGCAGCAAAAATTTACCGAGTAGGAATTTTAATGTATGGGAAAAAACCAACATATAAAGAATTGTATAAATGGTTAAAATACTAAGAAATGGATAAAATTATAGAGATATTAAACTTTTCACTTCAGTTTAGTGATAAAATTCAAATTTCTGTTAAAGCTATTTTGGTATTAATATTTGCATTTATTATCACTAATTTATTACTGAAATTAGCAAGAAGAATTATTAACATAAAATTAGAAGAAGAAGATATAGGAAAGTTTAAATCCGTATTTTCATTTTTAAAGTATTTTATTTATGTAATCATAATTACACTAGTATTAGAATCTTCAGGTGTTCAAATGAGTGTTTTGTTAGCTGGGTCGGCAGCATTGCTGGTTGGTTTAGGGTTAGGACTTCAAACTTTATTTCAGGATATTATATCAGGAATTTTTATAATATTTGACAAAACATTACATGTAAATGACATCATTGAAATTGATGGAGTTTTTGGAAAAGTTTTTGAAATACGACTTAGAACAACACGAATTGTTACTGTTTTTAACAAAGTAATTATTATACCTAATCATAAGTTTTTAACAAATAATTTAAGCAATTGGACGCAAAATGATACCATAACAACGGAAGTAATAGATGTTGGAGTAGCTTATGGATCAGATGTTGAAAAAGTAAAAAAAGTACTTATTGAAGCTGCATTGGAACATCCGAAAATTTTAAAAATTAAAACGCCAGATGTATTATTTATGGATTTTGCGGATAGTGCTTTAATGTTTAGATTAAGATTTACAATTAATGATAGTTTTTATCAGTTGAAATTAAAAAGTGATATCCGATTTACCATCTATGAAAAATTTAAAGAAAATAATATTAAGATACCTTTTCCTCAAAGAGACATACATTTATTTAAAAATGAGGTTAATCTATAACTTGGCTTAGTATTTGCCCTTTATAAAAAAATAATTAAAATGCCAAAAATATTAATAATTGAAGATGAAGCTGCAATTCGCAGAGTATTAAAAAAGATAATTTCTGAAGAAAATGAATCTTATCAAGTTGAAGAAGCTGAAGATGGATTGGTAGGAATTGATATGATATCTAAGTCAGATTTTGATTTGGTATTATGCGATATTAAAATGCCAAAAATGGATGGTGTTGAAGTACTTGAAAAAATTAAAAAATTAAAACCTGAAATTCCAATTGTAATGATTTCTGGTCATGGCGATTTGGATACAGCTGTGAATACAATGCGTTTAGGAGCGTTTGATTATATTTCAAAGCCACCTGATTTAAATCGTTTATTAAATACAGTTAGAAACGCTTTAGACAAAAAAGAGTTGGTTGTTGAAAATAAACTATTAAAGAAAAAAGTAAGTAAAAAATATGAGATGATTGGTAAAAGTGAAGCCATCACTCATATTAAAAATATAATAGAAAAAGTGGCTGCAACTGATGCCCGTGTTTTTATAACTGGGCCAAATGGAACAGGGAAAGAACTAGTAGCACATTGGTTACATGAAAAAAGTGATAGAACAAAAGGACCAATGGTTGAAGTGAATTGTGCTGCAATTCCTTCAGAATTAATTGAAAGCGAGTTGTTTGGGCACGTTAAAGGTTCGTTTACAGGCGCAAATAAAGATAGAGCAGGAAAATTTGAAGCAGCCAATGGAGGAACTATCTTTTTGGATGAAATAGGAGATATGAGCCTATCTGCACAAGCCAAAGTTTTACGAGCTTTACAAGAAAATAAAATTTCAAGAGTAGGTAGCGATAAGGACATAAAAGTAAATGTTAGAGTTGTTGCAGCAACAAATAAAGATTTAAAAAAGGAAATAGCAGAAGGCAATTTTAGAGAAGATTTATATCACAGGTTGGCAGTAATTTTAATTAATGTACCTGCTTTAAATGAACGAAGAGAGGATATTCCACTTTTAATTCAATTTTTCACACAACAAATAGCGGATGAACAAGGAACCGCAGTGAAATCTTTTTCAACTCAAGCTATTAAAATGCTGCAAAATTACGATTGGACTGGAAATATACGAGAGTTAAGAAATGTAGTTGAACGCCTAATAATTCTAGGAGAAAAAGAAGTCTCAGAAAATGATGTGAAATTATTTACAAGTAAATAAATAGAAATCCCGCAATTGCGGGATTTTTATTTGACTTATTTTTAATACAGTTTATTGTATTTTAAAGGATTAGCTTCATGCATAACTGCGTAGATAGCTTCAAAAATATCTTCGGCACTTGGTTTTGAAAAATAATCACCATCAGTTCCATAAGCAGCTCTATGATCTTTAGCAGTTATAGTAACCGGTTTACTATCTAGGTACTCATAAGCATTTTGCTTTTCTAAAATTTCATTTAGTAAATAAGCAGATGCACCTCCTGGAACATCTTCATCAATAATTATAAGTCTATTTGTTTTTTTAATACTTTTTACTACATCATGATTGTTGTCAAAAGGAAGCAAGCTTTGTGCATCAATAATTTCAATATCTATTTCAACTTGAACTAAATCTTTTACAACATCCTCAACAATTTTTAAAGTGGAACCATAAGAAACCACAGTAATATCTTTTCCTTCTTTAATAGTTTCAACAGTACCAATTGGCGTTCTAAAATCTCCAAAATTGTTAGGCATTTTTTCTTTAAGTCGGTAACCATTTAAATTTTCAACAATTAATGCAGGTTCGTCACATTCTAAAAGTGTATTGTAAAATCCAGCAGCTTTTGTCATGTTTCTAGGCACTAAAATATTCATCCCTCTTAATGAATGTACAATTGCTCCCATTGGAGAACCTGAATGCCATATGCCTTCTAATCTATGACCTCGAGTTCTTACAATTAATGGCGCTTTTTGTTTACCAGCAGTTCTATAATGAAGAGTTGCTAAATCATCACTTAAAATTTGTAAAGCATATAATAAATAATCTAAATATTGAATTTCAGCAATTGGTCTTAAACCTCTTAATGCCATTCCAATTCCCTGTCCAATAATAGTTCCTTCTCTAATACCAGTATCAGCAACTTTTTGCAATCCATATTTTTCTTGAAGTCCAACAAGACCTTGATTTACATCTCCTATATTCCCTGCATCTTCACCAAAAATAAATAAATTGTTGTGTTTTGAAAATAGCATATCAAAATTATCTTTGATAATAAGCCTTCCATCAACAAATTCAGCATTTGCATTATAAGTAGGTAAAACTTCATTAACTAAACTTGCTTTTTTATCTGTTTGGCTATATAAATGAGAACTGTATTTTCTTTGGTTAGATTTGAAATAATTAGAAATCCAATTTATTAGGTGAGTTTTTTCAACTAGGTTTTCGTTTCTAACATAAACAATTACTTTTCTTGCTGTAGTTAAAATATCTTTTCTTGAAGGTTCTAATATTGAAGTTAAATCATTTTTCAACTTCAAAATAAAAGCTTTGTTAGTGCTTTTTACTAAAAGATTGTTAAGGATTTGAATTAGGGATTCTTTTTCTTCTTTTATAGGATTTAAAAAGGCATTCCAAGCTTCTCTTCTAGCCTTACTAACTTCTTTTTTAGCCTCCTTTTCAATTTTAATTAATTCTTCTTCTGAATCAATAAATTTTAAAGTGTTATCGTTTTCATCATTCAGTTCAAACTCAATAATCCAATCACGCATTCTAACAATACAATCGTTTTGTTTTTCCCAAATCAATCGATCCTTATCTTTGTAACGTTCATGGGATCCTGAGGTTGAATGACCCTGAGGTTGTGTTAAATCTGTTACATGAATTAATACAGGAACATGTTCTTCACGTGCTACTATTGAAGCTTTATTATAAACTTCAATTAATTTAGGGTAATCCCAACCATTAACCACAAATATTTCATATCCTTTTGAATTTTTATCTCGTTTAAAACCTTTTAAAACTTCAGATATATTTTCTTTAGTTGTTTGATATTCAGCAGGAACTGAAATACCAAATGCATCATCCCAAACACTAATAATCATTGGTACTTGTAATACACCTGCAGCATTTATTGTTTCAAAAAAAATTCCTTCTGATGTGCTTGCATTTCCTATTGTGCTCCAAGATATTTCGTTTCCATTATTAGAGAATTTTGAATCTTTTATTTCAGGAAGATCTCTAAATAATTTAGAAGCATGTGCTATTCCTAATGAGCGTGGCATTTGACCTGCGGTTGGGGAAATATCACTACTTGAATTGTATTGTTCTGTTAAATTTTTAAAATGTCCATTTTCATCTAAACTATGCGTTGCAAAATGTCCACCCATTTGACGACCTCCAGACATTGGGTCAGCCTCAATATCTGCGTGTGCGTATAAGCCAGCAAAAAATTGTTGAGGTGTTAATTCACCTATAGCCATCATAAATGTTTGATCGCGATAATAACCAGATCTAAAATCACCTTTTTTAAAGGCTTTGGCCATTGCTAATTGGGGCACTTCTTTTCCATCTCCAAAAATTCCAAATTTCGCTTTTCCAGTTAAAACTTCTCTACGTCCTAAATAGCTGCATTCTCTACTTATTACAGCGATTTTATAATCGTGTAGTACTTCTTTTTTAAATTGGTTAAATGATAGCGGTTCTAGGTTGGTAGACGAAGATTTTACATTCATATTTTAGATTTTTTTAGTTTTGCAAAGGTATAAATTTTAAATGATATTTAAAAATAGCAGTAAAAATCAAGAAAAGAGATAACTATTCATTGTAAATATTAAAAATAGTTGAGAATTATTTAATAAAAATGATATTTAAGAATACAATTATGAATTTAATAAAACCCTCTTCGTATAAAATTATAAATCTTTTTAGGTCTCAGTACTAAAACAAATCTAATTTTTGAGCTATAATTTGATTGAGATACTTCCCATCCTAAATTAGAATGTAAAGGGAAATATACTTCTAAAATATCTTGTATAAAGTTAAGCCTTATACCATTTTCATGTGCAAAATATACTTTTTTATTTTTGTTTTTAACAAAACCAACATCATTATAAACTTCAAACCAACGCCACAAACCAATACTTGTGTTTATTGTAGTTAACCATTGATTTGCAAAAGCTTCAGGAAGTTTAGATTTAAACCCTCCTTCATTAATTATAGTTTGCTGACTAAGAATACCAGATGTTTCGGATCTTCCTAAATAATCATATTGAAACAAGTAATCACTGGGTCTGTCAAGAGCAAAGCTAAAAAAATCTGATTCAGTATTATTTTTTAAAAATGTACCAGCAAAAAATCTAAAATCAAATTGTCTGTTTGTATCTGTCAGTTTTCTATAACGAGCTGTTACTGAAAGTTTGCTAAATTTATTTGAAATTTCAAGTCCTGTTGAAAACCTAATATCTTCAATGATTTCTGGTTTAGCATAACCATAACTTAAATTAAAAACGTTGTACTTATTAGTTTCAATGTGCTGTGTTTGCAACGGTGATTTTTCTCTATCTACAATAGTATAGGATGCAGCTACTGCATTTTTACTTACATCTCTTAAACTTTTCCGTTTAAATTCAAGTAAAGCAAATGGGTTTACTATATTATAAGTTAAGTTTTCAGCATAATGAAAATTACTACCGACTATTCCAACTAAAAATTTATCTACTTTTTTATTTTCAGGAAAATATTCATAAAGTAAGGAATATGAGCCCGAAAGTGTTTTACTTTTAGTACTATATGAAGGTACTAGTTTATATGAAAAACTCTTTTTTAGTAATGTTTTATTAGATATTGCAACTCCTAAAACCGCACCATCATAATAGTTGAATCTAAATACGGGTGTATAAAAAAATTGATTATAATAAGGGTCTTCAATATCTTTCATAAACTTAAGCTGAAATGGTCTATTGAATAGCTTTTTATCAATATTCTTCCAATTATTTCTTAAGTTATATTCAGGAAAAAGAGATTCATAATTTAATGAAAGCTTATCAAAACCATTAGTTGGTATAGTAATTTTTGTTAATGAATCTATATTTGTAAGCCATTTTGTGAATTTAATTTCTTTATCCTTTATTCCATAAAGTTGAATTGGTATTGTTACGTTTCTTTTATTTAAGATACTTACTTCAAGAGAATCATTTTTTTTAATTATTTTTTTAATAGTGTAGTCTACTTTTTTGGTAGTTTTTAAATAATCATTTTTAAACCATAATATATTCTTGGTAGTATTTATTGATTTTAGAAATAGACTACTATTTGTTTGTTTTCCAGTATTTTGTTTTGAAAAATTAATAATTGCATTTGAAATACACGTTTCACCTAAATAATTTTCTAAAAATTTCAGGCCTAATCCAGCTTTATATTTGTTTACAATTTTCCTGTTAAAATTGGATAAAGAATCTGAATGAGTTGTTAAAGCTTGATCTAAGTTTTTACGTGCAGCAAATTGATACACAAAAGGATATTTATCGTTAAATTTAATTTTGGCTAAGTTAAAATTTCTTATTCCCCAAATTTTCGAAACATTTCCCATAGCTTTAATTTCTGGGTAATATTTTTCAACATATTTCATCATTAAATAGGTTTGTAAACCATCAGCAAGCCAAGCATCTTCTCTTTGATTAAATATTAAAATATTATCAATGTATTTTTTTGTAAGAACTTTAAAAAGTTGAATATCCCATTCAAAAGTATCATTGTAAGTGGTTAAAAATGAGGGTAGTTGATTGAAACCGTAAACAGGGTTTTTATCATATTCAATTTTATTTATGAGTAATTTTTTATGCGGAAATTCACCCAAATAGGATTGAATAAAGCTTAGTTCTCTATTTAAAATATCAGTTTTAATATGGGTGTCTAATTTTTCAGAATTTAAATCGGTGATTATTGTTACAGGACTTGTATTGTATTCAATAAAACTATTTTCACTTGTAATATTTAATTCAACATCAAGTTTGTTTTTACCAACGAGTGTATAATTATTAAAATTAGAATCTGTTTTAGTTGAAGTTATTAAATCGCTATTTAGTACATAATTATTTGGAACCTTGATGTTTATATAATAATTTGTAAAATCTAAATAGATATCATCCAAATCTAAATTGTTATATGTTTCCCATTTATTATTATAAATAGCGGGTGCTAAATACCAATACCGTAAATTATAACTAACCGTATTTACGCCATATTTAGTAAATTTATCTTTGGGTATTTTAACTGAATACGTTGTAATTATTTTTACAGAATCACCTGTTTTTAATGGTTTTGATAAATTAACTTTTAAAATATCTGGATTTTCTTCTGAGATTACCCAAGTTGTGGTATCATAATTTGTAGAAATACTTTTTATTGACGTATTTCCTCTATGTTTTTCATTTGTAAAATGAAAAGTTTTTGAATAATTTTCAATAAAACGTTTCGCCAATGGAGTGTTTTTATCTTTGTAAGCATTGGGCCAATTATGAAAATAAATGAGATTTAATATACTATCGGATTTGTTATAAAAAGTAGTTTCCTGTTGTATTTTAAGTTCATTTTTTTCAATATTTAAAATAGCAGAAATCTTAATATTATTAGTTTGAGCATACATATTCAAACCAATAATACAAGTTAAAGTTACAATAAATATATTTTTTTTCAAATGGGTTTATCTTAAAAATTAGGGCTTAAATTATATTTTTTATAGAATGAATTAATTACATTTAAAACTTCTTCTTCTGTGTCAACAATTGAAATTAAATCTAAATCATTAGGGCTAATAGTTCCTTCTTCAATTAGTGTATTTTTAACCCAATCTATAAGTCCAGACCAAAATTTTCTACCAACTAAAACAATAGGGAATTTTCCAATTTTTTTAGTTTGAATTAAGGTAATTGCCTCAAAAAGTTCGTCCATAGTACCAAAACCTCCTGGCATTACAACAAAACCTTGTGAGTACTTTACAAACATAACTTTACGTACAAAAAAGTAATCAAAATCTAAACTTTTATCAGAATCAATATATGGATTGTCATGTTGTTCAAAAGGCAATTCAATATTTAAACCTACTGATGTACCATGCCCACGATTTGCTCCTTTGTTACCTGCTTCCATAATTCCAGGGCCACCACCTGTAACAACTCCATAACCATTTTGAGTTAATTCAAATGCTATGTTTTCAGCAAGTTTGTAATACTTATGATCTGGTTTTGTTCTTGCGGATCCAAAAACACTAACACAAGGTCCTATTTTCCCTAAACGTTCAAAACCCTCAACAAACTCGGCCATAATTTTAAAAATTGCCCAAGAGTCATTGGTTCTAATTTCATTCCAAGTTTTTTGTTTGAATTTTTCTCGTATTTTTCTATCTTCGTTAGGTGTCATATCTTTTCAATATTGATTGCTAAATAACAGTTTTTTTTATTAGTTTTCTAATTTAATTCTTTTTTTAAGAATTTAGCCGTGTAACTTTTTTTATGAGTGCTTATTTCTTCTGGTGTTCCAAAACAGATTAATTGCCCACCGTTTTTACCACCTTCCATTCCAATATCAATAACATGGTCTGCTAATTTTACAACATCTAAATTGTGTTCTATAACAAGTATGGTGTTTCCTTTGTTTGTTAATTTAGTGAGTACTTCCATTAATACACGAATATCTTCAAAATGAAGTCCAGTTGTAGGCTCATCTAAAATGTAGAACGTATTTCCTGTATCTCTTTTAGATAACTCAGAAGCTAATTTTATGCGTTGTGCTTCACCACCTGAAAGTGTTGTAGATTGTTGACCAAGTGTAATATAACCTAAACCAACATCATGTATGGTTTTTAAACTTCTGAATATTTTAGGAATGTTTTCAAAAAATTTAACAGCATCATCAATTGTCATATTCAAAACATCAGAAATTGATTTTCCTTTGTATCTAATTTCTAAAGTTTCTCTATTAAAACGCTTTCCTTGACAGGTTTCACATTCTACATGAACATCGGGTAAAAAGTTCATTTCAATAACACGAACACCACCACCTTGGCACGTTTCACACCTTCCGCCTTTTACATTAAATGAAAACCGCCCAGGTTTGTAACCTCTAATTGAGGCTTCACTTGTTTTAGCATATAAACTTCTAATTTCACTAAAAACACCCGTGTAAGTTGCTGGGTTTGAGCGTGGTGTTCTTCCAATTGGAGATTGGTCAATTGCTATTACTTTATCTATATGTTCTAACCCTTTAATAGCTTTGTAAGGCATTGGTTTTTTTACACCTCTGTAAATATGCTTGTTTAATATTGGATACAAAGTTTCGTTTATTAAAGTAGATTTTCCGCTACCAGAAACTCCTGTAACACAAATAAGTTTTCCCAACGGAAAATCAACAGTCACATTTTTTAAATTATTACCAGTTGCACCTGATAATGTAATTTTATGCCCATTACCTTTTCTTCTTTTCTTTGGAATTTCAATTTTTTTTGTTCCATTTAAATAATCAGCGGTAAGTGTATTGTGCTGTTTTAATGCTGAAAAAGTTCCTTCACTTACAATTTCACCACCAAAGTGGCCAGCACCTGGACCAATATCTATCACATAATCGGCATGTTCAATCATATCTTTGTCGTGTTCAACAACAATTATTGAATTTCCAACATCTCGTAAAGCAATGAGTGAATTTATTAATTTTTGATTGTCTCTTTGATGCAATCCAATACTGGGTTCGTCTAAAATATAAAGTACACCAACTAATTGAGAGCCAATTTGTGTTGCCAACCGAATACGCTGTGCTTCACCACCTGATAGTGATTTTGAACTTCTGTCAAGTGTTAAATAATCCAATCCAACGTTTAATAAAAACTGAATTCTAGTTCTAATTTCTTTTAATATTTCTGAAGCAATTTTAAGTTGTTTATCACTTAATTTTTCTTCAATAGTAGCAAACCAATTTGCAAGTTCAGAAATATCTAATTGTGCAAGTTCAGAAATATTTTTCTTGTTTATTTTAAAATATAAAGCTTCTTTTTTAAGCCTTTTTGCATCGCAAGTTTCACAGTTAACTTCATCCATAAAATCTTTAGCCCAACGTTTTATAGAAGTAGATTCACTTAACTTATACTGGCTTTCTATAAATTTAATAATTCCTTCAAAGTCAATTTCATAAGTGCGAGTTACACCCATTACTTTTGAATCTATTTTAAATTTTTCATTTCCACCGTTTAAAATAATAGCTAAGGCTTCTTTTGGTATTTTTGAAATAGGATCAGTTAATTGAAATTTATAACGATCCGCAATTAATTGCAATTGTTTAAAAATCCAACTATTTTTTTGCTCACCAATTGGAGCAATTCCACCAGCTTTTATTGAAATAGAATTATTTGGAATTATTTTTTGAAGATTAACTTTATTTATTTTACCTAATCCATTACAAGTTCCACAAGCACCTTTGGGTGAGTTAAAAGAAAAATTATTTGGTTCTGGGTTTGGATATGAAATACCAGTTTCAGGACACATTAAATCACGACTAAAATATCGTGGAATATTGGACTCATGCTCTAAAACCATTAAAATATTTTCGCCAGAATATAAAGCAGTTGTAATAGTTTCTTCCAATCTTTTTTCAGAAGAATTATTTACCAACAAACGGTCAATTACAATTTCAATGTCATGAGTTTTGTAACGATCTAAACGCATTCCTTTTTCAATTTCAACAATTTCACCATCAACACGCACTTTAACAAAGCCTTGTTTTGCAATTTGCTCAAAAAGCTCACGATAATGTCCTTTTCTGGATTTTATGATAGGAGCTAAAACCACTATTTTTTTTTCGTCAAAATCTTTTAAAATTAACTCTTTAATTTGTTCATCACTATAGCTTACCATTTTTTTATTGGTATTGTAGGAGTATGCATCAGCAGCTCTAGCATATAACAAACGTAAAAAATCGTAAATTTCTGTAATAGTTCCAACAGTTGAACGTGGACTTTTATTGGTGGTTTTTTGTTCAATAGAAATAACGGGTGAAAGTCCATCAATTTTGTCAACATCAGGCCGTTCTAAACCACCTAAAAATTGCCTAGCATATGCTGAAAAAGTTTCAATATATCTTCGTTGGCCTTCAGCATAAATGGTGTCAAAAGCTAATGATGACTTACCACTTCCGCTTAAGCCAGTTATAACTACTAATTTTTCTCGTGGAATTCGAACATCAATATTTTTTAAATTATGAACTCGTGCTCCAAGAACTTCAATGTATTCTTCGTGTTTTACCATTCTTTTTTTGGAAAGTTGCAAAGTTAAAAAATTGTAACTATAAATTTGGTAAAGAAGTATGTCTTATTTTGAAAATTAGTATATTGCGTTAAAATTATAGCACTTTGAAGAGGATAGATTCTTTACGACATTATTTTGAAAAACACGGCTTTGCAGTATCTTCAAGATTTGCGGATAGGTTAGGAATGAACGTTGCTAATGTAAGGTTGTTTTTTATCTACATTTCATTTGTTACGTTTGGTTTTTCATTTGGTATTTATTTAACTTTAGCCTTTTTGTTACGTTTGAAGGATTTAATTTATACAAAAAGAAATTCGGTTTTTGACTTGTAATATGTTATGGTGGTAAAAACAAAATTATATATATCATTATTGCTACTAACTATTGTGTTAACAATTGGAATTGTTGGTTTTATAATAATTTCAAACGAGTCGTTTATAGATTCACTTTATATGACAGTAATTACTATGTCTACTGTTGGATTTGGTACTCTTCATGAATTAAATCAAACAGAAAAATTATTTACCATAATTTTAATAATTTTAAGTATTAGTGTTTATGGTTATTCGGTAACAGCCCTAACCGAATACCTTGCAAATGATAATTTTTTTCAACTTCTAAAATATAATAAAATGCAACAAAAAATTCAAAAACTAAAGAATCATACTGTTGTGTGTGGGTATGGACGTAATGGAAGACAAGCAGTGGTAAAACTTAAAAAGTTTAATATGCCTTGTATCGTTATAGAAAAAGATAAAGAAATTTTAGAAGAGTTAGATGCTAATAATATAATGTATGTTGAAGGAGATGCAACTGGTGATGAAGCACTTGAAAAAGCAAATATTAGAAATGCTAAAAGTTTAATAACCGCTTTACCATCTGATGCAGATAATTTATTTGTGGTTCTTTCCGCAAGGCAAATAAATAAAAAATTCATAATAATAAGTAGAGCCTCAAATGAATCTTCAATTAAAAAATTAATGATTGCTGGTGCAACGAATATTATTATGCCTGATAAAATAGGGGGAATGCACATGGCTTCCTTAGTAGTAACCCCTGATTTAGTTGAATTTGTGGAACGATTAACTATTGATGATGAGACTGCAGCAAACTTGGAAGAAGTTTCTATTAATGATTTACCAGCTGAATATGTAAATAAAACAATTCTGGATTTAGATTTAAGAAGAAGAACTGGCTGTAACGTTATTGGCTTTAAAACTGCAGACAATGAATATATTGTAAATCCAGAAGCGGAAACTAAATTAACGCCAAACTCAAATCTAATTGTTTTAGGACGTCCTAACCAAATACAAAAATTGCGTCAAGTTTTATAATATTAAATTCTTATTTAGCTGTTGAAAAATTAACAAGTTTATAGTTAAAAATTTGTGGTAAACTCGTTTTTTTGCCATATTGCGAGAGCTTTTAAAAAAACAGCCAATAATTATGAAGAAAAAACTTCTTTCTATACTATTTTTAATAGTACCGTTTATAACATTTGCACAAGAAATAGTAGATAAAGGATTAGATGAAAAAATAGATGAAGTATTTGGAGGAGCTACTGGCTGGTTTGTAAATTTTATCTTTTATCAAATTCCATTTTCTGAAAACATAAAAGTATTTTGGGTGTTATTTCCATTAATTATAGGTGCAACATATTTTACAATATATTTCAAATTTATAAACTTTAGAGGTTTTTTCACATCAATCAATATTGTGAGAGGAAAATACGATGATCTTGATCATCATGAATCTTTGATTGCGGCTGGAGACTCTACTCCTGGGGGAGATGCAATTGAGACAATTGCAATTGAAGGGCATGAAGGAGAAGTTTCTCATTTCCAAGCATTAACAGCTGCTTTGTCCGCAACTGTTGGTTTGGGTAATATAGCCGGTGTTGCTATTGCAGTGTCAATTGGTGGAGCAGGGGCAACATTTTGGATGATTCTTGCAGGATTTTTAGGAATGGCTTCAAAATTTGTAGAATGTACGCTAGGTGTTAAATATAGAGATATTGCTGAAGATGGAACTGTTTACGGAGGTCCAATGTATTATTTAACGAAAGGACTGAAAGCAAAAGGTTTAGGAGGGTTAGGAAAAATTTTAGCGGCACTCTTCGCTATTTTTGTAATTGGAGGTTCATTTGGAGGTGGAAACATGTTTCAAGTTAATCAAGCATTTCAATTAGTTGAAAGTATTACAGGAGGTGAAAATTCATTTTTTTATGGTAGAGGCTGGTTGTTTGGTTTAATAATGGCAATATTTGTTGGGATTGTAATTATAGGTGGAATTAAAAAAATAGCAAAGGTTACGGATAAGATTGTGCCATTTATGGTTGTTATTTATGTAGCGGCTTCACTATTTGTTTTAATAGCTAAATACGATATGATTGGTAACGCTTTTATTCAAATTTTTGAAGGTGCATTTAGCCCAGAAGGTGTTGTTGGTGGTGCAATTGGTGTTTTGGTTCAAGGGTTTAGGAGAGCAGCGTTTTCAAATGAAGCTGGTATTGGTTCAGCATCTATTGCACATTCGGCAGTGAAAACTAAATATCCTGCTAGTGAAGGTATGGTTGCATTGTTAGAGCCTTTTATTGATACGGTTGTTGTTTGTACAATGACAGCTTTGGTTTTAATTATTACAGGAAATGTTGCTGCGGAAAATGCTTCGTTAAATGATGCTCAAGCAATATTATTAACTTCAGGGGCATTTGCATCGGTTATATCATGGTTTCCATACGTACTTACTGTTGCAGTTGTTTTATTTGCATTTAGTACTATGATATCTTGGTCTTATTATGGTTTTCAAGGTTGGGCTTATTTGTTTGGAAGATCAAAAAAAATGGAATACACTTATAAAATTATATTTTGTATTTTCGTAATAATTGGTGCTGCTGCAAGTTTAGGTTCAGTAATAGGATTCTCAGATGCTATGATTTTTGCCATGATGGTTCCTAATATGGTTGGTTTAGTTATATTAGCACCTAAAGTAAAAGAAGAATTAAAAAAATATATGAAAGTTATTAAACCTTCTAAAAAATAATATTCAAAATATAAAAGTGAAAAATCTAAAATCCCATTTCAGTTACAACAAAAGGCAACGAAATGGGATTTTCTTTTTGTTATTAATAATAGTTTCACTTCAATCTTTTATTTTTTTTGTTGATTTTTCTTCAGAAGAAACAATTGATTTTTCTAGTAAAGAAATTGCGTTGTTTCAAATGGAAATGGATTCTCTTAATAAAGTAGATTTGGAAAGTAGAATCCCAAAAATATATCCATTCAATCCAAATTTTATTACAGATTATAAAGGCGCTCAATTAGGTATGTCAATTGAAGAAATTGATAATTTACATGTTTTTAGGAATAAAGGAAGTTATATTAACTCAGTAAAACAATTTCAGAAAATTACAAAAATTAATGATAGCTTATTGCGTAAAATTAGTCCATATTTTAAATTTCCAGAATGGGTAACTGCAAGGGCTACTATTTTAAAAAGCAAATCAAGAAATAAAACGAATAGACCAATTACAAAACAAGATATAAACTTGGTGAATGCTTCAGATTTAAGAATTGTACATGGTATTGGAGAGAAACTTGCTGATAGAATTATTAAGTATAGAACTAAATTACAAGGATTTTCTTTTAACAGTCAATTATATGAAGTTTGGAATTTAGAGAAAGAACTTGTTGATGAAGTTTTACATTATTTTGAAGTTGCAGAATCTCCAATAATTCAAAAAATTAATGTAAATGAAGCAACCTTTAAAGAAATATTAGCTATTGTTTATATAGATTATGAACTTACCAAAAAAATAGTTAATTATAGAGTTGAAGTTGCGGAAATTCAAAATATTGAAGAATTGAAAAAAATTGAAGGTTTTCCTCTTGAAAAGTTTGATAGAATAGCCTTATATTTGGCAGCTAAATAATATAATAATTTTAATGCATTTTCCTGTATGAATAGTATGTATTTTACTGAAGAACATCAAGCTTTTAGAAATAGTTTTCGTAATTTTTTACAAAAGGAAGTTGTTCCTCATATTGATAAATGGGAGAAGGAAGGTGAAATTGAACGTTTTATCTGGCAGAAGTTTGGAGAAATGGGTTATTTCGGTTTAAACGCTCCGGAGGAATATGGAGGATTAGATTTAGATATTTTTTATACAGTTATTTTCTTGGAAGAATTACAGAAAATTAATTCTGGAGGTTTTGCAGCTGCAATGTGGGCGCATACTTATTTAGCGATGACTCATTTGGCAAAAGAAGGAGATGATAAAATTAAAAAAGAATATTTAACTCCAAGTATTAATGGTGAAAAAATAGGTTGTTTGTGTATTACCGAACCTTATGGAGGATCGGATGTTGCGGGTATGAGAACAACAGCAGTTAAAGAAGGTGACAACTATATAATTAATGGTTCAAAAACATTTATTACAAATGGAGTTTATTCAGATTATTTAATAGTAACTGCCAAAACGGATACATCTGATAAATATAAAGGTATAAGTATTTTTGTTATAGATAGAAATACGGAAGGTGTATCAGCAACAAAACTTGAAAAATTAGGTTGGAAAGCTTCGGATACGGCTGAAATTGCATTTGACAATGTGAAAATTCCAGCAAGTAATTTAATGGGTGAAGAAGGGAAAGGATTTAGTTATATAATGAGTCATTTTGCTTTAGAACGATTAGTTATGGGGGTAAATGCACATGCGAGGGCAGAGTATGCTTTAGATTATGCAATTCAATATATGTCTGAAAGAGAAGCTTTTGGAAAAACAATAAATAAATTTCAGGCCTTACGGCATAAAGTGGCTGATATGGCAAGTGAGGTAGAAATGTGTAAAGAATTTAATTATTCGGTTGCAAAAAGATTGAATGATGGACAATATATTGTGAAAGAAGCTAGCATGTCTAAGTTGCTTTCAACAAAAATGGCAGATAATGTAATAAATGAATGTTTGCAATTACTTGGTGGTTATGGATATATGGAAGAATATCCAATGGCTAGATTGTTAAGAGATAGCCGTCTTGGACAAATTGGAGGTGGAACTTCTGAAATATTAAGGGAAATTATTGCTAAAATGGTAATTGATAAAAAAGAATATCTGCAGGTAAAATAATTGCTGTGAGAGTTAAAATATATAAAATCGTATTGAATTAAATTTTAATACGATTTTTTTAAGTTAAAAGATATTGAATAAAATAATTAGTTATATATTTGCAATCCGAAATAAAAAAGGAACAAGTTTGAAGGGAGGTGCCAAAATATGTTAATTATACCAGTTAAAGACGGAGAGAATATAGATAGAGCGTTAAAACGTTACAAGAGAAAATTTGACCGTACGAAAACAATGAAAAACTTACGTAACCGTAAACAATTCAATAAACCTTCAGTAGTGAAGCGTGCGCAAAACATAAAAGCTCAGTATGTTCAAAAATTAAGAACAACAGAAGAGCAAGGTTAATTTTTAGCCAAAATATATAAACCGTTAGTAATTACAAATAACAATTTGTAAATTTGTTACTAACGGTTTTTTTTATGCCTATAAATTCCTTCCTAAATTTTCTAGCTTTAGAAAAAAAATATTCTCCGCATACAATAGCGGCTTATAAAAATGATATAAATACATTTCATTTGTTTTGTTTGGGTGAATGTGATAATCAAAATATTGTTACTGTTAGTTACTCACAAATTAGAAGTTGGATTGTAAGTTTGGTAAATTCAAATATTTCTAATAGAACAATTAATAGAAAAGTATCATCTTTAAAATCATTTTATAAATTTCTTCAAAAAATAAAAGAAATTGAAAGTAATCCTTTAGCTAAGCACAAAGCTTTAAAAGTGCCTAAGCAAGTTCAAGTTCCATTTTCAGAAAAAGAAATATTGAGTGTTCTAAACTTATTAGATGAAGAAGTTAATTTTGAGTCACTTCGAAATAAATTAATGGTTGAACTGTTTTATTCAACAGGTATGAGAAGAAGCGAGTTAATTAATATTAAAATTACCGATTTAGATTTTGCAAATGAGACAGTTAAAGTTTTGGGTAAGCGAAATAAAGAAAGATACATACCGCTATTGAAGTCTGTTCAAAAGTCACTAACAAAATATATTGAAGTTAGAGCAGATATAAATACAAATCAGTCCTATTTATTCATTACAAAAAAAGGAAAAATAATATACGATACGCTTGTTTATCGAGTAATAAATAATTATTTTAGTAGTGTCTCATCAAAAATTAAAAAGAGCCCTCATATTATTAGACACTCTTTTGCAACACATTTATTAAATGAAGGTGCTGATTTAAACTCAGTTAAAGAATTACTTGGACATTCTAGTTTAGCATCAACACAAGTTTATACCCATAGTAGTTTGGGTAAGTTAAAGGAAATTTATAATCAAGCTCATCCAAGGAGCCAAAAAAACTAATTTATTATGAAAGTACACGTACAGTCTGTTAATTTCAATGCCGATGGAAGTCTTATTGAATTTGTTGAAAAAAAATTAAATAGCTTAGATAGATATTATGATAAAATAGTGGATTCAGAAGTGTTTCTAAAGGTGCAACAAACAAGTGATAAAGAAAATAAATTAGTGGATATTAAATTGAATATTCCAGGGAATGATTTAGTAGTTAAAAAGCAGTGCAAGACCTTTGAGGAAGGTGTTATGTTAGCCGTGGATTCTTTAAAGAGACAGTTGGCGAAAAAGAAAGAAAAGGTAAGGGAAAAATAAAATAAAAAAATAATTAGAAAAGTTTTGTTTAAAATTAAAACTTTAATACATTTGCAGTCCGTTAGAAATAGCGGGCTTCTTTTATGGAGTAAAAAGCCGATGTAGCTCAGCTGGCTAGAGCAGCTGATTTGTAATCAGCAGGTCGTGGGTTCGAGTCCCTCTATCGGCTCATTGAAAAAGAAAAACGCAAAAGGATTAAATGTTTTGGTTTTAACTAAAATGTTTAAAGGAAAGGGACGAGAAGTTTATCCTGAGCGTAGTCGAAGG
>TARA_R110001583_G_scaffold26571_3_pt1 | contig 25773 bp, 28 predicted proteins | sample TARA_R110001583 | Tara Oceans TARA_R110001583 (sample SAMEA4398432) | marine metagenome | biome: Polar Biome; feature: [MES] marine water layer (ENVO:01000295) within the mesopelagic zone...; material: water (ENVO:00002006), including particulate matter (ENVO:01000060) such as...... | reverse complement strand
AACTTTACCGTTGATAACACCGATAACAGTTTCTTGGTCTTCGTATGCTTTCTCAAGCTGGATCCAAGCTTCGTGACGTTTCGCTTTTTCACGAGAAAGTTTAGTTTCACCGAAACCGTCCTCTACCGCGTCTAACGCTACATCTACAACATCGCCAATAACAACTTCGATTTCACCAGCAGCGTTCTTAAATTCAGCAACATCAATAGCAGCTTCAGATTTAAGACCAGCATCAACGAATACTAGGTTATTACGAATTCCAACAATCGTACCTTTAACAATTGTACCTGGGCGAGTTTCTACCTGTTGAAGAGATTCTTCAAATAGTTCAGCAAAAGATTCCATCATCTATTTATTCACACTTATTTTATACAACCCATCACATTCCATTCGCGAGGGAGGCAAGAAAAATTATCATTTCATCCATGAAACGATATATTAAAAGCAGTAAATTATTTTACTGCCAAATTCATTCTAAGATTAACTAAATCAATCACTTGATTAACAACCTCATCAATACTTAATGACGTTGAATCGATTTCAACAGCATCCGTTGCGGGCTTTAATGGCGCCACAGCACGATTTCTGTCTCGATAATCACGGTCTTTGATTTCGCTTAAAATTTGCGCGATGCTAACATCAAAACCTTTGTTTTGCAACTGATTAAACCGACGTTGGGCTCGCTCTTCGGCACTAGCATCTAAAAATATCTTCACTGGAGCACTAGGAAAAACCACAGTTCCCATGTCTCGGCCATCAGCAATTAAGCCAGGTAATTGATAAAATGCTTTTTGACGTTCAAGCAAGGCATCACGAACCACTTGAATCGAAGCGACCTTAGAGGCGGCTTCAGCGACCACTTCAGTGCGTAATTTATCGCCCACATTTTCGCCATCTAAAACAGTATCTACACCGACACCATTAGAGATAAATGCAACCTGTAAATTGATTGCTAACGTCGCCAACACTTTATCGTCATCTAGTGGGATTTTTTTTTGCAAAGCCGCAAAGGCTAAAATGCGATAAAGCGCCCCGCTGTCTAATAAGTTCCAGCCTAATTTATCCGCTAGAATATGGCACACAGTGCCTTTACCCGAACCACTTGGCCCATCGATTGTTATTATATTCATATTGCTAGTAAATCCTTACATTAGCGCTTTAGTCGATTTCATCCATAAATGCATCAAGATTTTGTTTCACTTCAATTGATTTTTGTTTGTTTCTTTCATCCAACAAAGATTTCAGTTCATCACTATCGTGATAAAACTTGAATGCTTCGTATTGTATGTAAGCTTCTTTGACAAAAATATAAGGATCAATCGCTTGCTCTAGTAACTTTTCTTGCCCTAATAGGCTTTCACGTGTATCTAAAGCATTTAATCCCGTCAAAGTTGCATTTTCACCAAAGGACAAATAACTCAGTGGAAAATATAAACCATCCACGAAGCCACCAACTAATTTTCTTGCACTACGAGGACCGATAACAGGCACCATCAGATAAGGGCCATGTGGCACATACCATCGCCCGAGTACGTTGCTAAATGTTTCACGTTGGCGTGGTATCCCCCCTTCTTCAGCAAGGTCAAAAAATCCTAAGAAGCCAAAAGTAGAGTTAATAGAAAATCGCACTAATGCGTTTAAAGCGGGTTTGAACTGCAGTTGAATCAGATTATTAACCACGGTTGATGGTTCTTCAAAGTTCAAAACAAAGTTGCTTATTGCTTTTCGACCGCCATCAGGCACCCAATCCACATAAGTTTCAGTGACGGGCTTATAGACATAAGCATCCAATATAAAGTAATTGAAATCCCACACTACTCGATTGATCGGTTCAATTGGATCACTCATGTGAGTTTGATATTCATAATCGCCACTTGCAGTTTGCGCAGTAGCAATTATAGGGATATTAAGTAAGCATATTAATAACAGTCGAATGGTTTTACTCATAATCATATTCCCCCTTCTATTAAAGTTGTTCGTTAATGACAATATCTATCGGTGTTGATTGCCCGGCTTTAATAACACCACTAACACCTTGCCAGTCACCTGTTTTATTCATCACATCACCGGTTTTAGATATTCTTACTTTAATGATGAATTCAGTTTGACCACTGAGAGTGACACCCGGCATCATCGCATTCGCATCTGATATTTGAGTCGTGATTGGCAAATCCGTCAATGCCATCTTAATCGCAGCAATGGGAACTTTAGGACCAGAAACCGCTTGAGCATAAACGATGATAAAACCAGACTCAGGCATTACAACCTGCTCTGCTGCCGATATATTGACCGAATAAATAGGTGAGTCTGCAATTTCTTCAGTCTTCGCAGCAGTATCAGGCGTAGTCTCTACAACAGTATTAACAGTGTTTGTTGCTTGTCCTTGTATTTGTTTTTCTGCATAACTAATACTATCACGAAGCATAGCAGCCTGCTCAGAGTCGCCTTCTACTAGCGTTAACATTTGTTGCCAACGTTGTATGGCGGCTGAAAAGTCTTGGCGTTCTAATGCCATAAAAGCATACATCGACCAAGCTTGTAATTCAGCTGGTTTTTCGATGAGCAATTGTTCTAACATTAATTCCGCTTGCTGTTGTGAAAATTCATCCCCTTTTTGCATTTTTAATTGTGCAAAAACAAGACGAATGTCCACAGAACTTGGATTTAACTGATAGGCTTTTTTAACCGCCTCTAATGCCAGTTCATTGTCTTTAAAAACCATACCTAAACGACTATACAATAACCACCCATCAGCATCTGAGGGATCATTCGCCAGTTGCGTTCGTAATCCAAGCATAATATCGCGAAGATCTTGTTCTGTCGGACGACTACCGCTATTACTGAATAATTTTTCCTGTAATGCAGGGTAACGTTGTAATGAACTTTCCCATTTATTAACTTCTTGATAAGCACCAACATTCCAATACATTGCGATGCTTCCAAAGATTAAAATAAGCAATCCCGGCAACCATAATAATTTACTGCCAGTCTGGGTTGATACTATTTTTTCATCGTTTATATCGTCTAATAAGTTATGTTGTAATTCAGAGATAATTTTTTCTTTATCAATTAATAAACCTTGCGCATCATCCCTCTCTAATTCATTAATACGCACATCGTATAATGAACGATTAAGTTGATTACGATTATTATCATTCATGCGGCGTTTTTTTGTCGCTAAAAAGGGGATTACAAATATCGCCGATGCAATAATAAGTAACAAAATGGCACCGAGCCAAAATTGTATAATCATTATTTAGTTTCCTGTTTTAGAATTTTTTTCAAACGCGCTTGTTCGTCAATATCGAGTTCATCTTCTTTGCTACTTTTATTTTTTGCTTGTTTATACAAAACCAAAAATCCAAATAAAATAAATAACAAAGGCCCTAGCCATAAGAAGATAGTCGCTGGTGTAATAGGCGGATCATAACGCACAAAATTTCCAAACCTTGCCACCATATAATCAATCACTTGATCATGTGTTTTGCCTTCTTTAACTAACTCATAGGTTTTGTTACGTAAGTCTTTCGCCAATTCAGCATTAGAGTCTGAAATATTTTGATTTTGACATTTAGGGCAACGTAGTTCTTTGGTTAAGCCATGGAAAATTTTCTCCTGCTCTGCATTTTCAAATTCAAAGGTATCAATAGCAGCCGCACTTAAATGAGCAGAGCCTAGAAGCGTAAAAAATATACACAGCGTTAATAATCGCTTTATCATATTATTGCATCTCCTCGAATAATGAGGCCAATTCACTTTCCCAAATACGGGCATTTAAATCACCGACATGTCGATATTGAATAATACCTTTGCTATCAATAAAAAACGTTTCTGGCGCACCATAAACCCCGAGATCCATGCCTAACATGCCATTTTTATCAAACAGGCTAATCTTGTAAGGATCCTTAAGATCAGTTAACCAGCGAATCGCTTTTTTACGGTCATCTTTATAATTCATACCAACAATGTAAATGTCTTGTTCTGCCAATTCATTAAGAAACTTATGTTCTGCGTAACAGGTTGGGCACCAAGTCGCCCATACATTGAGCAACATTTTTTTACCTTTAAAAATAGTTGCATCATACTGCTTATTTTCATCATAAATATCTTGCAAGGTAAATTCAGGAACCTCCTGGCCAATAAGCGCGGAATCAAGCTTTCTCGGGTCACTATATAAACCTTTAAAAAGAAAAATACTCACCAATAAAAAAATAACAAGTGGTACAGATAATGCCACTATTTTACGCGTATTAGCCATACTACACTTCTCCTTCATCGGTTTTTTTAACACGATAACGTCTATCTAACATCATTAAAATGCCGGCAAAGCCCATCATCAGAGGTCCAAACCAAATCCAACGAATGAAAGGTTTATAATAGATACGCACAGCCCAAGCGCCATCAGGTAATACTTCTCCCATTGCGATATATAAGTCACGTGTCACACCCGCATTAATAGCAGCTTCAGTCATTGCCATGCGTTGAACGTTATAAACACGTTTTTCAGGTTGCATCGTCGCCACGTATTTACCTGCTTTTTTGATGGTAAATACTCCCACGGTGCCAGAATAGTTTTGCCCTTTAAGATCATTCACGGCATCAAAATGAAAATCATACTGCTCAAAAGTGATATGTTCTCCGACAGCCAGCTTCACATCTCGTTCAATAGAATAATTTTGAGTCATGGTAATACCGATGATTAAAACGGCAAAACCTGCATGGCCAACACTCATTGCCCAATGACTAAAACCTAACTTAGTTAAACCAGATAACAAAGAATAACGATGTGTTGCTCTCAGATAAACTTCATAACAAGTGGTACTGAGCACCCAAAATCCCAAAAAGACGCCCATCAATGCTAACCACGTAAAGTGAGAAGCAAAACTGAAAAGAAAAATCAGTGTCACAGCCGTACTAATCAGTAATGAATGAAAGAGAGGCTTAAATAACTCGTTTACACTTTGTCGTTTCCAACGCACTAGTGGCGCAACACCTAAAAATAATGCAAATGGCACAACTAATATACTGAAGATACTATTAAAGAAAGGTTCGCCGATTGAAATACTACCTAAACCAATTTCTTTATGTACCAAGGGTAATAACGTCCCAAGCAAAACAACAATTAAGGCGGCAATCAGCAATATATTGTTACTTAACAACATACTTTCACGAGAAAATAATTGATAACGACCTCGACTTTTTACCTTCGGTGCCTGTATTGCATAAAGTAATAAAGAGCCGCCAATCACCAGTATTAAGAAGGCTAAAATAAATAGTCCACGCGCCGGATCACTGGCAAAAGCATGCACCGAAACGAGCACACCAGAACGTACTAAAAATGTGCCTAACAAGCTTAAAGAGAAGGCCGTGATTGCTAGTAATACCGTCCAAGACTTAAACACGCCACGTTTTTCAGTTACCGCTAGCGAATGAATCAAGGCAGTACCGGCTAACCAAGGCATAAATGATGCATTTTCAACGGGATCCCAAAACCACCAACCTCCCCAGCCTAATTCATAATATGCCCACCAACTTCCTAGTGCGATACCCACGGTTAAAAATATCCAAGCAGCGATTGTCCAAGGTCGCGACCATTTTGCCCAAGCACTGTCTAATCGACCTTCCATCAAGGCTGCAATCGCGAATGCAAAAGCAACCGAAAAACCAACATATCCCATATATAACATTGGCGGATGCATGATAAGACCAACATCTTGTAATAACGGATTTAAGTCTCGTCCATTAACAGGAAAGTAAGGTAAGGTTCTTAAGAATGGATTTGAGGTGATCAATACAAATAAGTAAAAGCCGAGCGATAACAAACCTAATACAGCAAGTACACGTGCCACGGACTCTATTGGCAGACGTTTACTCATCACTGCAACTGCCGAACTCCAGACTGCAAGTAAAAACACCCAAAGTAGCAATGAGCCTTCATGTGCTCCCCAAACCGCAGACAACCGGTAATACCAGGGTAATTCGCTGTTGGAATTAGTTGCGATATAAGTAACAGTGAAGTCATTGATTAGAAAAAGATAACTTAAAATAACAAAAGACAATGCAACAAAAACAAATTGTAAAATTGTTAATAGTTTAGCGGACTCAATCGCATTTTGTTGTCGAGTATAAATACCGTATAGCGGATATACGGTTTGTAATAATGACAACATACACGCAATAATCAGCGAAAATTGACCAATTTCAGCAAGCATTAACTCTTCCTTTATTTATTTAGTATCAGTTTTTAAATGGTCCATGCCTTTCAGCGCTTCAGCCACTTCAGGAGGCATATATTCTTCATCATGTTTTGCGAGTACTTCAAATGCATTGACTTGCGCTGGGGCGATTAACTCCCCTTGCGCAACAATGCCCTGACCTTCTCGAAATAAATCAGGCAAGATACCATCAAAGAAAATAGTCACAATACCACCACCATTATCAATCAGGTCAAAGCTGACATTTAAACTATCAGGGTCACGTTTCACCGTACCGTTAACAACCATACCGCCGATGCGCAAGCGTTGCCCTATTTCAGGCTTAACACCGGTTTCATTTTTACCTTCAATGATTTCTGTTGGTGTATAAAACAGATCAATGTTCTGTTGTAATGCAAACAATACCAACCCTATCGCAACAGATAGTCCAACAATCAGTGATGAAGTAATTAATAAACGTTTTTTACGTCTTGGATTCATAATGTATTTTCCGTATTTTGGGCATTTTTTATGCGTTGCTCTCGTAATAGTCGTTGCTCAACGTCTTTTAATATTTTATTTTTTTTGAAGAAACTATTAACAATTAAAATGGCTAATGCGAGAAATGTTAAACCATAGGATAGCCAGACATAAAATCCATACCCCCCCATTGCAATAAATTCACTGATTGAATCAAATGCCATTTTATTTTTCTCCTATCATTTTATTTGTTACTAAAGCACGCACCCAAGGACGATGACTTTCTCTCGATAAGATCTCATTACGAAAACGTAATAAACTAACAGCCCCAAGAAAGGTCGCAAAGGCAGCAATCATTATTAATAAAGGCCATAACATATCAGGATCCATGGAAGGTTTATCAAATTTACTGATAGTCGCACCTTGATGAAGCGTATTCCACCAAACAACGGAATAATGAATAATAGGTAAATTAATCACACCAACCAGCGTTAAAATGGAAGCTGCTCGACCAGCTAATACTTTATCCGAAAATGCATTATACAGTGCAATAATGCCTAAATAGACAAATAATAATATCAGCTCAGAGGTTAAACGCGCATCCCAAACCCACCAAGCGCCCCACATTGGTTTCCCCCAAGCAGCGCCTGTCACTAATGCAATAAACGTAAATACCGCTCCAACAGGGGCAATAGCTGCCACATTCATTTCAGCTAAACGAATTTGCCACACCAATGCAACAAAAGCAGCAATGGCCATGGTTGAGTAGGCAGCCATCGCCATCATAGCAGCCGGTACATGAATATAAATAATACGAAAACTATCACCTTGCTGATAATCTGCAGGCGCAAAGAGTAATCCCCAAATAATTCCTACAGTAAAAGTAATGACAGAAGCAATACAAAACCAAGGTAATAGTTTTCCTGCTAACAGATAACTTTTTTCTGGCTTTGCATAGGGATGTAACCATTTCCACATAATAATATAACTCTCTATCTAAATTTAATATAAATACTCAGAGCGTCGCTATTTAAGCCTGAGCACTTACTGTGATTTCTCTATTAAAAACTAGTTACTGATTAAATAATGTTAGCTAACACTTACTCGTAAAGAAGCCGCAATTGCAAAAGGCGCTAAAGTAACCGATGTCACTAGCATTGCTCCTAATAACGCTAACAAACCAATGTAAGATTGCCCATAAGCGGCCGCATCAATGGCCATGGTTGAAAAAATTAAAATAGGAATACTCAATGGCAACATAATTAAACTTAATAATATGCCTCCTTTACGCAAACCGACTGTCAGCGCGACACCAATCGCACCCAATAAACTTAATATTGGCGTACCAATTAATAAGGTTAAAAACAGTGCAAAATAGGTCTTTAGCTCCATCGCTAAAAAAGTCGCTAACAAAGGAGAAATAAAGAGTATTGGTAATCCCGTTAATAACCAGTGAGCGAAAACTTTCGCACTCACTAACCATGGTAAAGAATGTGGCATTAACATTAACTGTTCCAGCGAGCCATCAGCAAAGTCATCTTTAAAAAGGCGTTCAAAGGACAGTAAAGCCGCTAATAAGGCTGCAACCCAAATAATGCCGGGCGCAATACGAGCCAGTAATAGTGGATCAGTGCCAATACCTAAAGGGAAGAGTGTCACCACTATAATAAAAAACCACACTGGGTTTAATATATCGCTTTGACGTCGAAATGCCCCTTTGAGTTCTTTACTAACAACCTGAAAGAAAACACTAAACATAACGCGCTTCTTGTGGTTTTTGAAGCATAATTTTTGTCAGTAAATCATCGGCAATGGAAAGGTCTTGGTGAGTGGTCAGTAACACGATGCCTCCCTGTTGCGCATGCTCTATAAATAATTGCTCTAATACTTTAACACCGGATTTATCAAGCGCAGTAAAGGGTTCATCTAACACCCATAAAGGACACTTATTTAACCATAAGCGCGCTAATGCAACACGGCGTTGTTGACCAGCAGAAAGTTGTGCGGTGACAATATCTTCGTAACCGGCCAGTCCTACCTTTGCGAGAACACTCCATAGGTCAACATTTTTATGACAAGGTTGCATTTTTTGAAAAAACTGGAGGTTTTCCATAGCGGTTAGTTCGGGCTTAATACCGGTTTTATGACCAAGATAAAGTAAGTTTTGATAATAATTTTCACGATCATCTAGAATAGAGGTTTCTTGCCAAAAAACATCACCAGAATAAGGCAACGACAAACCAACGATCAAACGAAATAAACTCGTTTTACCAACACCATTAGGGCCTTCAACTTGAACAATATCTCCCGCCTTAATCGTAAAATTAAGATCGTTAAATAATATCCTATCTTCCCGGACACAAGTTAAATTTTCACAGCGTAGCATTAACAGAACCTAATAAAAAAATTATAAATCGGCCATAATAAGACAGGGCATCCTAACGGATCTAAACAAATAAAGAAAGGTTACAGCTAAACGCTAGGCACTATTTTTTGTGTAAGTTAAGCAGTAACTCAGCTTCAGCGCGAGGTAGCTCACATTCAGCCATTAACTCTTCAATCGTTGCCCCAAGCTGAACCATTTTAACCGCTCTGGTATAAAGACGATTTTCTGGTGCTTGTGCCACTAAATTCTGTTGGTTTTCTTGGGTTTTTCTAACGAGGGATTCTAAATGTTGTATTTTTTTTCCCATGCCAATACTACCAGAATGTATCTCTACCAATTGTTGTTTGGTGAGTTCATTGGTCGCTAGTAATGATTTTACCAGCACCTCTAAGGCATGATTTTTTTTGCTTTGTTTATGAATTAGTAAAAAACTAATAATAAAAAAAACAAAGGCTAACACTAAGGTTAGCCAAGGCAAATATTGTAGGTACATGGTTCACTCAATTTATAAAAGGCTTAATTCATCCCATTCATCATCACTGAGTAACTTGTTTAAATCAACTAAAATAAGCAAACCATCATCACGATTAGTGACACCTTGTATAAATTGTGAACTTTCTTCCGTTCCAACATGTGGTGCAACTTCCATTTCTGATTTTTTCAGGTAAACCACTTCTGCAACACTATCCACTAAAATACCAATCACTTGCTTTTCAGCTTCGATAATAACAATACGACTATTATCCGTGATATCCGCAGGCATTAAGCCAAATCGAGAACGCGTATCGATAACGGTAACAACATTACCGCGTAAATTTATAATACCTAACACGTAATCTGGCGCACCTGGTACAGCTGCAATTTCACTATAACGCAAAATTTCTTGTACCTGCATTACATTGATTCCATAGGTTTCACTTTCTAGTTGGAAAGTAACCCTTTGAAATACTTCGTCATCTGAACCATTTTCTGAATGTTTACTATCTCTATTCATAATTATCTCTGCCCAAGTTGTTACGTAATGAATTTATATTAGTTGCTAATTGTGATTTTTCCAGTCCTAATGTCCATGAATATTCATTCCGCTATTCAATAATTTAACTAATTCTTCAGCATGAATCATCGCGCACATTTTTTCTTTAACCATACCAGCAAGCCACGGTCTTTTGCCTTGCACTTCTCGCCATTTTACCTGTGAGCGAGATAATGTTTCAGTCCCAAGAAGCTTTTCACAGGAAAGCCCCCACTTTGTCGCCCCTAATAAAATATAGTGGCTATAATTTAATGTCTCTGCTGATTCCCCTGTATTGATCCATTTCGCGGTATCAACAATATTAAACAATGAATCATTATGAGTCATCACACCAGAAAACCAATCAGGCTTGCCAAATAATGAATTAATTGAATCATTAAGGTGGTGAATGCCACCTAAATCCGTTAAAGGAACAGCAAAGGTTAGCCCAGAAAGTTCAAAAAACAATACTTGGAATTCATTTTCTACGCTAATATTTTTCCAGCCTGTATCGGCTTTGGGTGTAGCTACTTCAATATCTAAGGATTCTTTTTCTTTGCTTATTACTTCATCTTTTGAAAATACTAAGTTTTCAGGCAGAGATGAAAGACTCACCGTTAAATTTTGAGGAGGCTTTTCAATAACTGCTGGTTCAGCTACTTTTTCATTATCAGATATTTTTTCTTTTAGCATCGAACTAAAATAATTTTTTACTGCTTCATCATTATGATTTTTCATTTAATAACGCTCTATCTGTAACAAGTGGTTAAGTAATGTTTCATAAGCAAAAGCACCACGGCAATTATGAGAATACAGAGAAACAGGCAAATGCTTTAAACTCGCATCTCTAAATTTAGTATCTATCGGAATAACACCATTCCAAACATGACTAGTATAAGTCGCTTTTAAATCACTGAGCGTGTTTAGGGATGCACGTGTTCGTCTATCAAACATGGTAGGAATGATACAGTAGTTGAAATGTGAATCTCTAGAGTTTTGCATTATTTTTAGTGTTTTTATCATACGTTCTAAACCTTTCGATGCTAAAAACTCTGTTTGCACAGGCACCAAAATACGATTACAAGCGGCCAGCGCATTAACCATTAAAACCCCTAAAACAGGCGGACAGTCGATTAATACAACATCATAATCATCTTCAACAAGCTTTAATTGTTTCTTAAGAAATAATCCCATGCCCTCTTTATTGCCTAAAACACGATCCAAAGTTGCTAATGCCATCGAGGCAGGAATCAGTGATAGATTATCTATTTCCGTTGGCAAAATAACTTGTAATAACTGTGATTTATTTTCAGCAGGTTCTTGAAAAAGATCATATAAGCTAACCGGCAAATGATCCGAATCATACTGAAGATAACTTGTTAATGATGCATGTGGGTCGGTATCAATTAATAATACGCGATACCCTCGCTCTACTAACAACCCTGCCAATGAAATGACAGTTGTTGTTTTACCTACCCCGCCTTTTTGGTTTGCTACCGTCCAGATCAACAACGCTATTCCTGCCTTGTAGTTATAATTAATCGATTATTTGGTAAATAGACTTCACGCATTTCTTCACTATCTTTCTTAGGTGAGTCATTTTTAGCGTCACTATTATTTATGGAAGTTTCAGCTTCCGATGTTTGGATGTTTTTATCGATGCTGACGACTGCATATTTTGAGATGGCAATAACAACTCGTCTACTTTTTAGTGGTTCAATGTTATTATTTTCATCGAATAAAGGAGAAAATCGTCCATAAGCCTCGACGACCATCCTTTCACCAGGGATACCATTTTCACTTAATTGGTGTAAAACACTAAATGCGCGCATCCCTGACAACTCCCAGTTAGAGCGATAAATTTCATTAGCAACTCTTTCTTGGTCACTATAACCGCGAATTCGAATCAAGTTATTGACCGTCACCAGCACCTGAGAGATTTTCTCTACAATATCAACAGCGGGAAATAATAAGGTATGGCTACCACCAGCAAACAAGATATCTCCCCCCATTTCAATGGTTAGCCAATCCCCCTTTAAATCTAACGAGACATTTTTTTCATCAAGCTCTGAGGTAAATAACTTTTTCAGAGATAACTTTATTGTATTTAATTCATTGCCTATTTTATCTGTCTCTTGTTCAGATAGCTCGTCATCAGCTTGTTTAGGCATATCCTCAGACAGGATGGCATCACCAGACTGCTCCATAATGACATTACTATTATGTGTTAAAATGCCTTCATTATTTGAACTAAATATAGATTTATTAAGCAATTTACTGGCATTTTGAATACTTAACATCACGTCTTTATATTGCTCTTTATCATTTAACGAAACTGCATAAAGCACAACAAAGACAGCAAACATTAAGGTCATAAAATCAGCAAATGAAACCATCCAACGATTTAAATCATTGCCTTTATGCATTTGCATTCTTGAGTGAGGCCTAATGCGCATTAATAAGAAGCTCGGTTAATATAGCCACTCAAACGTCGGTCCAGTAATAAACCATTTTCACCATGTGCTATCGCCACTAAACCAATTAAAGTCATCTCTTTATATAAAGCAGCAAACTGATATCTTAATCGAATTTTATTAGCAATCGGCAGATAAATAAAGTTAGCAAATCCCACCCCATAAACCGTAGAGACAAAAGCAACGGCAATACCTGCGCCTAACTTATCAGGTTGATCTAAATAATTCATTGACTGTATTAAACCAAGTACTGCGCCAATAATACCAACTGTTGGACTATAACCGCCCATGGATTCGTAGAGTTGCGCACTACGCTCTTGATGCTCACTATCAAGGTCAATATCTTGCTGCAATATGTCTAACAAATCCTCAGGCTCACAGCCATCAATTAACATTGATAGCCCTTTTTTTGTAAAAGCATCTAATGAAAGATCTTTTTCATTTTCATTTTCTAAACTGAGTAGCCCATGTTGCCTAGACTTAAGTGACCATTTTTGAATTTTTTCTGATTGCTGACGTAATGATAAGCTCGGAGTGGTAAATATTTCAGGCAATAATTTTAAGGCATGTAATAGTTGTTTACTGGAGGTTTGTACTAATATCGCGCCCAAGGTGCCGCCAAATACAATTAAAAAAGCAGGTAAATCAAATAATCCGGCAATTGATGAGCCATGGTAACTTTGGGCAAATAAAATACTGCCCAAAATAATAACAAAACCAAACAAACCTAATTTATTCATGCTTCAATTCTACTAAAATGCGTTTCGCGACTAAATTAAGTGGCAAGGATTCAGTCGCAATTCCAGCTTTGGCAACCGCTTGAGGCATACCATATACGACGCAACTTTCTTCATCTTGAGCCCAAATTTCAGCGCCTTGCTCTTTTAACATGCGTGCGCCATCGCGTCCATCAGCCCCCATTCCCGTTAATACAATGGCTAATACTTTTTTCCCATAAACCTTAGAAAGTGAAGCAAAAGTGATATCCACACTCGGTTTATAATTAAGTTTTTCATTTCCTTCATGGATACGAATTCGACCATGGCCTGATCGTCCATCTAATAACATCTGTTTACCACCTGGTGCAAGATAAGCACAACCTGGTTTTAAAATGTCACCATCACTCGCTTCTTTAACACTGATTTGGCAAAGACCATTTAAACGATCAGCGAAGGCTTTAGTAAAAGTCCCAGGCATATGCTGAATTAATAAAATAGGTAATTTAAAGTTGCTCGGCAATGCAGCAAGCACAGTTTGTAATGCAACAGGCCCTCCGGTTGACGTTCCTATCGCTAAAACATCATAACTTTTACCCGAGGCTCTAAAGCGCATATTATTAGTATGATGAGTAATAGGTGCAGATTGAGCGGTATTAGCAAAAGCACTTTTTGATAGTGTTGATGTTCTCGGCGCTAAATTACTTTCATTCAACTTTTTAAGGGCAGACAATGCAGACTTAGGTGCACTTGAAGGATTATTATTAGCACTGATTCGAGTGCTAACACGTGGGATTCTTTTCGATGCTATCGCTTGAATTCTTTGTTGTAATAAAGCAATCGCTTCATCTTTATTACGAGCTATATCTTCAAATTTTTTAGGTAAAAAATCGCTAGCCCCCGCTTCTAAGGCATCTAAAGTAGCACTTGCTCCTTGATGAGTCAGAGAAGAAAACATCAAAATAGGAAGGGGGTTAACAGCCATGATTTTCTTCACAGCAGTAATCCCATCCATAACAGGCATTTCAATATCCATAGTCACAACATCAGGCTTTAACTTAGCAACCATATCAATGGCTTCTTGACCATTATTTGCAGTTCCAATCACTTCTAATGCAGGCGATTTGTTGATAATTTCACTGACTCGACGGCGAAAGAAACTCGAGTCATCAACAACTAATACTTTTATCGCCATATAACTTCCTATTTTTATGTGTAATGTTTCAATAAACTTGGTAAATCTAGAATTAATGCAATCCCACCATCACTGGTGATTGTTGCCCCAGCCATTCCTGGCGTTCCAGAAAGCAATCTATCTAACGCTTTAATAACCACTTCTTCTTGACCTAACAGAGCATCAACAACAAAAGCAATTTGTTGAACGCCTAATTGTACAATAACAACATGGCCAACCCCCTTCCCTTTTTCAACGGAAGGTCTATTAGGCGCTAACCAATCGCTGAGATAGAACAAGGGGATCGCTTTATCTCGAATCACTATCGTCAATTGATTATTAACTAAATTAGTTTTACTTAAATCTAGATGGAAGATTTCATTTACATTATTCAATGGAATGGCAAAGGTCTGCTCTGAAACCACAATCATTAATGTAGGTAAGATAGCAAGCGTTAGTGGCACTTTAATCTCTAATCGCGTTCCCTTGCCAAGCTCGGAATCAATCGAAATGGTACCATTTAATTTTGTAATGCCGGTCTTAACAACATCCATACCAACACCACGGCCAGAAATATCTGATATTTCGACTTTAGTTGAAAATCCCGGTGCAAAAATCAATGCATAAGCTTCACGATTGGTCATGCGATCAGCGCCATCTTGATCCAAAATACCTTTATTGATAGCAATATTTTTGAGTACTTCTGCATCCATACCCGCACCATCATCTTCGATGACAAGTAAGATATGATCACCTTCTTGGGAAGCGGAAAGTAAAATGCGCCCTTCTTGTTCTTTACCTGCTTGCATACGGGCAGTGGGCATTTCAATACCATGGTCAACTGAATTACGCACTAAATGCACAAGAGGATCAGCAAGTGCTTCAACCAAGTTTTTATCTAAGTCTGTCTCTTCGCCGACTAAATCAAGACGAATGTTTTTACCCAATGTACGTGCTAAATCCCTGACAACCCGAGGAAACTTACCAAATACTTTTTTGATTGGCTGCATGCGTGTTTTCATTACTGAGCCTTGCAAGTCCCCAGTAACAATATCAAGATTTGCAACGGCTCTAGAAATTTCTTCATCTTCAGAGGTTGTCTCAAGGCTCACTAAGCGATTACGAACCAACACTAACTCGCCAACCATATTCATAATTTCATCAAGAATAGCAGTATCAACACGTACTGTTGGTTCTGCTTTAGCAACAGGTGCTTTAGGCGGTGCTTTTCTAACGTCCTCTTTTGCAGCGACAATAGGTGCTTTAGGCGCACTGACTACTGCTTTCTCTGCTTGAGGTGGAGGTTGAGAGGCAACAGGCTGAGGTTTAGGCACTTCAGCTTTAATCGGAGGAGGTTCATTAATAACAGGATCTGAACTCGATGTTTGAACACTTTTACCAGCGCCGTGTAACTCATCTAATAAGGATTCAAATTCATCATCAGTGATTTCGTCACTGTCATTGCTAACAGTAGTTTCAACTTTAATCTCGGGCGCGCCTTTATGTGCCCCTTTGCCATGTAATTCATCTAATAACGATTCAAACTCATCATCATCAATATCATCTATTGAACCTGATTTTTCATTTTCGCTGTTAAGGCTGGAATGAGCACCAACACCATGTAATTCATCTAATAATGATTCAAACTCATCTTCACTTATTTCTGCATTCTCAGGTTTTGCAGATTCTGCTTCGACCTTTGAACCAGACTGTGCATGCAACTCATCTAACAAAGCATCAAATTCAAATTCATCGATTTCATCACTTTCAACAACCACAGGTTCAGCAACCTCTGACTCAGAAATTACGGGCTCTTCAATAATAACTTCAGGCTCTACAGAGACTTCATCGGCAGACTCTGGTTTACTTAAACGATGTAATTCAGTAACTATGTGTTCAGGAGCAGGAATAGCATCTGTCCCATCTTGTACAGATTGAAATTGTTCATTAATAACATCAAGGGCAGCCAAAATGGTGTCCATTAATGATGAACTTACACTGCGATTATTTTGACGCAGGCAATCAAATACATTCTCTGCACCATGACATGTTTCAACTAATTCGGTTAAGGATAGAAAACCTGCACCACCTTTAACTGTATGAAATCCGCGAAAAATGGCATTGAGTAGTTCAGTATCATTAGGGTTATTTTCTAATTCAACCAGTTGTTCAGACAGTAATTCTAAAATTTCACCTGCCTCGACTAAAAAGTCCTGCAGAATCTCTTCATCTACTTCAAATGTCATTTTCCGTTTCCTTAAAATCCTAAGCTAGAAAGTAAATCATCAACATCATCTTGGCCATTGACTACATCATCACGTTCTTCTGCGTTCATGATAGGCCCTTCAGCTTCAATACTTTTGGCTGTGCTTACTTTCGTTTTTTTGAGTTCAGAAGCTTCTTCGCTACTACAAACCTTTAAAATTCCAACGAGTTTAGATTCAATCTCCTGTACTAAATCAATAACACGCCTAATCATTTGCCCAGTAAGATCTTGAAAGTCTTGCGCCATTAAAATATCAGTGAGAGAAGCACGAAGCGTTATGGCACTTGATGAAGAATTTTTAATTAAACTATCCACCTGGTGACAAAGCTTTTTAAAATCACCAAGTGCAAGCTCTCTATTCATCAAACCTTGCCAATTGGGTGTTATTTCTTCGAGGTTTTCAATTAACTTATCTGCAATAGGCAGGCAATTATCAACGGCATCCATGGTTTTATTCGCCGCTTTGTCGGTCATTTCAATGACATAATTAAGGCGATCTTTGGCATCAGGAATATCTTGTCCGGCCATATCGATTAAACGCGTATCATTTTGAAAGCTGACTAATGCATCATGCAATTCACGTGTCAACTCACCCACTTTATAAAAAACATTCCCATCTGTTGATGATACTTGCTTCGCACTTTCAATAAGAGTATTCGCTTCACTTACTTCATTTGCTTCCAAGTGCGCAACTAATGCTTTCGCTTGGGATAGCGAGAGTAGTGGCTGTATAATATCGGCCATACTTTTCCCCTAACCTAAACGCTCAAAAACTTTATCTAGCTTCTCTTTTAATGTGCCTGCAGTAAAAGGCTTCACGATATAACCATTAACACCTGCTTGCGCGGCCTCAATAATCTGTTCTCGTTTTGCTTCTGCAGTTACCATTAAAACAGGAAGATGTTTTAACTTAGGATCTTTTCTAATCTCTTTTAACAGATCAATACCTTGCATAATTGGCATATTCCAATCTGTTACAACAAATTCAAAATCCCCATCTTTCAGCATAGGTAAAGCAGTATTACCATCATCAGCTTCAAAGGTATTTGTAAAACCAAGATCTCTTAATAAGTTCTTGATTATCCTTCTCATTGTTGAAAAATCATCAACAATTAGTACTTTCATATTTCTATTCAAAACATTCCCCTAACTAAAAACATAACTTTGTTTTTATTTACTTAGAATAAATATAAGTAAATATTTAAAAAAGACCTCATTATAAACAGCATTTTTTTTATTTGTTGGACCAACTGTGACTTATCTCTTAAGAAATAATGCCATTTGCATGTTATCTAAACACTTCAAGCTTTTGCTTTTAAACGATGTAGTGCTTGAGAGTGAATTTGACTCACTCTAGACTCACTCACATCTAATACCAAACCAATCTCTTTCAGGTTTAGTTCTTCATCATAATAAAGCGATAAAACTAATGCTTCACGCTCTGGTAACTCTTTAATCATATCTGCTAACTTACTCGCAAACTGTGCTTCACTCACCTCATTGAAGGTCATATCAGAACCTATCGGCTCATTACTTAAGCCTTCTTCTGAACTAGCAAGATCTTCATATGCAACTAATTTGGCACAATTCACATCACGCAACATATGATGATACTCAGGAAGTGTGAGTGACAATTGTTTGGCAATTTCAGCTTCTTTTGCATCTCGCCCAGTGATTTTTTCTACTTCAGCAATCGCACTTGCAATACTGCGACTATTTTTATGCACAGAACGAGGTACCCAATCGCCACGGCGCATTTCATCAAGCATGGCACCCCGTATCCTAATGCCAGCAAAAGTTTCAAAACTTGCACCTTTAGTAACATCAAAATTACGTGCAGCTTCTAATAAACCAATCATGCCCGACTGAATAAGATCATCAACTAACACACTGGGTGGTAACCTAACCATTAAATGGTAGGCTATTTTTTGAACTAATTCAGTATGCCGTTCAATCAGCTCCGAAGTATTGTTGTGATAGCCAGTTGTTTTTATCACCTTATGATTACTCTTCTACGTTATTAAGTAATAGTTTTTCAATAAAGAACTCTAAATGCCCTCCTGGCTGATGCGGGATAGGCCAATCACAGGCTCTATTTGCTAATGCTTTAAAGGCCAATGACGCTGGCGTTTTAGGAAAGGCTTGTACAACTACTTTTTGTTTACGTACTGCTTGTCTGACATTACTGTCAAAGGGAATACAGGCTACAAATTCTAATGATGCATCTAAAAATCGATCCGTCACTCGTGTTAATTTGGTAAAGAGATCTTGTCCTTCACGCAAGCTACGTACCATATTGGCAACAATTTTAAATTTATAAATACCATTTTGCTTACTGAGAATTTTAATTAATGCGTAAGCATCTGTTATTGAAGTCGGTTCATCACATACCACCATGACAACATCTTGTGCTGCTTGTGCAAAACTGACCACCATATTGGATATACCTGCGGCAGTATCAATCAACAACATATCAATAGGGGTTTGCAAGGAACTAAATGCTTGAATCAGCCCTGCATGTTCAACATCAGTTAATTCAACCATTGATTGCGTACCCGATGTTGCAGGGATGATCATTACCCCTTCAGGTCCCTCTACTATGACTTCATCTAAAGTACATTCGCCCGATAATACATGAGATAAATTTTTGGTTACTCTTATTCCCAGTAACACATCCACATTAGCAAGACCTAAATCGGCGTCTAATATCAACACGCGTTTACCACGCTGTGCCAGAGAAACCGCCATGTTAAGTGTCACATTAGTTTTGCCAACACCACCTTTTCCGCCGGTGATTGCAATTACCTTGACTTGGTTATTTCTCATTTTTCTTAAACCACTTGCTTGGTCTGAAATCATATTACACTCATCTGAATTATTAATTTTTAAATTCTATTCGTTTTCAAAGTTGCTGAACCATTGATGCTGTTCTTGTTCGAAGATCTCATTCATCATTTTTAAGGTTCCTGAAATTAAATTTTCCACAGTCGCAATCTCAATATCTTCCGGTACTCGTTGACCTGTTGTCACATAACTAATAGGTATACTATGTTGCATTGTGACACTTAATAGTTCACCTAAACCAATACTTTCATCTAGTTTAGTTAAAATACAACCAGAGAGAGGAATGCGTTTGAAGTGATCAATCGCTTCTTCTACAACACGTCTTTGAGCGGTAGAAGAAACCACTAAATAACTTTGAATATCAACGCGACTATTTTTCATTAAAGTGTCTAGTTGCTCCGATAAACGAATATCACGTTGTCCCATTCCTGCAGTATCAATGAGTACTAATCGTTTTTCTCTAAATTGATACAAAATTTCTGATAACTCTCCGGCATCTTTAGCAACTCGGACACTACATCCCATAATCTTGCCATAAGTAGCTAATTGCTCATGCGCGCCTATTCTATATGTATCTGTGGTAATCAATGCAACCTGATCAGCCCCATATTTCATCGCAAATTGTGCGGCTAACTTAGCAATTGTAGTCGTTTTTCCAACTCCTGTCGGACCTAACAACGCAATAGCACCACCTTGAGACAAAATTTCATTTTTTCCAATATAGATCTTATCTTGTAATAATGCTTGTATATACTGCTGAACTTCTGTCGAAGAGGCATCTTCTGGGATATAACTCGCAAGTTGATCTGCAATATCATCTGAAAAACCCGCCTTACTCAACCATTTAATCACCATTGCCCGAATAGGTTCTTTGCGTTCCATTTCTTGCCACATCAAACCAGAAACTTGATGCTCCAATAGTTTTCTTAATGCTGCGACTTCCTCTCCTATTTTTGCAATACTTTGATTATCATTACGCTTAGGAGCGGGTGCTTCACGACTTATACCCGCATTGACTCTTACAGGCCTTTCATTGGAAGTCCAATTTTGTTGTTCCGCTATTGTTCTTGGTCTATTAAGCTTAGCATTTTTCTCTGAGAGTGCTGAAAATGCAGGTAATTCATCTCTTGTTTTTTTCTCTCCCATTGCGCCTTTTGATAATTTATTTTTAGCCTGTTGGGACTCAACTTTACCAAAAAATGAATGTAACGATTTAGCAAAATCCTCACTCGTATCTTTAACATCACTACGCAGACTTCTTTGTGCTTTAATCGGTGCTTTTTGAGGGCGAGATGATAGTTGGACGTTATCATCTTGCAAGCCTGATAAAGGGTCTTCTTTCTGCTTACTGGCTTCTGCTTGTTGCGCTTGATAATCAACAGCAGCCACAATTTCGATACCGCCGACGACTTTTTTATTAGACATGATCACAGCATCGGGCCCTAAGACTTCTTTCACCTCAACCATTGCCGTACGCATATCTTTTGCAAAAAAACGTTTTATTTTCATGTATTACAACCAGTTATTGCCCAATCGAGCTAATTATTTTTATCTGCTTATCATCAGGAATTTCCTGATAAGAAAGTACATGCAAACTTGGAATTGTGTGTTTCACAAATTTTGCTAACGTACTTCGTAATATCCCAGAAGTTAGCAATACAGCCGCTTGACCTTTTAATTCTTGTTGTTGTGATGCTTCAACTAACGACGTTTGAATACGCTCAGCTAGGCCTGGTTCTATACCAGCGCCATCATTACCACCCGCTTGCATTGACTGATGCAAAATTTGTTCCAAATCAGTCGATAGGGTAATAACAGGAAGCTCAATATCATTACCAATTATCTCTTGAACTATCATACGTTTCAATGAGATACGACAAGCTGCGGTTAATACTTCTGCATCTTGGCTACGTGGACCATAATCAACCAGTGTTTGTACAATAGTACGTATATCGCGAACTGCCACATTTTCGTTTAATAAACTTTGTAATACTTTAACAACCGTACTCAGTGACAGTACCTCTGGCACTAATCCTTCCACTAATTTAGGATGTTTTTTGGCCAATAAATCGAGTAAATTCTGCGCTTCTTCATGGCCTAATAATTGTGCTGCATTATTGCTCAATATTTGACTAAGATGCGTTGCAACTACTGTTGCCGTATCAACAACGGTATAACCTAATGCTTGCGCTTGTTCTCGTTGCACGGCATCTATCCAAGTCGCTTCTAAGCCAAAAGCGGGGTCAATACCAGCAACGCCCTCTATCGGTCCAAAAACTTGGCCAGGATTAATGGCCATATCTTTATCATGGTAAATATCCGCATTACCACAACCCACTCCCATCAGAGAAATACTATAGTTATTCGGTGAAAGGTCGAGATTATCACGAATGTGTACCGGGGGAATTAAAAAGCCCATTTCCTGTGATAATTTTTTACGCACCCCTTTAATTCTATCTAATAATTCCCCTCCCTGACTTTTATCAACCAGAGGAATAAGTCGATAACCTACTTCTAAACCGATGGTATCAACACTATTAACATCATCCCAGCCAAGTTCTTTAGGCGCATTAGAAGTTCCACTTGGCGTGAGTTCTCCATTTGTTTGCTGAGTTTCTAAATCAATGGCTTTTTGTTTAATTCGATTAATTTGCCAATAAGCACCACCGGCGGCTACCCCACCTAAGGTTAAGAATGCGAGATGTGGCATGCCAGGCACAATACCCATTATTAGCAAAATACCTGCAGTGATGATCAGAGCCTTAGGATCGTCAAACATTTGACCCAATACCCGTCCGCCCATATCCGCATTGGTATTTTCTCGGGTAACCGTAATAGCAGCTGCAATCGATAACAATAGTGAAGGTATTTGTGCTACCAATCCATCACCAATTGTTAATATAGTATAGATTTCAGCAGCCTGCGAAAGTGGCAAGTCATATTGCACCATGCCAATAATAAAACCACCTATAATGTTAATAAATAGGATCATAATACCTGCAATGGCATCACCTTTTACAAATTTACTAGCACCATCCATTGAACCATAAAAATCAGCTTCCATGGTGACTTCTTCACGGCGTGTACGTGCTTGCTCTTGATCAATCAGGCCAGCGTTCAAGTCAGCATCAATCGCCATCTGTTTTCCTGGCATCGCGTCTAATGTAAAACGTGCACTCACTTCGGCTATTCGCCCTGCACCCTTTGTCACCACAACAAAGTTAATGATCATTAAAATAAGGAAAACAATCATACCAACAGCAAGATTGCCACCAATAACCACTTCACCAAAAGCCTCAATAACATGTCCTGCGGCAGCGCCACCTTGATGCCCTTCTAATAACACTACACGTGTTGAAGCAACATTTAACGCTAAGCGAAGTAATGTCGCGATTAACAATACTGTTGGGAAAGCGGCGAAATCCAAAGGTCGTTTAGTATAAATAGCAACTAATAAAACCACCAATGCCAAAGCAATATTGAAAGTAAAAAGGATGTCGAGAAGTAAAGTAGGCATTGGAAGCACGACCATGCCTAGCGCCGCAAGCACCATAATAGGTGTGCCTACGCCACCAATCAGTTTAGTTTTATTTGCCCAGAGGGAAGTGAGTAACGTATTAATATGAATAACCTATACTGTTTATGGATAATATTTTACGGTTTCAATGCGACTTAATTACCTAGAGTGATGAGAGACACAAGTCGGATAACCATGATTAACCATTATCTAGCAAGCTTTGGGCCATGTAATAATTTAATGATAAGAACTTGAAGTTAATCATTATATTGGAAACCTTTAGGGATTTTCAAATCATCAGGTAATGTTTTAGGGCGACCTGATTTCCCTTTACGAAATTGCTCAAGCTGATAAATATAAGCTAGTATCTGGGCAATTGCGACAAATAACTCTTCAGGTACCTCTTCTCCGATTTCGGTAGTGTGGTAAATGGCGCGACACAAAGGAGGAGACTGCATAACAGGGACCTCATATTCACGTCCAACTTCACGGATTTTAAGCGCCATAAAGTCGACACCCTTAGCAACAATATAAGGCGCTCTAGCACCATTTTGTTCATATTTTATTGCCACAGAATAATGGGTTGGATTGGTTACAATCACATCCGCATCTGGCACATCCCCCATCATTTTCCGCTGAGAAGCCTCATACTGTAATTGCCTAATACGTTGCTTAACTTCAGGTTTACCTTCTGAATTTCGGTATTCGTCTTTTACTTCCTGCTTAGTCATTTTTAGTTCTTCACTATGCTTATAAATTTGATAAGGCACATCAACAACCACAATGACTAACATAGAACAACATAATAAAAGAAACATCCAAGTCAGCATATCTAAGGCTTCAAAAACACTGCCTGGTAGCGGGGTGACGGATAAATGTAATATACGCTCAAAGGTCACACCAAGTATCCACCAAACCATGCCGATAACCACCAATACTTTTAAAATCGATTTTAAAAGTTCAACATATGCCTGCATACCAAACATACGTTTAAGGCCAGCCTTAGGGCTTAATTTACTCCATTTTGGCATCATCGCTTTAGTGCTGAATAACATGCCCCCGAGCAGTGAACTACCAAGTATAGAAATAATAAATAACATCAATAGAATCATAAACATTGGAATCGCAAGCCCTTTCGAAATCGTTGACATATGAATCCACATATATTCAGGAGAGAAAAGTACACTGCGCTCGAATGTAAATGCATTTTTCATCATGATAGACAATTCAAAAGCTAAACGGTCACCAAAAAATAGAAAGGAAACAGCAGCAGAAATCAGCACCGAGGCAGTGGCTAATTCTTTGGATCGTGCAACTTGCCCCTTTTCTTTGGATTTTCTTATTTTATCGGGGGTGGCTTCTTCGGAACGTTCCGTGCCATTTTCATTCTCTGCCATAGTGAAACTCCTTTAAGGTTGCTGTTCACAAACCCCATTTAATAGTTCACAAATTGTGTTGATACCACGTAACCATTGATTTTCAAAATGAGTAGGAACATTTTTCAAGGTGATCCAAATGACAAATAACCCAAATACCATACTGATAGAAAAACCTAAACTAAAAATATTCAATTGTGGTGCAGCTTTAGTCATGATACCAAAAGAAAGGTTAACGAGTAACATCGCCACCATCGAGGCAAGGGATAATGCAAGTGCGGCTTGAAACATCAATGAAAACCACCCTGCTAATTTTTGATAATCAGTGGCCAGTAAACCCTGCATGGATATCGGTATAGTTTCAAAGCTCCTAATAATGAGCTCAATCATCAACAGATGGCCATCAAGATTTAAAAACAATAAGGTTACCAATAGCACATAAAATTGGCCTACAACAGGTGAAGATTGTCCATTCATAGGGTCGGCCATTGAAGCAAAACCCAAACTTGTTTGCATCGCAATAATTTGTCCTGCCACCACAAAAGTTTGTACAACAAAAGTAGAAATAGTACCAATAGCGATACCAATCAACACTTGCTGTAACACCACAAAGGCGCTTGCTAATGAGAAAAGCTCTATCTCTAAAGGTGATGGCGGGAGAACGGGGAAAACAGCAACTGTAATTGCTAAAGCGTAAAATAAACGTACCATTTGCGGCGTGGTTCGAGAACCAATCGCCACCATAACCATTAACATGGCTGCAATACGCGTAAAGGACCAAAGATAAGTGGCAATCCAGTTCGCTATTTGATCAGCGGAAAACTCCACAATTAACCAACAACAAGTGGTATTTGATCAATCATAGAAACAAAAAACTCCATCAGTTTTCCCATTCCCCAATGAGCACCAAAAGCAAGTGAAGCAAGTGTCATGATTAATCTTGGTAAAAAACTTAAGGTTTGTTCATTGATTGATGTAGCGGCTTGAAATACTGCCACCACCAAACCAATCAATAGGCTAGGCACGATAACAGCAGAAACAAGTAACAAAACAGTCCAAAGTGCTTGTTGGAAAATGTTCACAAAAACTTCTGGTTCCATTGTTCCTCCTAGAGCAGGCCAAAGCTATTTGCTAAGCTACCCATGATTAAGTTCCAGCCATCGACTAAGACAAATAACATCAGCTTAAAGGGTAAAGAGACAATCATCGGAGATAACATCATCATACCCATCGCCATTAATATACTCGCGACTACTAAGTCAATAATGAGAAATGGAATGAATATCATAAAGCCAATTTGAAAAGCTGTTTTTAATTCACTGGTCACAAAAGCA
>TARA_R110001583_G_scaffold26571_7_pt1 | contig 25828 bp, 22 predicted proteins | sample TARA_R110001583 | Tara Oceans TARA_R110001583 (sample SAMEA4398432) | marine metagenome | biome: Polar Biome; feature: [MES] marine water layer (ENVO:01000295) within the mesopelagic zone...; material: water (ENVO:00002006), including particulate matter (ENVO:01000060) such as...... | reverse complement strand
TGGATTTCAAACTAGTGAACTTCGAAGCTCAATACTCGAAGCTCGCAGCTCAAACCTCGAAGCTCGCTTCTAAACCTCCCTCTTTATAAATTAATTAACAATGCGTATAATCTCGCCTCTGTAAAATAATGAAGAGTTCACTGATGACCGAACAATATGAAAATCGCTTTGGCGGTATTAAACGTTTATATGGCAGCAAAGCATTACAACGCTTCCAAGATGCTCATATTTGTGTGATTGGTATTGGTGGCGTGGGCTCTTGGGTAGTTGAATCACTAGCACGCTCAGGTATTGGAAAACTCACTTTAATTGATATGGATGACTTGTGTGTCACTAATATGAACCGTCAGGTACATGCTTTAACAGATACAGTCGGCCAACAAAAAATAGAAGTGATGGCGGATCGTTGCCGTCAAATAAATCCTGATATTATCGTTAACTGTATTGACGACTTTATCGATAAGCAAAACTGTTTTGAATACTTATCAAGTGATATGGATTATGTGTTTGATGCGATTGATAGTATTCATGCCAAAGTCGCACTCGTTGCACATTGTAAGCGTAATAAATACCCATTACTGACTTGTGGTGGTGCCGGTGGACAACTTGATCCAACACAGATACAAGTGACTGATTTAGCGAAAACAATTCAAGATCCTTTAGCGGCTAAAGTACGCTCTGAGTTACGCCGTCATTTCAATTTCAGTAAAAATGTAAAACGCCGATTTCATATTGATTGCGTCTTTTCAACAGAACAACTGAGTTACCCAGATATGAACGGAGAGGTCTGTAGAGAGAAAGCAGAGTCTGATGGGAGCCTAAAAATGGACTGTGCGAGTGGCTTTGGTGCATCCACTATGGTTACGGCAAGTTTTGCCTTTATTGGTGTTACTTTTATGCTAAAAAAGATGTTAACGCGTATGGATAGAATGGAAAAAAGTTAAACTCATTTTAATTCATTCAGGTCATTAAGCCTGAATGAATTCCATCATAAAATATTATATCTACTCAGCCCCCCATTAAAACAGAGTGCTTTTACCAAAATAAAACGTAAATGCTCAGGGCTAAGCTATTTATGCTTAGTTCAAGGCGAAAAAGCGCAGTTTAGTGGTTTAAATACTGCGTACATCCTGTACTTCGCCCTTTGGGCCATCCTACGGATGTTCAAATTCATTCCCGATGAATTTGTGAGCATTTTTAAACGATGACAAATATGTCTGGAACATATTTGAATAGCGCTAGCTAATCGCCTAGCGATGAAGTACACGGATGTACTTCATAAATAGGCTTAAATAGCGACGCTCTGAGTAGTTACAAAACATTAAACAAAAGTAGGTAACAACGCACGAATACCGTCAATAAACATCTGTACTGACATAATCAGCAACAACATCCCCATTAGTCGTTCTAAGGCTGTTAATCCTTTTACTTTCAAAATTTTGTACAGTTTAGGAGAAAAAAGAAGCACGATTGAGGCTAATCCCCAAGCCAATAAAAGTGAGATAAACAATTCACCTGAATGCTCTTTATTGGTTTTTGCTAATACCATCAAAGTGGCTAAAGCCGCTGGCCCTGCAATCATAGGAACAGCAATCGGCACCACTAAAGGTTCATCGCCTTTACTGATCGCAAACATATCACCCTTAGGATCTGGGAAAATCATTTTTAAGGAAATCACAAAAAAGATAATGCCACCAGCAATCGTGATAGCTTGGGTTTCTAAATGAAATAAACTTAAAAATTGCTCCCCAAAAAAGAGAAAAACAACCAAGATTAAAAGACCAATTAGCATTTCTCGTATAATAATTTTGCTATGTTTTTGTTTATCTATATTTTTTAAAATACTTAGAATTAATGGCACATTACCAATGGGATCTAGTATAAAAAAGATAAGTACTGCCGTTGATAAAATGGGAAATGTTGTATCCATAAAAAACCTTAAACCTATTTCTAGCCGCCTTGCGTGCCATTGATAACGATATTTTAAATATACAAAATAAAAAACACTCGATATACGAGTGTTTTATTTGTTTAAAATGGTTTAACTAACTGTATGTTGATTAGTGAATTATACTAACACTATCACGTAATACTAATCGAGGTTCTAATTGTATCTCAATATTACCTTCTCGATGCCCCTGAATTTTATCCAGTAACGTATCAAAGGCCATTTTACCCAAATTAAACTTAGGCTGATGAATAGTAGTCAATGAAGGACTGATAAATTCAGAAAGCTTAATATTATCATAGCCCACGATAGATAAATCTTGAGGCACAGACAAACCCTGTTTATTGGCGGTATTAATCACTCCCATCGCCATCATATCATTACAAACAAATAGCGCTGTTGGCATCTTGCCTCTTGCACTCATTTCTTCAAAAGCGCCTTTCCCGCCCTCACATTCAAAATTACCAGAAGCAATCCAGTTTTCGTTAATAGTGAGATTTGCTTCCTGCATCGCTTTCTTATAACCCGCAAGTCGTTTTATTGCGACTTGTTTATCAAGGGGGCCAGTAATACAACCAATGTTGGTATGCCCTTGTTCGATCAGATGTTGTGTGGCTAAGTACCCACCTTGAAGCGAATTATCTTGAATGGTATCTGCCGGAAAACTGGTTTTCCCACAATCAAGTACCACTGTCGGTACCTCTTTATGGCGACTAAAAATATCTAAATGATGGTTTGAAATTTCATCACTCATCAATAACAAGCCATCTACTCTTTTTTGTAACAGCATATCGATATTAAAACGTAAACGTTCTAAATCCCCTTCTGTATTACAAAGTAGCAAACTATAACCTTCTTCATAACAACGGCGCTCAACTCCTTTTACCACTTCGGCAAAAAAAGGATTCGTAGAAGTGGTCACTAACATGCCAAAGGTGTGAGTATTTTTAAGTTTCAAACTACGCGCTAAGGCTGAAGGTGCATAATTTAACGTCTCAACAGCTAACATCACACGCGTGGTGACATCTTCACTCACATAACGCGTTTTATTTAAAACATGACTGACGGTGGAAGTAGACACTTGCGCATGTTTAGCGACATCTTTTATGGTTGCCATCGATGTGTTTAATCCCTATATAATTAAATGCTTAGTGGTCATTATTAATTGCCATTGAAAGTATTCAGTTTACAGCATTTTTTGTAAGAAATGATCAACCTGTTCTCTATATGGGATAGAAGTTTGCGCTCCCTTGCCTGTCACCGTTATGGCAGCTGCTGCATGAGCAAAAATAATGGCTTCTGGTAAACTATTTTTTTCTAATAAACGAGTCAATAATGCACCATTGAAGGTATCTCCAGCAGCCGTTGTGTCCACCGCTTTAACATGAAAAGCAGCAATTTTGCATCCATTATTATTTTCACTAATGCTTTTGCTTTCACTAAGCCAAACGCCCTGTTGCCCCAAGGTAATTAATACCAATTTAATACCTTTGTTGTGCAAAATAGTAGCAGCTTGTTGGGCAGAGATATCATCACACACTTCAATACCGGTTAATAATAGCGCTTCAGTTTCATTAGGCGTGATAATATCGACTAAGGATAATAATTCATCACTTAAATTTTGGGCGGGAGCGGGATTTAAAATGACCTTTGTTGATGATTTACGAGCAACTTTAGCTGCTTCTAACACAGTTTCTAAGGGCGTTTCTAACTGCATTAATAGCATGTCAGCCTGACGAATACTTTCTAAATGAGGCTGTAAACGCGCAACCGTTAAATGGGCATTGGCTTCTGCAGAAATACAGATGCTGTTTTCCCCCGATTCCGCAACTTGTATCATCGCAATACCCGTTGGGGTATTTTCTTCAACCATTACCCCATCAACATTAATGCCATCTTTGCTAAATTTATTTCGAATATCTAAACCAAAATTATCATCTCCCACACAGGCGATAAAAGCGACATCAGCCCCTAAACGCGCAGCTGCAACGGCTTGGTTTGCTCCTTTCCCGCCTGCAATGACGGCATAATGATGACCATTCATTGTTTCACCTGCTCTAGGGAAATGGGCGACATGTAAAACATGATCAGCATTAACACTGCCTAAAACAACCAGTTTGCTCATAAAATCTCCCTTCTTTTTTTAATCATTTATACCCAAGCCACCTTAAAACACAATGCAAGTAGCTTGGGTATAAATTGAAACGCTCAACAATGACCTTTAAATAAAGCAACAACAAAAATATTTTGCAGTTGCTTTAATAAATACCGAGGGGATTATTTAACCCCAACTCGGATAATAGTGAGGTTATTTAGTCACCATCATTAATGGCACTGGAATATTTTTAGCAACACTCTCACCTTTTAATACTTTAACGGCAGACTCAACACCCAGCTCACCAATTAAAGCCGGTTGTTGTGCAATAGTCGCGCCTAACATGCCACTTTTCACAGCAGCGATACCATCATCTGTTCCATCAAATCCAACAATAAAGATATTTTTTCCTGAAGCTTTCACCGCACGTAATGCGCCTAATGCCATTTCATCATTTTGTGCAAACACAGCTTGCGTATCGGGTTTTGAAGCAAGTAAGTTCTCCATCACATTAAGGCCTTTAGTACGATCAAAATCAGCAGGTTGGCTTGCGAGTAAATCCATGTTTTCAGATTTAACAGCATTCATAAAACCTTTACCACGCTCACGTGCAGCAGATGTTCCAGCAATACCTTCAAGTTGAACGACTTTTGCATTTTTACCTATTTTTGCACTAATGAATTTACCAGCCATTTCACCACCAGCAACATTATCAGAAGCAATGTGAGTCATCACTTCACCACGACTTGCTCCACGGTCTAATGTTAATACAGGGATATTAGCTTGGTTTGCAGCTCTTATTGCATTAGAAACCGCATCTGAGTCTGTTGGGTTAATTAAAATAGCTTTCACACCACGTACAATCAAATCTTCAACATTTGATAGCTCTTTACTGGGATCATTTTGCGAATCTAATACAATCAGTTGGTAATCTAACTCAGCAGCTTTCTTTTCAGCCCCTTCTTTCATTGAAACGAAAAAAGGATTATTTAAAGTAGAAACAACCAATGCCAATGTATCTTGCGCCATGGCAGAAGCACTAAAAGAAGCTGAAATAACAGCTGCTGAAATTAACGTCGTGATCTTTTTCATGTTATCTTCCTTTTATATTACAGTTAATAACGAAAGCATTATGCCTCCGTGCTTGTTGAAATTAAGATATTTAAAATTGTGTTTACTCTGTTCCTTTAAAACAGAGTTTCTCAAAATAGACTGTCAATACTCAGGGCTAAGCTATTTATGCTTAGTTCAAGGCGAAAAAGCGCAGTTTAGTGGTTTAAAGACTGCGTACATCCTGTACTTCGCCCTGAGTAGTTACAAATTATTTATGTTTTCTATCGACTAATACTGCTAACAAAATAACCACGGCTTTTACTATCATTTGGTAATAAGAGGAAACATCCATTAGATTCAAAGCATTGTTTAAAACACCGATAATCAAGGCGCCAATTAATGTTCCCATGATGCGCCCTTTGCCGCCCATCAAACTGGTCCCTCCTACCACGACAGCTGCAATCGCATCTAATTCATAACCCATACCCGCGGTGGGTTGTGCCGAGGATAAACGAGAGGTGATGATGATTCCTGCAAGCGCCGATAAAAAACCACAAATGGCATACACACCGACTTTAACGCGATCAACATTGATACCAGATAAAAGTGTCGCTGACTCATTACCGCCTAGTGCATAAATATAACGTCCAAAGCGGGTATGATTTAATACATACCAAATCCCAGAGAATACAAAAATCATCAGCCAAACCGGCACTGGAATTCCAAATAAATACCCAGTACCAAACCAAGAAAATGCATCTGCAACATCAGTAAAACCAGTTGAAATAGGACGACCATCGGTATAGACCATAGTTACACCACGTAATAAGGTCATAGTGACTAGCGTTGCAATGAAGGCTTGTACTTTTCCTTTGGCGATAATAATACCTGTCATCGAGCCAAGAGCGGCACCACCTAACAATGAAACAGGCACAGCAATCCAGACAGACACTTCCATGCCAATCATGCTGGCGGCAAATGCACCGCACAATGCCAAAATAGATCCCACACTTAAATCGATACCAGCAGTTAATATTACTAAGGTCATACCAGCTGCTAAAATAGCAATGACAGAGGTTTGGCGAAGAATATTCAATATATTGCTAAGGGTAAAAAAATACTCGTTCATAAATGACACAACAACAATCAGCAGAATTAAAGCGATTAAGGACTTTTGTTCAACGAACCACTCTTTACTGATTAATGAATGGCCTTTTTTATCTGATTGATTACTGGCTGTATGATGACTCATGCTGCTACTCCATTTATTTTTTTACCAACGGCGCAAGCCATTAGTTTTTCTTGATTTGCTTCGTTTGCTAGAAATTCACCGCTTACTCGACCTTGATGCATCACTAAAATACGATCACTCATTCCTAACACTTCAGGCATTTCTGACGACACTAAAATAATACTCATGCCTTCTGCTTTAAACTTATTAATTAATTCATAGATTTCCTTCTTCGCCCCAACATCAACTCCCCTCGTTGGTTCATCTAAAATTAATACCTTGGGTCGAGTCATTAGGCCTTTTGCAATCGCCACTTTTTGTTGATTGCCACCCGATAAATTACCTATGATTTGATCCAGAGTAGGCGTCTTGATATTAAACAAACGAATAAAATCATTAACAGCAAGGGTTTCGGCTTGATGATTAATTTGCAAATGGTGCGAGAGATCTTTTAAGGCACACAAAGACATATTTTCTTTTACTGACAAGCCTAAAACCAAACCATCACCTTTACGGTCTTCCGAGATATAAGCAATACCATGAGCAAGTCCTTGTTGTGGATTACTAATATTGACAAGTTCCTCTTCTAAAAAAACGTCCCCTTGAGAACAAGGTATAGCACCATAAATTGCCTTCATTAGCTCAGTGCGTCCGGCCCCCATCAAACCAGACACCCCTAATATTTCTCCGCGATTAAGTGAAAAACTGACATCATAAACACCTTTTGCTGAAAGGTTTTTTACCTGTAAGCACAGGCTTGATTGAGTATGGTCAATACGCGGAAATTGCTCCTCTAAACGGCGCCCGACCATCAGCTCGATTAACCTATCTTCATCAATATCAGCCACAGCACATTGATCAATAAATTGTCCATCGCGTAATACTGTAATGTCATCACATATTTCAAATATCTCTTTTAAGCGATGAGATATATAAACAATGCCATAACCTTCATCTCTCAATTCATTAATAATTTTGAATAAGAATGCTGTTTCTGTATCTGTTAATGCATCCGTCGGTTCATCCATAATAATGACTTTAGACTTGAAAGAGAGCGCCTTAGCAATCTCTACCATCTGTTGTTCACCTAAACTCAACTCACTTAATAACTGTGATGATTTATGTTTAACATTCAGACGTTTTAATAAAATATCCGCTTCTTTAAACATCAAAGGCCAATTAATACCGCCAATACGATTAGTAATCTCCCGCCCCAAAAAAATATTCTCAGCAATGGTTAATTCTGAAATAAGATTTAATTCTTGATGAATAATACTAATACCCGCTAACTGTGATTCTCTCGGTCCTGAGTAATGAACGGTCTTACCCTGGTAAGTTATTTCACCTTGGTCTTCTTGATAAATCCCCGTGAGCACTTTCATTAAAGTCGATTTACCAGCACCATTTTCCCCTAATAGCGCCATTACTTTTCCTGGATAAACATTTAATGAAGCATCATCTAAGGCCTTCACCCCAGGAAAAGATTTATGAATATGTTTGAGCGCTAAAATAGGGGCTTGCATATTAGATTCCTATTAATATTTATTGGATGCATGGAGACGTTAGTGGTACTTATTTGCTGTTTCTAAAGATAACGTTTAAAAATGATTTTAATTATTCCTTAAAACACCACGCCAGACTGAAAAATGATATTGGCATACGGACTACATTCCCCCGTACGCACCACCGCTCTACTTTCAAGCGTACGAAGCTTGAATGCCTCATGGCTAATATATTGAATGTCTATTTGATGGCCATTCACTTCCTGCTTTTTTAACAATTTAATTAATTTGTCAAATAACTCAGGATTCGCTTGCTCACATTCAGTTGCGAGGACAACACCAATAATATGAACCTCAGTCAATAACACTTCAACGGTATCAATAAAACCAGGAATGCCATGGGTTAAAGCAAGGTCGATACGTTGATTGCAGTTATTAATTGGCAAACCAGCATCACAAATGGTGATCTCATCAAAATGTCCAAGAGAAGCGACAAGATAAGATAACTCGGGATTTAATAATGGTGTTTTTTTCATTAATTCTCGCCCTCTAATTCTATTCAGAAAGATATAAACCCTAAATTCAGAAAATATAAACTTAACAAGTCCACCTATCGAAACGTTTACGCAAACGTTTCGATAGGTGGAATTTATACCCTCATTTATCTATTTGCATTAAATAAAATGTAAATGGGTGATCTCTTTCACAATAATAAATAGACTTGATTTGCAATGGTATTTATTACTTATGGCGCCTTGCGTAAAGCCCTTTGTATTGTTACTAATAGACCTAAGCTACTGGAGATGCGGATTTTGAGCAGAATTTGAATGCGAGAACAAGCAACAAACTATAAAAATAAAATAGGCGAAAAGAATGATTAATCAACTTTCACAATTAAAAAAACTATCAACCGTTGTTGCTGATACGGGTGATGTTGAAGCGATTAAAAAATTTCAACCTCAGGATGCAACAACCAACCCTTCTCTTTTATTAAAAGCGGCGTCATTAGAAAATTACCGACACTTACTGATTGAAGCCACTGACTGGGCAAGCAAACAGACTAATAATCAACAGAAACAAGGTGAAATGGCCTGTGATAAATTATCGGTATTAGTTGGATTAGAAATATTAAAAACTGTACCTGGACGTATTTCTACAGAAGTAGATTCACGTTTATCTTTTGATACCAATGGCTCGATTAAAAAAGCGCAACAATTAATCGCACTTTATAATGAAGCAGGCATCAGTAATGATCGTATTTTAATTAAACTGGCTGCAACTTGGGAAGGCATAAAAGCAGCGGAACAATTAGAGCGACAAGGAATTAATTGTAACTTAACGTTACTATTCAGTTTTGCACAGGCACAAGCATGCGCAGAGGCCGGCGTTTACTTAATTTCCCCTTTTGTAGGTCGTATTTTAGATTGGTATAAGAAGCAAACAGGCATTACATACTATGAGCCTCAGGAAGATCCAGGCGTCATATCAGTGACTAAAATTTACAATTATTACAAACAGCAAGATTACAAAACCATTGTCATGGCAGCTAGCTTTAGAAGTGTCGAGGAAGTATTAGCGCTAGCAGGGTGTGACAGATTAACTATTAGCCCAGATTTAATGGCAGAGCTTGAATCTAGCGATCAATTAATCGAACAGCAACTTCAAGCTCAAAGTACACCTCATCGTGTTCTAGTGGGCGCTCTGTCAGAAGGTCAATTTAGATGGCAGATGAATGAAGATGCTATGGCAACAGAAAAGCTTGCTGAGGGCATTCGTAATTTTACCGTTGATCAGATAAAACTAGAGCAACAGTTGTTAGCCATTCTGCAACAACAATAGACTAGCGACTTGAATGACTTATCTCACTTGATAAGTCATTTAGTATCCATTAATAAACAATAAACAATCACCAACAAGTAGTACTTACCAACAAGTACCGCTGGAATTAGTTGTGCCATCTTTTTTAGTGGATGATTTCTGCCCTGTGTGAATCAATGTTATTGTCCAACAATCCTCATCGCTAGCCTGAGCGCCACCAGCAACGGGTGTTGCTGATAAGCTAAAGCAACTACTCGTACAAGCTGAAGTGCTAACGGATATTGTATAATAGCCTTCATCAGAGGTTGAACCACCTAAATTTGCGATTACATTAGTATAGCTATTATTATTGGTATAAAAACGCTCCTGAAGCATCGCATTTCTGGTCAAAGAAGCTAATGCATCAGAACGTCTGGTCTTTTTTATCGATTCCTGATAACTGGGAAAAGCGATGGCTGCAATAATCCCTACAATCGCAATAGCAATCAATAACTCAATTAAGGTAAAGCCTTTCATTTTTTTCACGTATTTACCTTATTAAAAACCAGAGGTATCTATTTGGCGCCATGACTGACGGCCTTGACCACCACTTATTATTTCAGTGTTAATCTCTAAGGTCGAAATACTTCCGGTGGAGTCACCGATAATCAGCTTCATACCATCAGTTCCAACATGGAAGGTAGCACCATTAACAAGACCCGTGCTATTATTTTCACTATCAGAATCAGGATCACTTATACCGCTTGCAGGTATTTTATTGAGAGATGCCGTTTCTGTTTCTGTACCCACTGTTTTGGTTAGTGATGTATCTTGCCCGATAGGAGCATAATAAGTTGAGGTTCCTGTTTCAAAAGAAAGTGCCCAAATAAAACTCTCACCATTTACTTCACATATCTCACTTGGTGGTACATATTCAAAGAAAACAAACACTCCCGAGTTAACAGGATCCGCAATCCCAGTCCCCACAGAACGTCCACTTGGATCACCGGCAGGAGTTTCAAATCTCACTTTCCAACCTTGTTGTCCTATCATGCCAGCAGTAGGCTCATCGTAAGTACCATTTTTCATTTCTTCAAAGTTTGATATGGTATCGCCACCTAATGAGTAATCGCTACCATCGACGTTCTCTAGTGAACCATCTGAATAGACACGTACATCAGTAGTGTCGACTAAATCGTCCATATCAACAGAACCAGTATAAGAATAAGTATTGCCAGTATTTTTAGGTTCTTTAACACCAAAGAACCATTGCTGACGTGTATCACTTAAATCGGCCTTCGTGACATACCTACCTGTACCAGACATTACCCACCGATTAGTATTAATAGTAGTATCGACCCCAGTCAATGGTGCACTCATAATCGGTCTTGCCGCATCAACAAGTGTGTGTGTTGATCCAGAAGATAATGAAAGTCTCATTAACTTACCTCCGACATCAGTGCCATCAAGTGAAGAAGTACCGAAATAAACCACATCATCGTTTAAGTCCGAATCCCAATCAGTAACCGTCATGTCGCCCACTAAACTTGCAGCCTCTGAACTCAAACTATTGGTCGGCGTGAATCCGCTTTTATAGATACTCGCAGTTGCATTATTTTTTGAATTACTAGCCACGGTGTTTAGATTTACCTGAATAATTCTTGCATTTTGATCACTGTGTCCTGTTGTCAATGCACTTGCACCATGAGGACCCGAACCAAAAACTAAGAACCACTCATTATTTGTACCACTTATATCTTTTACAATAGCTGGTTTGCCCGTTGTATATCCGAATTCTGGCGCCATAATTTCAGCCAATAAAACAGGTGGAGCTTCTGGGTCGGTAATATCCATGATGACATAACCCGAGCCCGTAGTTTTATCTGTGGTACCATCAGAATTCGTATCTAAATCCATTGCACCACCACCATAGCGCATACCCATTACTAAAATGGTTCCCCAACCATTTTTGTGAACATTGGTACCAGCACTAACAGCCGAAGCTTCATCATCAAATATTTTCACATCTTGCGCAAAACCAACACCATCCATGTAATACACATGCGGGTAATCAGGTTCTTTTAGCCATTGTAAATGAGGCAACAAATTACTAGGCACATAAGCCCATAATTCAGAACCAAGTGGATGAGCAGTTTTACCTCCACTTATTTCATTAAACTTACTATTTGACTCTTCCCAGAAACCCGCATTAAAAGCATGTAACATGCCATCATTAGCGCCAACATAAACAACTTGTCGACGATCAGTATATTTCGCTAAAAATTCACCATAACTCGTATCACTATGACTGATATCGTAACCAGCATCAGGACTAGAAACCATTACTGGAGATGAATGAATAATGTCTCCTAAGCGCCAAGTAGTGCCAGCAATAGTTCTATTTCTGCTATTTGAAACAGAGTCATCCCCTCTTATATAATTGACTAAATCGCCAGTTTCAGTCGAGTCTACAGCAAGATAGCGATTTCCATTAGCAGAAGACATGGCACTAGAAGTAAAATCAACTTTGTCATTACTATTGACAAAATCATTACTTGAACTGTTAAAAGCTGTAAATATATAACGACCACCACTAGCTGAAGAAGTATAAGTTCTTTGGTTTCTGACTCCGGTGTTTGTAAAACTAGCAAGCTGATCAACAGCACTCCATATTGATTGTAAATTACTTAGAGCCTCTAACGATCCTGTGGCTGTAAAATTCTCTCCACCATCTGATGTAGTATAACGTTGAAAGAAGGTATCATTCTGGCTTTCGTTATAAGAAATGATAATTTTCTTATCTACATCATAACCATCCAGTACACCATCGTTATCACCATCTTCACGTAAGTTTGAATTATCATCAATAAAGATACCATTTAAACTACCAATCCATTCAACGGTATCATTGCCTTCCGTTTTTTGTGGTTGATAAAGAGCTTGATAAACTGCGCCCACACCAGAAGTGCTGTTAGAAACAACGGCGGCAGCTGAGCCAGAGGCCGTTGATGCGATAATAGAATCTAAAACTTGCTTCAACTGAGATTCTAATTGCGAAGGATTAGTCGCTAAAAAGTAATTATCAGGGATTAAATCGCTTCCGGTATCACCTGTTGTATTGTTTTTTTGGTCCCATTCCGCAGAACTCGATGGTTTTTTATCGCCGTCTAAATCTGTAAACCCTCCCCATTTGGCTGCATAGAATAAAGGAGTTTCTAAAAATGAAGCCGTTGAGTTACCCAATTCATACACTTGAGAAGTAGCTGCATCACTAGCCTCACAATTATTGCAGTCAGCAAGGCCATCGGGATCATTAAAACTCATGCCCTCAACCCCTGAATGGACATGGAACCCATCCTTCTTAGTCCCACTAATCACATAACCAAAACCTAATTTAAAAGGAGTTGTCTCTTGGATCACATCAGTAGTAATAGTGATTTCCGAATTAGTGATTCGATATTTTATAGTACCCCACATATCCTGGTCATAATCTCCGCCTTGTTCACTGTCTTCCCAATTAACGTAGAGCGTACCAATATATTCTCCAGTGCCCCCATCTTGTTGATATGCTTTGGCAATTTTAAAATCAACTATGGCACAATTCGAATCAGGGGAAGTACTAGTATTTCGACAGGCCGGTAAAATACTCACTGTTTTAGAATCACTCCCTGGGACAGGTATTGTAATAGATGGCACTGATGGGGATAAAGCAACACCATAGGTAGTAACTGTTTGCTCACCAGCTAATGCAGTTGCACCACTCTTTCGAATATCATTACTGTGCGCATAATGCGCGACACCAGCAATTTTATAACTCCCCTCAAGGCGAGGGGCATCAGGGCAAGTTCCCTCGACTTTACCTAAATTAGAGACAGTTTTAGCCGTGCAAAGTTGATTACTACCATCTCCGGCGATTCCATTTTCGCCAACAAAAAATTGCTCCCCCGTTATTCCCTCATCGTCACCGATTGCTTTAGTCAAGGCTTCAGAATCTACACTAGAACTAGAATCTGCACTGAAATCAGTATCAAATTGGTCTAACTCATCTGCATCATAGGAAATACTGCTGGCATTAAGCATAATAACGTTGAGTTTTGCACATTCGTTAACGGTGCTTAAGGGATCGACCCAAGAAGCTGTTTTTAAATTCGAAAACCTCCCAGAATCATCGGCAAGAAAGGCTGGATTGGCACTTTTTCCTGCATAATAACGATAACATTCAGATAATATTTCAGCTACTGGGTTTCCCCAGTTAGAGCAATCTCCATTATTAAATGAACTCATAGACCACTCACAATTGTCTCCTCCTGTTGCACTACTATTATAATAACCTTGATTATGAGAATAACCATATAACCTCAAACTATTCAAGGTACCAATAATACTACCTGCAGTTGGGGTTGTTTTTAATGTGCCATCTGTTGTGGTATTAATTTCATCGCTTGTCGGCCCGACATTTTTTCTTAATACACCGCCGGATTTATTTTTTCCGTAAGTGCCAGTCATTAAACCAAAGTTAACAATGCCATCATCGCCATATTTTTGTACCAAACCAATAGGTTTATAATTCCCGCTAGGATATTTTTTACAATTTTCAGAGCCAATCAATGCGTCAGATTTACATACTTCAATTCTTGCAACATAATCATATTCACCTAAACCCACAGTGTTTTTAACGGGATTACTTGAACCGGCATTAATATCAGACAAAGAAGCTATGTTGCCGTTAGCTGCTGATTTTTCTCCAGACCAGCGGCACTGCCAACGTTCATTGGCAGCCCAAAGAGAATAATTACCTTTTGCAACACGAATAAGTGGTGCATCTGTAACAGTTTGAGAGAATTGATTGCCATTATTAACGGTGGTATTACAAATAGTGATACCGTTAGATATGGCGTTACCACTAAACGGTGTTAATTTACTAAGATCTGACCCATCATAAAATTTAGCAAAACTATGAGCATCATTCGGTAAATAAGTGCGTTCTAATACAGTACTAGAAGCCGTGTCTGTACTTCTATAACCACCATAAAGTAATTTTCTAACTGTATCGATTCGCGCCATCGTTGCCCAGTTCAGGTAATTACCTGACCAATATCCGCTGTTAGAGCCTGTACAATAATTATCGCTACCCGCTAATGATTCAGGAGTAAATACCCCAGAGCCATAGCTATAACATTTTTTACTATCAAAATAGCCATAATAAAGAAATGAATGTAAATAAGTGGTATCAAGTGTGCCATCAACATCTAAATCATCATAATCAGTATAAGCCTTGTAGAAAAGCTGATGATCATTAGACATACCAAACAATACCATTGGCACAACATTTTGACTTAAAATAGCTGGCGAACTTGAAAAGTCTGTTGCTGAAGGGTCAAGTGCCACTGCTGATCGCCAAGGTGATAAGATAGCGCTTATCAATGTTCCAAAAAATAAAACCTTTTGTAAGAATATTTTTGATTTACACATGATTAGTACCTTTTTTATTTTTGCTAAAGTAACGCATTAGTTAAATCTTTTTATAGGTGGTTTGTAGCATGACTAATGAGTCTGCAGTTCCACCTTTTGCTAATGCGGTTATTCTAAAAGAGTAAGCCCACTCTGCTATCAAATTTACGTTTGGATCGCTATTTGTATCGTCTTTGACCATAAAGCAGCGAAATTCAACAATATATTTTGCTAAGGAAGACGTACCCGTTAAGGATGAGGCCGATTTATATTTACCGCTACCATCAGCCCACAAAGCCCAATTTTCCCAAGTGTTAGTCAATCCTGCGGTGCAACTACTGGCTGGTGCACCAGTGGTAGGAAAGTTACCGTTAAAACACAACCCATTAGTACATGTAGAAGTAAAACATTGACTTCCTGTACACCCAGATTGAAAATTAGCAGTAATAAATGTTGTGTTCTCTACAAAAGCTTCCGCTTCTACAAGCGCAGCTTCAGCTGATTGAAAAGCGATTTCATGCTCCCTAAAGTTACCCGACATACGTTCTTCAAGGTTACTAATCCGCACTCCTGTTAAACCAACAATGGTTAACAACAACATCATAATTAAGCTGATAATAATAATGCTGCCTTTTTGCTTATTGAGCATAGATTAACCTCTATTTCTAAGTTTGACTGTTGTTGAAAAGGTCTTACTGACAGGGACCCCATTAATTAATGACAAACTTCTCACTGTAACGTTATAGCGCACCGATTGCACATTAATCCAATTAGTCGCAGAAATTCCATCTGCTTTAAGATATTGCACGTTACTGCCCACTTTAAGCCCATAAAACATCTCTAAATCAGAGACTCCTTCTACTACTTCACTTGCACCAGATGTCCCACTGACATCTTGTCGGTAAAGACTTAAAATAGAAGAATCAGCACTTGATGTTCCAATATAATAAGCAAAACTATCCATCTTATAAACTGATGAGCCAGCTGTATAGGATAATTCAAGCCCGGCTGACGTATCGGCACAGGTAAAATTGCCTTTTAATTTCTTTTTTACACAATTTTCATATGAAAAACCTGAAATATTACCGTCATTATGGTTACTATGATTAGCATTATTACTGCTGTTTGTCGGGCCTGTATTAGCAAAAATAGCCATATTAGAACAGTTAGCATCAACCATGACAACAATATCACCTTTTTTCAAAGTGCTATTAGAAGTGGTAAAACGAATTATAGCTGAGTTTGGATTATGGCTATCCACAATTAATGCCCCATCGTTATTAACCGTATGAATAATAATGGCATCGGTATTTGGTTCAGAAACACTTTTAAAGGAAGCTGGAAAAGTCGAATTAGTGCTATCTCCTAAGTATCCGTTAAGCCCATTGGAAAAAGAAGTGGCTTCCCCGACATAACCAGCACTTAGCGTATTTGCAACGTTAATAGAACTTGAACATCCACCAAACCCAGCCATTCGAGTTTCTCGCGCTAACATCTCCAATGCAAAGCGTGCATTTTCTTGCATTTGCCCTAAAGCATCTTGTTGTGCATAACTTTGTTTTGAAGAGATGAAAACAGAAAGGACTCCCGCCATCATAAAAACGCCAAGCGTCATTGCAATTAGCAATTCAACTAACGTAAAACCACCTGTCTGTGTTGTGAACTTACTCATTCTCATGCTTAAATTCTCGTTCTGTATGTTAATGATGATATTTCTGGATCAACACTAGTAGGTGTCGCACCACTTATCGCGCTAACAGCACTATTATTAGAGTTCACACTATTAAATTGAATAACAATTCTATATTCCCTCAAGCCACCGGCTTTAGTGCCAGGAGTAATAGATCCTTGACCACCTGGTAAGTGACTAGCTAATCTATCGCTCCATTGTTTATAGTCATAAGTAGCCAATGCAGAAGCACTGCAGGCAGCATCTTCACAGGCTGTTGTACTCACTGAAGAGCTAGTACCTAATGCAAAGGTATAGCTATTATTATCTAATGCTTCTTCAGCATTTACTCTTAGTCGATCAAACATATCTGCCGCTAATATAGATGCCTGAGTACGTAGATAAGATTCATGGCTATATCTAAGGCTTTGTGTTTGCAGAGCGGCCAAGCCTAATAATCCACCAGCAAGTATAAATACCGCAACTAAGACTTCAATGAGCCCCACACCTTTTTGATGAACAAGTGAGTTATGTGTCATCATTATCTCCTGATTTGAGTAACGATAAAGTCAGGGCAAAGCAAAATATTAATTTTACATATAATCATTATTACTTCCTCACTCGTCCTGTTGTCGATAATGTGATAGTTCGGGTGTAATCTGTACTACTACTATGTGTAAAAGTAAAAGTACCAACATTGCCTTCTGCCTGTCCTAAGCTATTAAACGTCACATGATCTCCCCCTGAAAAAGCCAAACTAACACTACTTTTCAATTTTTCATTTACTCTTAATACAACATCACCAGTATCAATGTCCCCATCAGCATTAGAATCAAAAAAAACAATGGCGCCATCCGTCCAAGATGCAGTACTATCACAAGCAGTTAGATTTGAAGACTGACAGACACTAACAGCTCTACCCCGTTTAACTGCTTCCGATCTTGCAGTTAATAAAAGAGAAAAAATTGTATCTTGATCTCTTGTAACGGAATTACTAATCATCATGCTATTAAAACTGGGTACTGAAATAGCCACTAATATCGACACAATTGCAATCGTGATCATTAATTCAAGTATCGTAAAACCTTTCTTTTTCATAAATATTGTCTTAAATATATTGAGAAACCCGTGGTTAAATTTCATGAATATTGAGATAAATGAAAAAATAATATATATCAATCCACTATATTATTTTAGTTAACAAAATGAGAATATCATGGATGCTATCTATTCAGTATAAATAACGTGCGATAACAAAAGTGAAAACAATTAAAACCTAAACATTCCTGGAATATATAAATAGAATTTTTATTTTGCTAATCAAATAATTAATGTAAAACTGGAACTTGATAAATCGCATATAAAAGTTAAAAATATATCATTGCGATCTTACATTTATCTCTCATCCCAAACCACTAAATTAAGCCAGTGGAATTCATAATAATGTGATATACAACTCGAATTTAGCATGAAATAAAAAACTGTTTAAATAATTTCTCACATTATTAACTATTATAAAAAGTTAATTAAAATTCATTTCTTTATTACTTCTCAAACTTTGCACTTATCATCTGAATCTAAGATGCTTTACCATCCATTAATAAATAGTTTAGTCTATTGTGGCCAATAACTCAGTTTTTCCACTTTTTAATATCAACTACCAATAACGTGGCGAGAGGTTAAACCTTCTTTCTAATGAAACATAAAGACACTTTAGTTGAATAGCAATTCAATCTTCCTCATTTAATGCACTGTTATTGCACATTGAAAAGCTACTCTTCTATCCAATAAGCCAAACTAGTCTATTCACCTCTCATATTTGTACTTAAAGTTCTGAATGACTATTACGCTCATCGTTATATGAATTGGATATCAGTATGAAAAACTCAGGTTTCACTATTGTAGAACTAATGGTCGTTTTGGCCATTTTAGCTATTTTATTATCTGTTGCTCCTCCTACATTCAATACCTTTATTAAAGGCAGTCAAATGACTACCAATAGTAACGATTTAATTGGTGCGTTGAATTTTGCGCGTATGGAGGCAATTAAACGGGGTAGCTCAGTCCAATTAGGACAAAGAGATGGCTCAACTTGGCTTGGTGGATTTGTTGTTTGGGTCGATACAGATGGAGATGGCACTTTAGATGCTGGTGAAGAGTTACAGCTTTGGGAACCATATAGCGAAGGAACGAGTGTTTATAGCACCAATAGCATTACTCGTTTTACCTTCGCTGCTACAGGTGAAGTAGACAATGTTGATAACTTAACCCTTTGTGATAACCGTTCAGGAGAAACAGGCCGTTACATAACCATTTTATCATCAGGGGCAATATATGCGGACGAGGTGACATGTGTTTGATGCGAAAGAGAGACTAACTTTTATTTATCCCCCTAGATTTAAGAGTTTATTAAGCCCAGCGAGAAAACAACAAACTGGAAGTTCATTACTTGAAGTGCTTATTGCTTTACTGATTATGGCTATTGGTCTATTAGGGTTAGCTTCAGTGCAAATAATCAGTTTAAAAAATCTTAATAATTCCCAGTTTCGCTCATTAGCAACTGCCTATGCCTATGAGATGGCTGAAAGGATGCGTTCAAATCGCCCTGCCGTATCAGCAGGCTCTTATGACACTATTGATGCTAGCGCAACCGACCCAGGTTGTACTTCCTGCACTTCCACACAAATTGCACAATTAGATGCTTATCAATGGAATCAATCTATTTCAAGTAGTGTCGCTTCAGGAGGCTTGCCGACAGGAAATGGCACTGTGCTAAAAAATGGATCTGTATTTGATATTAAAGTGTCATGGCAAGAGCAACAACAAAATAGCGATGGTGGCATTATTGATGATGCTAACTTTACTTTAAGTGTTCAACTATGAGTGTTGATATCAATCATGAGATAAAAAATACACATGTGACGCTTATTTCAAAGCAAAGTGGGTTTTCTCTAATTGAGTTAATGATTGCCATGGCACTTGGTTTATTAGTCATGTTCTCTGTGTTACAAATTTTTACCGCAAGTATGCAAAGTACAGTAATACAAAATGCTTTTGCTCGCGTACAAGAAAATGGCCGCATGTCGATAGAATTAATTAGTCGAGATATTCGTGTCGCTGATTTTTGGGGGTGCCTACATGACACCAGTTTAATAACCAATCATTTAGACAGTAGCTATGATGCAAGCATTATTGCGACTAACCAGTTGGGAATTACGGGTAGTAATGATGTCAGCAATAGTACCATTGAAAATATCTCTGTGCTTGATAACACAGACACTCTAACGTTACGTGGTGCGAAAAGTTTTTCTAATGTCAAAGTGACTAGCCCACATATGATTAACAACGCTTCAGACATTACCGTGATTAACGGTGCAGGTATCAGTAATGGTGATGTTGTTATGATCAGTGACTGCCAAGGTGCAGATCTATTTTCAAACACCAGTAATAGCTCAACCATACTGAGCCATAGTGAAGCACTTTCTAATGTTTATTCAAGTAGCGCACAAATACTTAGCCCTTATTATAAAACTTATTTTATCGGCATAAATTCAACAGGAGGTTCTTCTCTTTATGCCAATGATAATGGCACCGCACAAGAATTCATTAGAGGAATAACGGATTTACAAATCACGTTTGGTGAAGACACCAACAGTAATGGAACAGCAGATCAATTCAGTACCGCTCCAGATGTTTCAGATATGAACGAAGTATTATCAATTCGCTTTGAATTAACCAGTCAGCACAGTGGTGGCGCAGAAAAAATACAAAAAAATTATACCCTGACCACCAATATCCGTAACCGCACGTTGCAATAAGGGGAGTAATGAAATGCGTAATAAGCAATCTGGAGCCGTCTTGATCATTAGTTTAATAATCTTATTTACCCTCACCATATTAGTCTTATCTGGTAATAAAACAGTTGTTTTACAAGAAAAGATGACCATGGCAGTACGTGATACACATATTACGCTAGAAATGTCTGAATCGGGCATCATGGATGCCGAAAGCTTTATTGAAACGTTAAGTAATACTGATGCGTTTAATACATCAGGTACTGGGGGGTTATATAGCCAAGATAATGGGCCGGCAGATATTTTTGCCAGTAGTGCCTGGAGTGATACAAATACTGCTAGTGCAACAACAAGCGTCTCGAAATCAGGTCAAGTCGCTCAATATTTTATTGAATACTTAGGGTTATTGCCTGTTTCCGATGCAGATTCATCTTCCGTCAATATCACAGGGTATGGTGAAACTGCTAATGAAGGGGATGTGCATGGTTTCAAAATTGTATCTCGTTCTCAGGGAAATAACGGCGACATTGAACGAATTGTAGTCAGTTATTATGGAAAGAATTTTAATTAAATGGTGATTAAAAGGCGAGTAAAAGTGAAAAAATTCTTTAAAAAAATCATTATTATCGAAGCGGTTGTGATGGCTTTATGTCATTCATCAAATACTTTTTCTGATGAATTATTATTACCGGCGGAACCCTTAATTACTGCAGCATCGGTTAAACCTAATATGATGTTATTGCTCGATAGTTCTGGTTCAATGGGTAATATTGTGGTGCCAGATTCCTATGATTCAGCCGTTGACTATTATGATTGTGATAGCCCTTTGGATAATAACGATACTATTTCAATTCAAATTTCATCTGATGGTGACGTCACTTTTGATAATGGCAAAACATTTGGTAATAGCACCAGTACAACGACCAACAGCGGCCGAGGTAAAGGTAATAGTAGTAGTACAGATGAAGGCTGTTTTGATGACGATCTGCTTTATGATGCGCAATTAAATGCAAATGGTAGTAGTGGCAGCAATAATATCCCAGGAACCAGTTATAACGGTGGCATCTATTACGGCAGTGCTTCTTATACCGGTAATTTTTTAAATTGGTATTTTTCCGATTCTGGTAGTAACTTTGGTGCTGATGCAGAAAGAAAACCAGACTCTGAAACAAGAATGGAAGTTGCTAAAAGCGTTGCCACAGATCTGATAGAAAGTTTAGAAGATATTCGCGTTGGTATCGCAAAATTTAACGAATCTCTTGGCGCTAACATTATTGCTAATATTGAAGATATCAATAGTGCTGAAAGTAATTTAATCGAACAAATTGATGCCATTGAATTTGGTGGTGCAACCCCCTTGGGTGAAGCACTATCGCAAATAGGTTACTACTTTACCCTTGGTTATTCTGCGACAAAAGATTTACTACTGTATCCAGATGATGACGACAAGCTTGAATATGTGCAGACCAATAAAGTATTTACTGAATCACCTGTTTATGACTCTTCTTTAAGTGCCCCCAGTGAAGTGACTGAAAACTGGTGTCAACAAAACTTCGTTGTTGCGATGACAGACGGTCAACCTTCAGACTCAGATACCAACGTTAGCTCTTATCTTGAAAACTACTACAATGGCACGGGTTATATTGTCGATGATGTCGCCCTCGCCATGTATGACATTGATTTACGACCAGATCTAGATGATGACGATGGTGAAGAAGAAACTAACAATGTCACCACTTATGTGGTTGGTTTTGCAGATGAAAGTGTCACGAGTAGCCAACTATTAGAAGATACCGCGACAAATGGTGGCGGAGACTTCCTCAGTGCCGAAACGAGTACTGAATTGGTATTGGCTTTCAAAACTGCAACCGATAGCATTTTTGCAAAAGCCGCATCGCAATCAGGTGTCTCTTTTAATACCAGTTCCCTCACCTCTGATAGCGCAGTTTATTCATCCAGTTTTAACAGTTCAAAATGGTCAGGTAGCCTTGAAGCCTATGAATTGGATGATTCCGGTGATATAGCAACCGATGCCACCTGGGATGCATCCACCCTACTTGATAACATGACTTACACAGATAGAAATATATTTACTTACAATGGTGGTGGTGTTCAATTTCAAAAAGACAGCTTAAGTACCTCACAGTTAGAAGACCTTAGTAATGGCCCTGAAGGCAGCGATGGCATTGAAAATTTAATTAATTATATAAAGGGAGATAGAAGTTTAGAAGGCAGTGGCACGACTGACTACCGGACTCGCTCTACTCGCCTTGGCGATATCGTTAACTCTACTACGATGTATGTGGCTACACCTGAATTAAATTGGCCCAACTGGACTGAAGAAAATGGGATTGGCGCTGAAAATAAAAACTACTCCACATTTGTCAGCGACAATAGTAGTCGCACAGCAATGCTTTATGTCGGTGCCAACGACGGGATGTTACACGCATTTAATGCCTCCTTAACAAGTACTGATGCTGGTGAAGAAGCTTTTGCTTATATTCCCGGCATTATTTATTCCAATGAAGAACAAGCAGGATTAAATTACCTTGCAGATAATACCTATGCTCATCAATTTTATGTAGATTTAACACCGACAGTGAGTGATGTCTACATCGAAAATGCCTGGCATACCGTACTCATTGGAGGATTACGTAGCGGTGGTAAAGGTATTTTTGCACTCGACATTACCGACCCAACAAAATTTTCAAGTTCCACCGAAAACGCAGCAAGCTTAGCATTATGGGAATTTGGTAGTAGCGATGATAGTGACTTTGGTTATAGTTTCAGTAAACCAACCGTTGCTATGATGGCCAATGGGAAATGGGCTGTCATTCTAGGAAATGGATACAATAACTCAGGGGATGGAAAAGCAAAACTGTTTATTTTATTCATAGATCAAGGCTTAGACGGCACTTGGACGATCAATAACGATTATATTAAAATTGATACTGCCGTTGGCAGCACTGGCACACCAAATGGCCTTGCTACACCTGGTGTCGTTGACTCAGATGGTGATGGTGTTGCAGATAGAGTCTATGCGGGTGACTTACTCGGTAACATGTGGGCCTTCGATATTAGTAGTGATGATGAAGGCGACTGGGAAGTCGCTTACTCATCGAGTAGCACACCAAAACCTCTCTTTACTGCCAAAGACAGCAGTGGCAATACCCAACCTATTACCAGTGCACCAATTATTTCCAAAAACACTAACTCTTCAGATGAAGATCCAAATTTAATCGTCTTTTTTGGAACAGGGAAATATATTGAAGAAACCGATAAATACAGTACTGATGAAATGAGTTATTACAGTGTATTAGATGCTAATGAAGGTAATAAACTACGTTCTGACCTTACTCTGCGCAAGCTATTAACCGATGACGATAAACGCACTATTAGTGGTGATGATTTTAGTTGGTATACGTCATCGGGTTGGTACTTTGATTTGCTCGATACTAGTGAAAGTCCAGATGAATTAGGGGAGAGAGTTATTTCTGACTCTATTATTATTAATAGCTTACTTATTTTTACCACCGTTATACCCAATGTCGACAGCGGAGATGTTTGTACTTCAAACAGTGAGAGCTGGTTAATGGCTATTGACTTAAACACTGGCAAAGCACCTACTTATGCTGTTTTTGACGCCAATGGCGATGGGGTTATTGATGATGCCGACACAACTGTTACCGCTGAAAATGATCTTAATAACGATGGTGTAGTTGATAATGGAGACATAGGATATAGCGGACTAAAAACCAGTGGCTCAATGGTTTCTGATGCAAGTATCCTAAGTAATTCTGTCTATACCAATGATGCCGATGGTGATACAGATGTCGAGCTTATTAGTACAGGTCCGAGCGAACAAGAAGGAAGACTTTCTTGGGAAGAACAAATCCGTTAAGTCAGTTTAAAACGTAACAAGTTAACATTCTCTGCCAGATTATAATAAAGGAACATTCATTGAAATATAAGCAAGGTTTTACACTGATTGAATTACTCATAGCTATCGCCATTATTAGTCTTTTAGCCGGCATTGCTTACCCTTCTTATCAAGAAAGTGTGCTTAAATCGCGACGTGTTGATGCCCAATCTTCACTACAAGGTTTATCGCAAGCACTAGAGCGATGGTACACAACTGAGGGAACATATTCTGGAGCAGCAACAGCTAACACAGATACCGGTTCGCCCGCTATTTTTTCAACCAAATCTCCAATTGACGGTTCAGGAACCTATTATAATCTGAAAATTCATTCTGCTTCAGCCCTGGCTTATGTCATTGCCGCGGAGCCAGTGGGTAGTCAATCTGGTAACGGTATCTTAATTTTAAAATCGACTGGTGCACGAGGCTGGGATGTTGATGATAGCGCGGGAGGTGTTGTTTCAGGATTAGGTACATCACCAGATGAACTCGATTCAACTGAAATGTGCTGGCAATCAAGTTGTTAATCAAGTAATTGCAGAAAATACCCCCAATCAAATAACTCACCAGGATCACTTTTTCGCCCAGGCGCAATATCACTATGAGCAGTCACTCTTTGTTTGGTTAATTTAGGATAATCATTGATTAACTGATTAGCCACGTCAGCTAAAGCAAGATATTGTGCTTGGGTATAAGCCGATTTATCCGTCCCCTCAAGTTCAATACCAATCGAATAATCGTTGCAAGCATCAACGCCTTGAAAACTTGAAATACCAGCATGCCATGCACGTTTATCAAAAGGAACATACTGTTCAATTTTACCATCTCTACGAATAACACAATGGGCAGATACTTCTAGCCCTTGTAAATCAGCAAAAGTTGTATGCTCTGAACAATCTAAACAACCTGTAAATAACTGCTCAATCTGTTTTCCACCATATTGCCCTTCAGGCAAACTAATACAGTGGATCACTAATAAACTAATTTCCACACCGTCAGGACGCTCATTAAAATAAGGCGAATTTATCTGCCGAGCTTTGCCATAGATTCCTATTTTATCCAACAAACTACATCCTTAAATATTTACACGCATAAAATCAAACGTTAATAATATAACTGAATAAATGAATAACGATAATATCACTAACGACTTAATAATATAAAAAAGAGATGGTTAATCCCTCGCTGACAGCTGATAGCTAACCGCTAATGACTTTTTCTATAAGCAAAAAAAATCCCCACCGAAGTGAGGACTTTGTTAGCTTTGAGCCACGAGTAGCGAGCTAGTAGCTAATCAACTCGAAGCTAGTAGCTGAATTACTGACCTTTAACTTCTTTAAGACCGTTATAAGGTGCAGCAGCGCCAAGT